>ENA-UOUE01000192-UOUE01000192.1-compost-metagenome-genome-assembly--contig:-NODE-192-length-50816-cov-9.961292_pt1 | contig 50816 bp, 29 predicted proteins | sample MGYA00238146_ERZ747223 | MGnify/ENA primary metagenome ERZ747223 (study PRJEB28781, sample SAMN06268865) | compost metagenome | isolation source: single cell | place: USA: California, Emeryville, Joint... | reverse complement strand
ATCTCGGTAAAAGGGTTGTTAGCTGCTTTCCAATAACTATTTTAGATATCTGTGCCCTTTAGAAGAGGCGGATTTGCTTTTGGTCAATTGATTATACTTAGAAGTTTTAATCTATCCTGGCCTGAAATTAATTCAAATCTTGACCATCGCACGTAATTAGAATTTACTGGCGCCGAAAGAACGTGTACAAACTTACTCTCTTATAAAATTTTCTTTAAGAAGAGACAGTAGCTACTCTCAGAGAAAAGTTTCCTATTGACAACTTATCATCATAACATCGATTGAGAGGGGTTTCATTGGTATTACATGAAGTACCCACCTCGTTTAAGTATGCCAACTCTTGAGGCTCAGTTTTCTGATTAATAACCTCTCTGTTAAAAATTTATATGCAGATAAAACTCTGGAATCACAGAGACTTAGAGAGATCGAAATATTCAACCTCCAGCGAGTGATCGCTGGTTGCGTGAATGGAATTACGATATCCTAGTTACTTCCTCTCGGATTGGGCGGCCTTTGGCCTGGATTGGATTGATCATGTAATGATGAGGAAATATTTAGTCAGAAACGAATAACCTTGTGTTTGTTCTTTTTGGATTTTTTTCGAAGGTGGAATTGAGCACGTGTTAATTGAATTTTTTTCAAAAGTTTAATGCAGTAACGCCACTGGGAATAAATTTATTCCTATCTTCTCTTGCTTGTGTCCAGGTGGTCCTAATAGTTAGAAAAGTGCTTCCTAGGGATCGGCAAGCCGCCTCCGGACAACGAAGAGAGCACATTCTTACATAATATGTTTAATTCAAGACAAAATTTGCAGATTCAGGTTTTCAGTTTTTAAATATTGAAGTATCCTGCAAATAGAGAGCGCGTTCGTGTTTATTGGATCTTTATCTGAGCAAGTAATGGTTCGTTAGTCAGTATCTAATTTAAATGCCAATTTGGCGCGTTCTGTTAATTAATATCTCTCAGAAAATCACTGGTTTAATCAACGAATGCAACGGAAAAATATCTTTATAATTTGTCACTTAGCGCTTGAACGCTTCATTGGCGCAATTTCTCTTCGGTAACCTTAAATCAAAATTATCGAAGATTGATGATCCTTAGCCTCTAATTTAGGCTGGAATATCTATCCCGCAAAGATAAATGCTGAATTCAGGGTATTAATCACACCTAGATAATAGAGGGTTTCATCGGGATTTATCAATTATAGTCGGTCTGTTTGAATAGCAAAATTTTGTGAACAGACGCGATAAATAAATCCCTTGAATGAGCAATAAGCATCGATATGAGTCAAGTTCAGTAAAGTTAAAGATTATAACTTGATGGAGAGATGTCACAATCCGAGAAGCGTTTAATATTGAAAATCGATAAATGTTTCATTCGTGCTTAGCATTAATGCAAAAGTTCTGAATTAACACGTCTCTAGGGTGGATATTTTCCATTTATTTAATCCATTCTCATTTTTAATGACTGAACATCACAGCAAGCTGAAATAAAGTGATTTTTCTACCCCTTTGATTCGAGTAAGTTTAGGGCTTCGATTTCAGCTATCATTTGATGAGCTGTCAGATGTATCCCTTTAGAATTTCTGGAGAGTTCCATAACACAAGAGAAGTAAAATAAAAGTTAGGTAGTATTGTTATTCAGAGCCATTTTCCTTATAAAGATCCATTTTAAGATGCAAAACAATATTTCTGGTGAGAAAAACTTTTGTTGCTTCCGACTTTAGATTCATTTATTTAGCTATCATACCTTACACCTGTTATTATTCACAACGACAAGCTATGGTAGACAATGCTCAAAATTTATGCAAAAGATCCTTTATAAAAATACCAAAATGACACTCACTATCCATCAAAGTGAAAACAATGATTTTAAACAAAACAATTGACAAATAACCCACAATCAATTTTCCAAAAACATTATTTGACATTAGAAACATTAACAACTTTCGTGTCCTCAAAAGCAAAACCTCAGATCAATAATCAGATGAAATAACTTGCGTGAGCAGAGCTTTAAATTCTTTATACGGATCCGATCCATAAACACCGTTGTTTTTGGTCTTCACGTGGTACAAGAAGAGAGAAACAGCGTAGAATAGATTATCACGTCCCTATTTGCCCGAATATAAATTATTTTTCTCACCTGAAAAACAAAATTACTGGAAGCACAGTCCAGAGCTCTCTTCCTGAAAGTATGTCATAATGTGGTTCAAATCCATCTGGATTGGATTGCTTAAAAAATACATCTTCGTCTTTCGGATCATAGAATACTTTTTTTCATTGAAAACAATTAAAATAGTTCTCAAAGAGAGATCTAAATTACAGATATTGTCTCTGTTATCGAACACAATCTTCTTTCTGAGCAATGGGCTCCTCTTTTCCGAATTCGATAGGGTATCTTCGCTTAAGAACTTAAAGAAAAGATTCGCTATGATCTGAAAAACGCTGATCAACATTTCCTTTTGAATGAAATTACTTGAGTGTCTGTGGGCGCCTTTTGAAGGATCTCACCGTTAACATACTGAAAATTATTGAAGAAATTCGTTTTTAAAGCATAGAGTCTCTCCATGAGATATTTCCTATATATTACATTTGTTAAGGGAATAAACTCTGCATAAATACTCACCTGATTTCTGCATTTCGATAGCCTTCCAGAGTGAAATATTTCTCAATGTAGAGTCTCTTTTGAACAAGTACATTCAGTTCCTGATGTACTTTCCAAACGGTTTCATTTTTAATTGGATTGCCTGAGGCCCAGATAGGACCTCCGAATCTTTGATTTTGGATATACATTATCACATCCTCAAGCGTAACTATATTAGGATTATGTATGTTAGAAGGCGCTCCAGATTTTATGGCTCTCAAGTATTCGTATTCCAGGAGAGATCGCCCTAAGAAAGCGAGTTGTTTGTTAATCTCGACGATATTGGTTTCGTTGACATCCCAAACCAAGGGAATTAATCTCACACAAAACCAGCTCATGCAATTGTCTTTATATCTCGCAATTTCACTCATATTTAGTCCGAGTTGTCTAAGTGTGTTCCTAGCATCGTTTTCTCTCTTTTTGAAAGTATTCTCTAGTCCTTCATTTATCGGTGATTCTGGCCGCTTGTCTGCATATAGTCCAAAACTAAACTCAGGTCCTATCAGAAAAAAATCAAAAGAGAGATTATCTGAGGGACTAACCAGGAAAGTTTTTTGTCAGAGAGACTCCGCGTGGTGATAACGGAGCGTTGGTCTTCGGAAAATCTATGAGACCCTGCGTAGAGAACACTTGCTCTCGACCAGGCCTAAAAGGCGTAAATCCCTCGCCCCTCAGCGGCGAATGTGCTACACTTCTTGTCTCATATCTTGGAATGAATCCATCTTGCGGTAGATAAGGTCGCTGTTGGTATTGCTCCACGTTTATAGTTCGCCCTCGTAGTATAGCTAAAGAATTCATTAGCAATAATAAGAATCAAATCAGCGAGCTAATGTAGTACGCGTCTGAGTTCGATGGACTGTCATAGAACCACGTCTTGGAGTTGGTCTCCAATCACCAATTTCAGAAGGTCCTCTCTGAAATTTAGGAGTTATCTGTGGCTTTCCCACTGAAGTTGAGGAGAAATTATTTTCATAACTGCGACGAATAGGCTCATTTTTGTTCGTTATGACGTTAGGTTGATAACTATGCATATGATATGCCGTAGGGAAGCCAATATTCGATTCAAAAGATGTTAGGATTTTTTCATTGTTATTCTTCCGTGCTGTTGATTCGAGCTGTCTTGAAGTTTCTTGAATGATATCTTTTCCTACCTTCTCACTGAAGGATGTGAAAGCTGTGTTGGGAAACGCTGGAATTGATGGCCTCACTAAAATATCGTGATGAGCTCCCTGTAACAATTGAAATTATTACTTTTCGTGTAACCATCGATTGAGGTTTTTTCGTGGTGGTTAAGGTATAGCAGATATCCCAGCTCGCTAAGTGATAATATCAATAGTGCAGCCAAGATTTTGGGATGCATGACATTTGTTGCATCCATCAGAATTAATAATATGATTAAACTGGAGACACCCGTTAAAATGAGGATGTACATATAGCGCTTATCCCTTGGTGTCATACATTTGAGGTTATTCCATAGATTTTCGATATACTCCATTATGAGCGCAATTTAACTTTTTTTATCTAATTCAAAAAGTTTGGGCTCCTAATTTACCAGACTTTCGATATGGAATGTGAACAAAAAGATACATACTCTCATAAGAAGTAAGAAAAATGTTTGGCATTTGCTCAAAATGGGCTACAACAAAACGATTTGTTTGAGAATCTTACAAAGTATGCACGCGTGGTTACCTTTCTTTTACGAAAATACTCATTCAAATCTACAGATAGGTGGAATGCAACAATAAATTGATATTGTGATCTAGTATTCTATGTATTACGTTGTATTTCACGCATTGTAGCGTATTTTACATCTCAAAAAAAGTTCATTGAAGGATGGTTGTCATTTGCTGGATTCATAAAATCATCAACGTCTTCAAATTCATTGATCACAGGCTTGACATTTATTGGAGCGATTTTTTCCTCAAAGAGCTGGATAGCATCAAGAGCTTTGGCGATTTTGTCTGCAAGTAGATCTCTGGAGTTCTTTTGTGATTCAACTTCCATGCTCTGGAATAATTTCTTTGCGTCCAGATATTGCAAAACATGTATTTTCATCTCCATTATGATCTTGAGAAGATTCTGTCCGGAAGTCAGAAACGATTGTGCGGAACTTTCAAGCGCGAGTGCTCTTGCTTCTTCTTCAGCTAAACTTTCTGAACAAGCTAACGCCTCTAGAAATCTTTTGTTATTTCTCAGCATCTGCTTGATCTGCTCGTCGATCTGCTTCTCAAAGTACTTTAATTTCTCGTCCTGGTTTTTCTCTGCCATTGAATTTGTCTTTGTTAAAGCACGAACTCTTTTATTTCTATTTAATATCACGATTTGCATTCGAAATTAAAAGAGACTTTGTTTCCATGCCATTCAAATAGAGAATAAACAGAATGTGGAGTAACTGATGCGATCAAGTTAGGCTGATCTTCTTATGCGAAATAGATTATTTTCAGTGTTCTGACTCAGATTTAAGAATGAGTAATTTGATGACAATAAATGAAGTCTTTGCAGTTAACCATAAGTCCCGCGAATGGATGATATTGTTAAAAAATTCCAAAATTTAAATAAATCTGAAAAACAATGATTCGAGCTCGTGAGTATCTCGACGCAAACAGCATGATGCAGCAATGTTTCGAGCAGGACGTGCTGATGCACCAAAAAGGACTTCAAATACACGCGTCTGATCTATGGGGTCCAGGACATTTAGCATTTCTGAATAATCTACTAATAAATAGTTACGACAGGTCATATGAAGTCCAGTTAATCTTAGGACCTCCTGAAAATTTCGATAGCGACTCAAAATTGTACACGAAGCAAATCGCTCAGATCACCAAACTTCTCCGTGTCTTGCCAGCAAAGGATATCTCGATAAAACTGGACTTGGGAAACACAAACAATCGAGTGTTTATCAGATTGTTGAAATCTGCGTTCAGGAAGTTAGGCCTTTTGTCAAAATTCACTTTCAAGCCAGTAGAATGCCAAGGAACAACGTGGGTAGAGGTTCTTTCCTCCTTCAGGAAGACACAGCCGATAAAGGTCTCTCTTCAAATGATGAGGACCATGTTCTATTCTAATAAAGAAAAGATAAGGCATGGGCTTCTTCACGCTCTCAAAAATGCTGGGGAGTTCTCTTTCCAGGCGTTTCCTTTGACAGCAACCAATAGAATCGGTTGGTTTGCAGACACACAAAGAACGATGGATGTTTTCAAGAATTTAAGGAGGATTAGTCTCGATCCGTTCATTTTAGAGGATTGCTACTACTACAACTATGAAAGATTATTCAAAACAATGACCAAGCTGGAGGAAGTTACTCTCGTCTGTCACAATCGAGACAGCTTTCGGCTGTCGGATACTTATTTGACTTTTCCAGAGACACTGAAGCGACTGAGCCTCACTTTTGCAAGCCTGTGGGATAAAGATTCTATCAGGAACATATTCAACAGTATCTTTACGAAACAACAAGCTTTAATGGACTTGGAAGAATTGCAGATTGTGATAAAATACCAACCACCTTCTGCAGTAACCCAGGCGCCTCCTATACTCCATGAATATTCTTTTCTCGAGCATCTAATTTGTCCGAATTTGAAAATACTGAAACTACATCTTGATTTGGTCAGAAAAATATCCTTGACTGGCTTAGAAAGACTCTCGAAACTGGAAACTTTTGAACTAACTCTCGGTTATAATGTTGAAAAGATCAGATTTGCAGACAATCACCCTTTTCCTGAAAACTTAAAAAAGTTTGCATTTCAATATGACCCCGAAAAACAACTGTCTGATTATAAAACGGAGATTCATCACACTTTCATCACTTTTCTAACAAAGCAATTGAAAAATCCTGAAGCAAAATTCGTCAACGGCCTATCAGAACTTCATTTTGGGGAAGTAATTGTTAATTCTGAACTCATGCAATCCATTTGCCTTCCTTCTTTAGAATCACTCAGTTTTAACCAATGCTTCTTCTTGGAGAGAGATTTTATCAAATTATTGAATAACGAACGATTGACGAACTTGAGGTCTCTATGCGTACGAGAGTCTCTAATGCGAGATAAATCAATTGTAAATGAAAAACTCTTCCAAATCATAGCAGAATCCTCAATAGCAAAACGAATCGAAGAATTGGGTCTTGAGAGCATGGAATTTTCAGATGGAAATCTAGAAACAATTCAGCTCGCTGGACGATGCTTCCCCAACCTCAGAAGACTGAATTTAAGACACAGTATCAAACTTAAATTCAAAGGGCTAGCAAAGATACTTCAGATAGAAATGCCGCGACTAGAATATTTGAATATTGAAAATATTAGATGTCCTTATCTGAGTTTGCAGGTACTTTTATTGGAGCGAGTCCCTCATCTCAAAGAGCTAAAACTTGATGCAGGACATTTCCACATTAACGATAGCGGTACAACAATGGCATTCAAAACTAAATTTTTAAAGGTGACGAACTTTGGAGTTTTCAAGAGCAAAATGTAATTCTACAGAAAGTCTGGTAGGGAATCACACCCTAGCGTATTCATTTAGATGAAAAAAGAGTGTCTCTAGTATTTGATTTTCCTGTTTTATCAATACATCTTCCTTTGAAAATTCAATAATTTCATGTTTCTTAATGGAGAACTGATTCTGTGTACATAGCATTGCCATGTTGATGCCTTTGAATTTTTATAACTTTTTGGTTGTTAATGAGAGGCTTCTCAATTAATTAGCGCGCCACAGATAGATGCTATTTTAGTTGACTCGGGAATTTAAATAAACCCGTGAAGTTATTTTAAGAAAGCCAGGGAATTTTAATAATTCTCAAAAGATATGATCCGAACTCACAAGTCCTTCGATATTAATCGGGTTGCAGAGCTAGGTGATAAAGATAAAAGGGTGTTGATGCATGTTAAAGGATTCATCTCACTGGAACCGCCCTCTCAACGACACGGAGGCTGCAGCCTCACCCTTCAAAAAGAAATTCTGATAGTTTCGTGTAAAGGGCTTCGTTAAGGTCTCGAAACTCCCTTTCTGGCAACAATCGGGCTTTTATAGGGAGGTACGCAGTATTATCAACTGCAGTTCCGCTGTCAACAGCTAAAGAAGAATTCTCTCTCTTTCTAGGATTTTGAATTACTTCACATGTAAAAAGTGCCCATTATACTCTCTCATGACTAGGCAGTGATTGCTTTAGCGCTGTGGGTCTTAATGATCTCTTTGATTAAAGTTGTTAGAAGAACGGCTATAGAAAATGGTAGGAGGTTCTTCATAATAAATTCCGTGATTTGAACCCTGAAAAAAAGTTTCTCGTCACATTGAACCTTTTTCGAAACAGTGGCTTCTTCAACCATTCTTCTCTTATTTCTTCTTCTTCCTCTTCTTGGTGCATATTACTTTCATATGATCTTTTCTCCTCGAAATGCATCAAATCGTCCGGGAGTTGGCTAATTCCCATGTCTTGAAGAGCTGCGATCAGCTCTCAAGCTTAGCACTTCTTGATGGTTTCTTTTATATGCTCTTCTGAAAGGTGATGTCACTTTATCTTGCTCAATTTAATGTATTTCTCCTTTTTCTTATTCCGCAATTGTGGAAAACTTCAGAATTCTTCCAGAATTCTAAGCCAATTACGAGATCATTGGAATTAAATCATCTCTGAGATCCTGGTTAATGAATGTAGGTGACCGGTTCATCCAACGCATAGTAGAATCCTCAATAGCAAATCAACTCGAAGAATTGGATCTTAGTGACCTTCAATTTCCAGATGAACGAAACAGAACAACTCGCAGGTCGGTCCCTCCCAAACCTCAGAAGGTTGAGCTTATCGGGCTGTAGAACCCTCTCAATCCATGGACTAAGAAAGATTCTTCAATTAGAAATGCCACTACTAGAATATTTGAATTTAAAACATTTTGGGTATGATGTGCTGCGTTTGGAGGAGCTGTTAGCGGTGCTACTAAAACGAGTGCCACACCTCAGAAAGTTGGAACTTTCTTCAAACCTAGTTGAGTGTAACACTAAATTGGTGACGAACGTCAAAATCATATATCATGAACCACCTCCTCAAGACATAATAGCAAGCCCAAGTCCTTGACGGAGTCAAGCTATAAATTTCAAACTTGCTTATAGTTCGAACAAATTTTTCTTGTTTTGTGACTATATTGCAAGTATTTAGATTTGTAAGCCCTAATTGAATACACCACCTCTCTGTTTTATCATTCATCAGTCAGGAACTATTGATTATTCAGAAAAATATTGAAAACATTTTACCAAATTTCATAGTATATATCAAAAAATATAACCTAAATACATACCCTAGAGACTTGAAACTTGGATTTAAAAACCACAGCAACTCTTTCATTAACACCATTTTATTTATTATTTCATATTATTAAGAGCAGCCTCTACTCAATATTATATTAATGCACCTTTGAATATTGTTATAGGAAAGAGAAAACCTCGCACTCAATGAAATCTTTACGTTAGATATTCGTACCGCGAATAATTAATCTTTTTTAAAAAACTCGAGTATTTAAATAAACCTGAGAAATATGATCCAAGCTCGTGAGTACCTCGACGCAAACAGCATGATGCAGCAGTGTTTCGAGCAGGATGTACTAATGCATCTTAAAGGACTCCAAATCCAAGCGCCTGAGCTGTGGGGCCTCGGTCAAGCGAATTTCTTTAATAATTTGCTTCTAAATAGCTATGATCCACAGTATCAATTGAAATTGGTACTGAAGCCTCTTCATCATGACTCCAAATTAGACACAAAACAACTTTCTCAGGTCGCCAAGCTTCTCCGTGTCTTACCCTCAAAAGACATAGCAATAAGATTGGATTTAGGAGGCACAAACAACAGAGTATTTCTTCGAATCTTGAAATCAATCTTCAGGAAGTCAGGTCTCTTGTCAAAACTCACCTTTAAACCAGTCGATTGTCAAGGAACAACATGGGTTGAGATCCTTTCTGCCTTCAGGAAAACACAGCCTTCAAAAGTCACTGTTCATATGATTGAGAGTCAATTTTACTTAAACAGAGAAAAATTAAGGAATGTGTTTCTTTATACGCTGAAGAATGCCGAAGAGTTCTCTTTTCAGACGTTTCCTTTAAAGGTCACTAATCGATTCGGCTGGTTTGCTGACACCCAGAGAACGATGGACATATTCAAGAATTTACGAAAGATCAGTATCAATCCGTTCAGTCTTGAAGATCCTGATTGTTATAATTACCAGAGGCTGTTCAAAACATTTACCAACCTCGAAGAGCTGTCTTTAATCTGTTACAACCGATATTATTTCAGACTATCGGACACTCATTTAACTTTTCCTCCCACACTAAAGCGGCTAAATCTCATTTTTGCAACTCTTTGGGATAAAGATTCTATGAAGAATATCTTCAACAGTATCTTCACGAAGCAAGAAGCACTGCAGGAGTTGGAGGATCTGCAGATTGTGATAAAATACCAGCCGACTCCTGCGATGAGTCAGGTTCCTCCTATACTTAACGAATATTCTTTTCTGCGTAAACTGGTCTGTCCGAATTTGAAAACCCTCAGAATGCACCTTGATTTAGTGAGAAAAATATCGTTAGTAGGCTTGGAGAAACTCTCGAAGCTTGAAACCTTCAATTTGACCTTGGGATATAATGTTGAGAAAATCAAATTTGCAGATAATCAGCCTTTTCCTAATAGCTTGAAAAGGTTTAAATTCCATTACGATCCAGAAAAACCAATGTCAGATTATAAAAGAGAGATTTATCATTCTTTCATGACATTTTTCACTAAACTCTTGAAAGATCCTGCATCAAATTTCGCGAATAACCTCGTAGAGCTCCATTTTGGTGAAGTCTTGGCTAACTCTGAACTAATGCAATCCATTTGCATCGCTTCATTAGAAACACTCAGCTTTAACCGATGCTTAATCTCAGAAAAGGATCTTACGAAATTACTTAATGACGAACGGTTGCTGAGCTTAAAAACATTACGCATACAAGAGTCTCATATAAGAAGAGATAAATGGGTAGTGAATGAAGAACTCTTTCAAATCATCACAGATTCCTCAATAGCAAATCAACTCGAAGAATTGAGTCTTGAGAGCATGGAATTTATTGAAGAAAATTTGGACCGGATTCAGCTCGCAGGTCGATGCCTTCCGAACCTCAAAAGATTAAATTTGTGGTACGCCGTCAGACTTACGATCAAAGGACTGACAAAGATACTTCAGATAGAAATGCCACAACTTGAATATCTGAATATTGAATATATTCGATGCTCCTACTTGAGTTTGCAGCCATTTTTACTGAAGCTGGTGCCACATCTTAAAGAGTTAAAACTTGACGCAGGACAACTCCAAATTGATGAAAGTTGGACAATGATGGGCACGAGAATGACATTCAAAACTAAATTTTTAAAGATTACGAACTTCGGGGTTTTCAAAAGCAAAATGTAGCAAGGAAAAGTGAAAAAGAATGTTGGGAAGAACAAAAAGTAATTATTGCATTTTTCATGGCAGTTACGTCTGAGTTTTTATAATTTCAGATGAGTCGAGAGCAGCCCTAATTTTTAACATCTGTCTATTATCGACAGTTCCTCTCTATTGATTCACACTTATGAGTCCATAAATATCGAAATCTTCGTACTACCCTAAAACCAGAAGCTACTTAGTCTGATATATTCTCTATATCGCTACTTCACCCAAAATTTCATGTAAATCAATGTTTTTCAGTGAAATCATGTAAATTTCTGTTCTCTTAAACCTTAATTATCTTCACCTGAGTCACCCTCAGCTTTAGCTTTGATAAGCCAATCTAAGAGTTCATACCTCACCTAAAAGATTTCATGATCACCTAAAATAATGTAATTTTTCAAAAAATAACGGCAAGATGTATTTTGTAAATTTGGTTTAGCATGCATGGCAATGCTTGTTCCAAATCATCTTAACTCCTCCTTCAACGTTTTGATGACTGAAAGAAGATTTTGCCATGAAAACACGCAAAATTCCTGGGGACTCAAATATCTGTTTAAATTTTAACCCCAATAATTTACCGTACAAGCTATTTTTACAATCTAAATTGTTCTAATGAGTGAGAGATCAGAAATTGAAATCATTCCAGCTCATTTCTGCACATTTGCCAGGGTTTTTAACAAAATTCCGAACGATATTAAAAACTCGAAACATCTAATATCCGCAGTAGAAAGCCCTTAACTAAGGATAGACCTATTTATAGAGCTGAATTCTTTTGAATAATACTTGCTGGAATTAACTAAACTATTGGAAGCGAGAGTTTGGGATGCACAATCAAACTCGATTATACATCAAATCATGAAAGCTGTTAAGAAAAATTCCTTGCTATTATCGGCTAATGGCATGGAAAAGAAGCTGATCAAACTAATACACCCAAGGGGTAATTCAATAAGGTTATCGGCTTTCGAGATATGAAGTTTCCGGTTCATTTTTCAAAATTTCAGAGAAGAGGGACTTTTAATTATTTGCCTGCAATTAGATTTGAAAAATTAAACGCTATTCGTGATTCCTCTGAAAGATTCTCAGAACAAGAGACCAACAAATTTTTCTAAATTTGATCGGTTTTCGAATATTTTTCAGTAGCAATTTACTTTTTGATCATTTTCGAACCAAACATTTTTGGATAAGGTTTTTATATCAGACTTGAAATTAAAAGAAACAACAGTTTATTATTCCTCCAGGCAACGCGAATGACAGATGCTGGCACAACCCACTCACAAAAAATACCAAATTTTTCAAATCTACTCCTAAATGAAACTTCCCCGTCAAAAGAGCTTCGACCTTTGAAAAAAATTTTGAAAGGGTCATTTCCTGATAGTGTTAGCAAGCAAAGAGCTCAGTTATTCGAAAAGCAACCTTCATTCGAGGGGTTTGGGAGCCCTAAGCCACAGAAGAACGACTCAATGACTACAAATTCGCCTTATTTAATTCAGGGTAAGGCCCTCCAATTTCGAATTAATGAAGAATTTGGGAATTTTCATGCTAAAGAGAAGAATTCTAATAGAATATCATCCATAACCAGACGATCTCCTCAGCAGGAGACTCGAAAGCTTACACAGTTATATATTGGCTCTGTTAACAACACCTCCAACCTTTCGGAATTGACTCCGGGTACTCAAGCGCAATTGCCGAAAAATTTACAATCTGTGTGCGAAATGGCAGGTTCTGGGAACTCCAATAGCCAGGTACAAGAAGTAAAAGTAGAGGAGAAAACTCATGATCTGCTACAGTCGCCGCCTCGATTGGCATATACGAAGAGCATAGGGACAAGAGATCGAGCCCGAAAGGATCTTTTGGACTTTATTAGAGAAAAGAAAGTCCGGGATTCTCAGTTACAAGGGAGTTCCTCGGACAACCATCTATCAAATAATCTGACTGCCTCGCAATCGAAAGTCGAACAGGATAGCCAAGACGTCAAAGAAGACTTGAATCCTCCACCTTCAATTGTTTATACAAATTCTATTGGATATAAATCGAGGGCGCAGCAAGATATTCTGGATTATATCAAAGAGAAGAAACAAAAAATGAGCGGCTCTGGTTCAAAAATCCATGAGGAAACTACTAAAACAGGAATTAACAAAGCCAGAAACGAGCTTTTTGCTTTTATCCAAGAAAAGAATGCGAAGCAACCGCAAGACGACTCTCAGCCTACTATAGATGATAATAACCAAGGCAATCAAGGATCACCACCACCACAGATTACCTATACAAACACTTACGGAAGCAAAAGAAAAGCGAGAGAGGATATTATAGCCTTTGTTCGAGAGAAAAAAGCTTCACAACAACTGGGCGGGAGCGACACCCCAGATCAATCTCCCATGAATGTTATCAATGAGCAAGTAACCTTCTCTCCGAAGCTTAATGCATCAGCATTTCATTACGATACACCGAAGAGAAAACTTGGAGAAGTCGGCAAATCCCGAAGCGTTGAGAGACAGTTATCAGGGAATCTTGACCTGACGCTCATAGGATCCGCAGCAAATTATACTAAGCAGAGAGACAATAACCTTCGTTCTCTAAAATCTAGCAAAAGCCTAGTGCTCCCACCTCTGAGAAACAATAATTTCTCGCAGCAGCGGTCACTATTCGCTGAAAAAGACCTCTCTCAGGCCAATTTAGAAGGTCTCAAGAAAAAAATCGAGCTCAACAGTCCTCAAACTAAGCCAAAGAAATTACCGTCTATCATCTCTCCTTTTCGCACACCTCAAATAAAAAAATCAAATAGAATGTTTGCTCGAGAAGATGGAGAGAGTTCGGCAGTATTATCCAAGTTGCTAGCTTCAAATTCTTCCCAAGATGAACTTATCGAAATTAAAGTCCCTCAATCCACGAAAATAAACCGTCACTATAGACACGCATCAGCCCTTGAAGAGCGACAAGTCCAAAGAATCGGAAACCTATCAATAACGCCTCTCAAATTTGTATCTCCATTGGATACCAAGAGGAAGGTAGTAGGTCATGCTTCATTTGAAATGTTTGATAACATGATTTTGAGGGATAAGAGTCTCGATGCTAAAAGTAATAATCAGAACAGTTTTCAGGAACAAACAACAATTAATCAACGACGAAGACCAATTAATTCGCATTCTGTTGGTACTCTGAAAGCAAAGAACGTGAATGCGGCCCTAGCCGCTGAACATTTAAAAGAGGTCGCTACTAACCAAACATTAAGAGATCTGGATAGCTCCACTAAGCAAGAGATAAAGATGCCCTTTGAAGTGGAAGAACCGGAATCTAATGATAAAAAGAGTAGAAATCATCTTGATTTTACACCTCAGAAAAGCAATTTTGAGAAGAACAATCACATACGCCTTAAATTAAAGCAACAGAGCAGGAATGCGCTTTGCTCAAACGTGAACATGGCGTTTTCAACCCAAAATCACTCACAATTCAAACCCTTGCATGGGAATAATTCTAAGGTTCAACCTGTGAAGATTGTTCAACATATCTTTTCCGTGCCAATCGATGGCTCTGAAAAATAATTCTAGTGGAAAGCTCTCCATAAACTGAATGACAAGAAAAACTTTTAACAATTCTAACGACTCACTGACAATATATACAAATGACGTTTATTAGCAATTTTGTGTTTTAGCCAAAATGCTAAAAATAATTTATTGTATTGCTTTCCAATCATCACTGCTAATATGCTTGAAATAAGAATAAGAATTGTGTTTGAAAGTTCATCCAAATTTTTTATGCATTACTTTTTGTCTCAATTTTGTTGTGACATTATATTTTTTTTTTCAAATAATAATAATCTTATTTCTCTGATGTATCACCTACCTATTTGTTATTAGATGATTACACTGACCTATCTTTGAAATACTCTTTTTTTTTTTTGGTTGCCTCTCTAGACGAACAGAAAGCAAGGATGTTACGTACTTTTCATTGCTTAAATACCATGGAATACTGAGATATGTTCGTAATATGCGGCTGGTATTGCCGAAAAGAAATTTCTCTTATAAATCTTTGAATTATAGCTTGAGAGCTCTAATATGATTGGATGGTCTAATAAATTCCGAAGGATCAATGTTAGCGAGATAATTCAATGTGACTTCTTTTCATAGGAATAGCTGATTAAAACGAATTTTTCAGCTCTAAAATGGGAGAAATATTCATCTGCTTCAAAAGGAATCTGAGGCTTATTTTTTACTTTCTGAGCAGAACCATGTTTCCTGTTTTCAATAAATAAATCATTCTCTCAATTAGCATTTAATTAATTTTATTAAACCATCCTTCACCTGACGACCCTCAACAATTATGACTACACATTCTGGTGTCAACCAAAAGCATTTCCAGGAGTTTAACCCAGAGAAGCCTTACAACTTTGACGTGAGAGATTGGGACCTTGCCCCCTGGGAATCACAAGACTGCGTGATCAAAGAGACTGCAAAAACACCTAATAAAACTGCCAATCGCAATATCGACTTGGATCCAAGCTCATTAAAATACATAAGACCCAAAACTGCCTTTTCACCACAACCGAGAAGGCTCATGACAACTTCATCCCGCGCACGTGAGCATCCAGGAATATCAGACGTCACTACAACCATCAACCAGCAACCCGGTGTGAGAGCAGCGACCACTAATACCGAGGAATCTTTGCCTTACCATAATATTTTCACCCCGACTCCAACGAGAATGATGAACCAGAGCAAATTACAGACCAAACAGGTATATGCAAACAATTTCGCCCGGCTTCCTCTTTCAAAAAAGCCCGAAGAGCACTCATTTCGTATCAAAAAGGTTCCTCGATTACATTCGCAACCAAAGTCGCGTGGAACATTAGATCATTCAATTGACTCAAAGAATCGGGGAGAATCACCTTATCCAAACGATCAGACTTTAGAAATGATATACAATACGCATGTAGCTAATCAGCACAATGGTCAGATACTTGTGCCGCAACAGCCAAACAATCGCTTGAGAAGTACTTCCTCAAAATTCAGGAATATCATCAGAAAATCGCCCAAAGCCACCCGGGAAGGGATGAGTGCTTACCAAGTGGAAACTGGGAAAAAGGATTTCGATGATTTAATATTAACAGGGCATTCACCAAGTCAAAACAAGTCTTTTGAGTCGAGACTGAACACGAGCGCAGCAGTGGGAGATAAAAGCAGCCCTTGGATGAATGCGAATTGCTTCTTCCCTAACTTCTATCCGAAGTTTCAACGTAAAGCGAAAAAATTGGCGTTGATGTTGAATGTTCCGGAAAGTTCGCTGCCGAGATCAAGACTTGAAGCTTATAATGGTTTTCCATCCAGAAAGACTGTGAAAAATTGCATGGACTCGTTCGAATTGGAATCTACTTCAAGGTCTGTAAATAACAACTCGCTAGAAGTTGATCGGAAATAGTTTTTTTTTTTGCTTATCGCCTTCCTCTCTCTCCCCGGATAAGGAATAATTCTTGAATTTTTGGTATAGACAAGATTTTAGTATCAAAACCCTTATTGATTTTTTCATTGAAGTATTTTATATCAGTTTTTTGAAATATTAAATTGTTGTATTAAAATCTTCATTTCTCATTGATTTTATTATTCAATTGCACAATTCAGCAAACACCTAAACTGTCATATTTTTTAGAAGGATGGTTTTTATTTTTAGAGGTAGACAGGATTCACTCTTACGTTTGAATAGTTTTATTTGTGGAAGCTCTGGAATTTCGCTGTTTAAAATAATTGCAAGATTTAATCACACTGAGCTCCAAGACATCAATATCTTATTGGAATTTCAGATACTGTGTCTGATTTTGACAGAATGAAATCTATGGTTACATTCTATATAAGTGAATTGACGTTCGATGTTTCAATTTTCCCCACACGTCCTATCTGAACTCAATATAAAAGAGGCACTACAATCCTAACCTGCTTGAAGAAGTTGCTATGTTCTCAGAAAATCAAAACAACTACACGTACAAATCTAAACAGAATAAATAAGATGAGCCTTGAGAAATTCCTCTGTGTGTTTAATATTTTCATTGCTCTCATTGAGTATGTATTTCAATCCTTTAACCATTGAAGAGAAAAAAATAAAATAAAAAATAAGCTTCCAAGTCAATTTTTCTTTTTGTTATTGCCTATCCATTATCCATTATCCATTATCCAATATCCAAATTTTCTTTCTTTAAATTTATCAAAGATGGATGGGAAGGCTTTTTAAAGGTTGAGTCTAATGTTTTTTCGCAGATCTACTTGCGTTCACAGGTTGTTTGGATTTTGTCTTCGAGTTCTGCGCGACAAGCTTGATTATATGAATGGTTAGAAATCAGAAATAGGTATTAAAAGCTACTTTCTCTTGACCAATCGCTTGCGCAATCTTTTGGAATTGCTCTGGGCTCATAATAATCTCATTCTCTCTGCTCTCCTTGAGCTTGTCGACTTGTGTCAGCGCGCTCTTTAGCATTGGGCTTTCATTTTCCTCTTCTTCATTCTTTGCTTGTATTGCTTTACGATAATCTTTAGGTTCAAGGAGCAGGCCCTATTTCCTGTCAGAATTATTTATTCCCAAACAAATGTACCTGATTAACAACAGACTCATGAACTTTTAAAATTTGATCAATTCTTCCTTCAATCGCCGCGAGATAGGCAACAATGTTATGCTCTGAAAGATTCTACGGCAAAGTTAGTATAATTATCGTCACATCTCCATGCAGAAATACCTTCTCGATAATATCTTGCAGCAACTCTTCTTGGTTTCCGCCAATAGTTTCCAACAAACTTGGAATTCCCTCCTAATTAGAAACGTTTACTCACTTAGTCGAGGCAATGGCAAAGTACTTTGATTTTATCAACTGAAGCAAGCAGCTCGGCATTTTTATTATCGAACTCTTTCGCGCGAGCCTGAGCCTGTGTCAGAGATTTCTACAAAAATTACATCAGCATCGCATTTCATCGCTGATTTCAGTACATTCAAGTTGGCAAGCTGCCCTCTTTTTTCAGACTCAGCTTGAGTTTCAGGTTCCTCGTATCTTTCGATCTCTTTCTCAAGCTCTCTTAATTGTTGTGCTGCAGCGTCAATATCGTTATTAATTTGCTCTGTTTTCGAAAATAAGTCCAGGTTTTCTTGTTCGAAGTTATTGTAGAATTCAACGATTCTGTCCAAATCATCAATATTCGTCTGCTTCTTAAGCTTGTCGATAGCTACTTGATAGCGAGCAACCTAAATTAGAAACGAATAAGTCAGATTCCAACTCATCTTATAAATGAACTCACATCATCTTGCATTCTTTCCAATTCGGCCTGTTTGGGATTCTGTTTATTTTGCTTCTTCACCACGCTCTGGTTTTGCATGACACTTTCATTTTTTTTCTCGGGTTCCAGCTGTTCGTGCTAAAAACGCGTGACAAATGAATCAAGGGGGTGCTTTACCAAAAGAACATTATCTTGTCGGGCTCGCTTCTCGATGACAGAGATGCTGTTTTGGTTTGCAGTCGTATCCAATTGAAGAGTAACACTGCGGTTGAAATCGTGCTCTTGAGTCAGCTTTAGATAAGCCTTGCGGAACTCTTCTTCTTCCTCTTCAGCAGCTTGTTTCATTTGGAGGACAAAATTCTGATGGATCTGTTTTTCTCTATTCGATTTTTCGGTTTCGATAATACTCTGCAAGTATTCTTCAGAGAATTTTTTGAGGTCGGCTTCCATTTTTGTGTAGATGCTGTCATAGATAACTCGCTCCTTGCGCAAGCCGTTGATATTTTCTTTGAGATTCTTATTCTGAGCTAGCATTTCATTATGCTTCTGCAGAGTGCTCTCATAAAGATGCTCCAGGTTGCGAATTTGACGGTTGAGACCCGAGGGATTCTGAGAAGTCACCATGTTGATTTGATGCTCTTTTTCTTTCAATTCAGCACTGACAATGTCAATTTCACGGAGGAGATCATTCTGTCATTAGCAAACATCAGCAAATTGCAAGTCAAGTGAATATTACATGTCTTCGATGCTCGATTTCTAACTTCTTTGCATGATAGTCACCAGAGTCTCTTAATTTGCTAATTTGACTGTCTATTGTTCCTTTCTCGATCGTGCTGATTCGGGTATCTAAGTTCTTTATTAATTTACTATGTAAGTAATGCTTATATGCGTAGAAAAGTTACCAGTTCTTCTTGTAGTCGTGCGCTTGAGTTTTTCATCTGAGCGAGCTCTTTCCTGTAAATAAGAGGTTAGGAAGAGCAAGTTTTAGGGGTAGTTACAGAGTCTCTTCAACAGTGATGTTAGCAGTGGAGTCTTTTTGACTCTCTCGGTTGGTGCCGCTGTCTTTTCCTTCAAGACCCATTTATTTGAAATTAGTAATTGTGAAACCTAAACTTAATCGTAATTAAAATATATTAACTTGTATTCCGTGCAGTGTACGCTTAATCTCAGAGAGGTAGATCGTGCGATTTTTATTTATTAGGAAAAACCATGTGGCGCTATCCCTATGAACGCTGAGAAAAAATTATATTATAAATCCTGGGTTCTCAAACATAAAATCATAACATATTGATGCGCTCCTGAAATTTCATACGTCAGTAACGCATGTAGTAATAGTAATATTCAGGACCTTTAATGCGTTCTCAGTGAGAAGCCTAAAAATTGAACAAATATTTTGGATTAATTAACTCCTATATGACTCCTAAATGCTCAGCATCGAAGTCGAGACCTGTCGGTAAATGAGTTTGGGATTGAGTAAGATAACTTCTCTATTGACTGCTATTTCAGACGATTTGAGCAGGTAATTGTTACAGACCATTAGTTACATGAAAGGGACCATTAGCACTTAGAGAAACACAAACAATTATTTTCCATCGGGTAAATTGACAAGATATTTTCAGTTGAAAAGTTAAAGAGTGAAATGTCATTGCGTTTTACTTTCCAATTTGATTCTAATTCTTGTATTTAATGGTTAAAAATAAGTAATTTAATTCCTTCTTCTTACTCTCAAAGCATTTACATCATTGCTATAGAAATTACAACAAATTTATTTAAAAAATGCAAAAAAACAAATAAAAAATAAAATCACCTCAACTAAAAAAGATGTGATACACTTTTTGTCAATGAGTTTAGAGCAACTTTTGATTGGTATTGAAGCCCTCATAACTAGAATTTAGGCATCTTGGGAAATATAATATTGCAGCTGAAAGAAAATTAGTTTGTTTCCAGATAAATAATTAAGAATGGAAGGAATTACAAGACTTTCAAGCTCTTTAATTCTCTTTTGGAGCTTATTGTTCTCGTCTTTCAAGGTCTCAAGCTCTTGTTTGTAATTTTCGGTTTCAACTTCTGTTGGAGAGCCCAAAAACTTTTTCATGAATCTATTTTACAGTGTCACAAAGAGTTACAGTCTTTTCAGAAAATCAGAAATACCCAATGGAATCTGAGGGTTTTTCAGATTCTTCTGCAAGTCCAACTAACATTCGTGTCAATTGATCAATAGCTCCTGTCTTTTCGAGGTATGAACGAAATTCATCTTTTGTCAATGTCTGCATTTTATGAAACAGATGGTGCTACTTTAGGAGGATTAATGACTTATTATATGCTTATCTAAATGACCGTGCTTTAAAAGGTAGTGGATCAACAACAAATTTTGTAGCCGAGGAATTTTCTGATCAGGATGATCAACTAATTTCAGAAATGAGGATATAGCATTTGATATCGTCTGATGACTGTCAAATCTTCCTGAATTCTAGGAGAGCAATCGATGCTCGCGCTATCATTGGAAACTGTTCTTAATAATAAAATGTACCTTTTTAGCTCAGTTGAATTTCTTAATTGCTCTAAACGTAAGTGATAATCACGATAGGATCTAGTGTAAAATGTTAGAAGAAAAAACTCTCATGGGCGTATCTACCCATTAACGACCTGAATCCTGAGATCTACATCTTCTTTTTTTAATTTCTCCCAATTCCCATGTGAATTAGTTGTATATTTCTCATTATTAACAGTACTTAATATCTTAATTAGTTCATACTTTCTTTCCACAAGCCTTTCATTCCTGTCACTACGAAAGGCTCGACCATCTGATTGATTCTGAATTGCTAACTTTAATTTGATAGTCTTCCAATTTATGAGTTGACATGAATGATGGAATTATGAAAGCAAAAAATTCTCGTTATCACACATGTCACAAACTAACATTCAGATTATATAGGTTTAATTTTGAGCTTGCTCTTATCAGGGAATACGTAACGAGGAACATCAGCGATTTTCGAAGGGATATTGTATTGACCAGGGCCTGGGTCTCTTCTATCCACGAAGCCCGCATCTCTTCGCTCGCGCCCAATCCTGAAATAAATAACACCATAAATTTTTTTTCAAATTCGAATAAAGATACACTGCTAATCGTCCTCTCCATTTGGAACCAATATCGTAATAACCTGGGCCAGGTCCTTGCTCAGATCTATTTATACTTTGGCGCTTTTCATGCCCAATGCTATTAGATTTATATTATTTCAGCATTGTAGGTTGATGAGATTAATACGTGATTTCTCCTCTTGTTTTGTAGAAGCTATTCGATGGCTGATAGGCTCCAGGTCCCGGTATATCTTTGTTTTTGATCATAAGATCCATGTGGCGACTTGACAATGAATACTAATACTCATTGAGTACTAGGCTGAGCGATATAAGATTACTTTTGGACCATCAACAGAAGCAGATCTAATTTCATAAGCTCCAGGCCCAGGTGTTACGGTTGATCCACTTAAAGGTTGCCTCTTCGCAGTTCCCAACCTTTCAAAGTTCAATGTGAGTTGATGATTATCATTACCTGACGTTCGGGGCGTTTGTTTTATCTACCATTTTCATTTTATAGGTACCCGGTCCAGGGGTATCATTTTTAGAGTAAAAGCCTTCTCTCGTGGCTCTTCCAATTCTAATATAATCTAATGACAAAAGCAATGACACATTCTCTTACGTGGCAGTCGGATTTCGTTTTTTATTTGAAACTGAACGGTCTTTGACATCGTATGCTCCTGGTCCTGGTGAAAACGTTTGTGTGGTAGCAAAACTGTCTTTTTTTGAAGCCATGGTAATTCCTCCATTCTTTTTTATGAGAGTGCTTGGTTGTTCGTATGCGCCAGGCCCTGGGATCAAAGCAGCACGTTCGAGGCCTTCATCGCGCCTTGCCTGTCCAAATCTAAGTTATTAAATTGAAATGAACATATTCAAATGTATTCTATCATTACACCACTCTTGGAGCCACTTTTCCAAAAAACTTTTCATTTTTTACAGCGTATGCTCCTGGACCAGGAGAGTCTGTGGCGAGGGCTAACCCATCCCGTTTTGCAGAGCCTATTCTTATGGAGGGCATCGTTTTGTTCAATAAGCTAGTCTCTGTGTTGTATGCCCCTGGACCAGGACTGTGATCGTTGTCAATATGCCGGTTTCTTCCGATAATACTGAGGATAGCACAAAAATAGTGTTGATTAGTATCATAATTTGAAAGAATATTACGAATAAGCTGGCGAACGACGATGATTTGAAAGGGATCTGTCAGTGTCATACGCTCCCGGACCAGGATTGTCTGTGTGAAGATAAAACGATGTGTTAGTTTTGACCCCAAAGTGGTATTTGGGTCCTTCAGTCAACTGACAGGTGTGACAACAAAGTGTGAATTTCGTTAATTTACCAGTTTTTCAGAAGTATTATAAGTACCAGGCCCTGGAATATCATTTTTTGGGTCGTAAGATCTTGGGGCTGTGCCAATGCTGCAAAAATGAGGTCAATGAAGCAGTGTGAGGTGAATCTTACCGGCATCCAGGAGAACCTGGCAGTGTTTTATTGTTTCTAATGTCATATGAGCCGGGACCAGGAACATCAACAGTCGCATTCCAGGCATTTTCTAAGAAATGATGAGGTCACCACTTAGGTCGTGTTAGACGAAGTAAATATACGTCGGCGACTGGCGCCCATTGACCAAGCAGGAGGCGAACTCATTATTATTACGTTTGTTCGATAAAAATTAAATCTCAAGTTACGTAATCTAAAACCTGATTCATTTTAACCCAACAGTCGACTCACCCGAAATGGCTTCATTGCAGAACTTAATCTGCGAGAACTGAATAATTGTGGACTTGTCAGTTCTCACTTAGAGAGCTACAGTGTTTCTTCCTCTCATTCAGTTATATCAGTAGAGAATTCAGGAATGATAAAGGTCTAATTCAGGAAACTTATATCCTCCTACTTTGGAACTGTAGAGTTAAACGAACAGGTTGACTATATCCTGAGAGGACAGTATAAGTGATCATCGAATTCTTGATAAGAGAAAAAAATGATTTTCGGCTTATTGGATATTATTCTTTCTGTTTCATGATTTGATGATTATTGGGTAATTATAGGAATCAATTGTGAAGCTTCTTATGTAGTTCAATGAGCTTAAGATCTACCAGCAGCTGTGCAAACGGAAATCAATGGGCAGGTTTTCTCAGCAGAGCATTGCTTTGGAAGATCAAAGACTGTTGCATCAGCGACCTTAGATTGGAAGGTCTCAGGGTTGTAGTAGATGAAGTCATTAGGCATTTGGTCAATCTGGAAAGGAATGGCAGCATCATCGGCAGTGGCGTAATAGAAGTTGCTCTGAAGTCCTGGGATTTCCCATTTCTGGAGGGTTCTTGGAGTAGCTTCAGTTGAGTTGATGAAGCCGGTGAAGTTTCCACCGAAGGACATCCAGTCTGGTCTGAGGACACCACATCCGTGAGCGGAGTCGCAGCAGTAGCAGCAATAATCTTTTTCTGGGAAATGGATGTATCTCTTTCCTTCTACGACATATTGGTTGCATGGAGTGCTTCTGAACCAGTAAACGGAGCCGCAGTATCTATCGAACTTTCCATTGGCTCTGTCGATTCTGTATCTTTTGTTGATCCAATCATAGTAGAAGGTTCCGGTGGTGTTCATGCCTCCAATGAGTGGGTAGGTTGAGAGTTCTCTGAACTCGGCTTGCCATTCGTTAGGCCAGACTGGTGACTTGGGGTCAGCGAAAGTGACTGAGAGAATGGCGCAAAAGACGACCAAACAGAGAGCGAAATTCAAGATCATTCTGTTTTAAACCTTTTTAATAATTATTATTTTAGCATGGAAGTGCAGAGTTACGAATCACTCCAAAAATGAATTTTACCTTCAATTACAGAGAAGAGGACAGACTCTCTTTTTCATTGGAAGATTTTACGTTATATGGGAAGAATTACAGGAGGTTGTTGGATTTATCTTTCAAATTTCCTATTAAATTGTTCATATACTTATGCAATATGTGGGATACTGATACGAAACTGATTTAACAGCCAAGAATCGGCCTTTCATGTTCTTAATAAAGTTCAACTTAAATATTTCTAGCAGCAGTACAAGCGGAAATTAGAGGGCATTTTGTGTTGGTAGAGCATTGCTTTGGAAGATCAAAGACCTTTGGATCAACGACCTTAGATTGGAAGGTCTCAGGGTTGTAGTAGATGAAGTCATTAGGCATTTGGTCAATCTGGAAAGGAATGGCAGCATCATCGGCAGTGGCATAGTAGAAGTTACTTTGGAGCCCTGGGACTTCCCACTTTTGGATGGTTCTTGGGTTGGGTTCAGTTGAGTTGATGAATCCAGTGAAGTTTGCACCGAAGGTCATCCAGTCTGGTCTGAGGATACCGCAGCCATGAACCGAATCGCAGCAGTGACAGCAGTAGTCCTTCTCAGGGAAATGGATGTATCTCTTTCCTCCAACCACGTATTGGTTGCAAGGGGTGCTTCTGAACCAGTAAACGGAGCCGCAGTATCTATCGAACTTTCCATTGGCTCTGTCGATTCTGTATCTTTTGTTGATCCAATCATAGTAGAAGGTTCCGGTGGTGTTCATGCCTCCAATGAGTGGGTAGGTTGAGAGTTCTCTGAACTCGGCTTGCCATTCGTTAGGCCAGACTGGTGGCTTGGGGTCAGCGAAAGTGACTGAGAGAATGGCGCAAAAGACGACCAAACAGAGAGCGAGATTCAAGATCATTTCTTAAAACTTTTTAATAATTATTTAAACTAATGAATATTTCAGTGATAAAAATGAATCCCGAAATGAGCTTTTTATACTAATCGCAACAAGAACAACAATTTAAATTGTGCTTTTTCCTTTATCATGGCTTGCTATAGTAATCATCAGCAATAAGTTAAGGTCCTGCCACCTATTCATTCATTAGTCACCTTCCATATTCACTTAAATTAATATCAATTACTTCCATGAGCATCACTTCATATAATTTCTCCGGTCAATGTCGACTGTCCTAATAACGACCTAATTCAATTTTAAACTTGCAAGTTTTCAAACCTTGATTATTTTTTCAAGACAATTTGTTTGTGCCTTATTCGTGCTCGGCTTTGAATTTTTTTATACAACTATCCTGTTTTAACTATTAATACCCGAAAAGGCCTTCGAGATGTTCGTAACTTATCTGTTCTCCTTGATTAGTTCTTTGAGCAAAGATTTTTCACGAATTTCGGAGGCATCCATCAAAAGACAAAGTTTTCCAAAAATTAGTAGGAAGATCCAAATCTATTCAAGTAATTGTATCACTTGCTTGAGCTTGGCTCTTTAGATTTCAAATTTTTCACATCAATACTACATTTTTTTCGAGATCTGTGAAGTTAGTAAGATATGAACCTAAATTTATCTCAATGTTACTGTAGTCTCGATATATTCTGATTGTCATGTAATTTAGCACAGGAGGTTTCCCCAGCTTACTTCATTATATTGGAAGAAACTATCAAAGTTGGATGCTAGGTCTTCAGAATTTGCTCATATATTTCAGTTTCTTTAAATAAGCACACAGGCCATGAATTTCTTCTTTCTTTGGAGTAGAAATCTCGAAACTTGCTCATCATGTACCTGAATCTCGAGAATAGAATCTCTTTGAGCATGATTTGCTACTTTTTACCTTTACAAATTTTCATATATATATAATTTTGAAACCGAAAAAGTTGGAGTCAAAAGTTTTTTTTTTCCTTTTCAGGTGCATGAGTTAGAAAAGGCAATACATGATTTTTCATTCGCAATTGTTCAAAGCTTTGCTGCAGCAGAAAGATGTGCTGTTTTCTTTTCACAATTGGAGAAAAAGTACATCAAATTTTTTACAAAGGGTTGGTAGCCGCTGAGATTAGAAATCAGTGATTTTCTCTGCATTTAATGCGTTAAACCACTCGTATGTGTATGATTTTGGAGACCCGAAATATAGAGGAATTATTGACAACTGGTTTTAGAAAGTGTATCAGACTAAGGGTATTCTGATTCTGACTCGGCGTTACGTTACAATATTAACAACAAAAAGGGAAAGAGAGAGAGGAGGAAGGAGGGGTTCAACTCAAACTATTCACTAACTTCACCTAAAAGATAATACGAGAAATGATAAACAATAGAGACAATATATCGTAATGAACCAGCTCTAATTATCTTCGGAAATGCTAAGGCTAAAATAAGACGTTGCGAGTAGCGTTAATGAATTGTTACGAATGGTAACCTCAAAAGCAAGCCTCTAAGTGCCTCCAGGCAACTGAATTAGAAGGGACTTCATTACTATCAGGACAAAAACAGTGTTGGTATATGGTTAATCTATTTCGACGGAACCTTAACAAATCTTATTCTTGATGTCCCGCTCTGTCCACTAATCACAAATATTATTCGCCCAATCAGCAGTTCTGAATATTTCCTTCAGCTTCATTGACCCCAATGATACTTACTTCTCCTCAATCAGAAACGCACAAATTGTCTCACCTCAGATAATGTGAAACATCAGCAGGTCTTTTTTTGGCCGGGAGGAAATAATTCAGATCTGCATAGTGGGCAAAAGTTTTGTGACTTTGAACAGTTAACGCTCTGGAGTGTCTCTCTTGTAAACGTGTTGGAGTTCCAGTGTCTTCCAAGCAAGAAAACTTACTGACTAAATCAAATATTATAATAATAAGTAGGAGTGAATAAGGGAGGAGTAAACATTTTCGTGGGAGAAAGACCCTATTTCTTTTCAAGGCCAAGCCAAGAAGTGACCTGATTCTTGCTCGAGGGTCGCAATGGCTTGCAATTCTGGGAATCTGTCCGGAAGAATTATTAATTAATATATATTCTCTCAAAATTCTTCATTTAAATAGTGGCAAGTCTGTTCGTAATTCGGCGAATGACTTTTATTACCTTAGAAATCATTAACTCTGAATTTTTTTAATTAAAAGCAAACAAGAGCAGGAAATTAAAGTTTACGATTTTTATCATCGATTTGGAATTAAATTCGAACTTAGTTCTTTATTAGAATGAGTTGATCGATATCACATTATAGAGCTCGATTATTAACTTATTTTTGAGATCATTCATTTTTTTAAAGTCTCTTGATCATTTTGATTTTATTAATTATTTTAACGAAGCATTTCTGTATACAATCTAGTCGTCAAAAGCAAGAAAACGGCAAATACCAGCCAAGAATATTTAAGGTGAGTTAGGGTTGACAATGAACAAGTGTGCTAAGAACCTATCCAAAATATAAGGGAGCGAGGTTGATTGACAAATATATCTTTAGAATTAAACCATTTTTTTCTCACTAGGCAGGGATATGTATTAAATTGAAGAGACATACATAACACCCTCTTAAAGACCAGATTTTATTTCGAGCGAACCCAGAATTAATTTATCAATTTTTCGACAGCATTTTATTTCAAAAAGATTAGCGATTACAAATTAGGCATTTCCAGAATTTCTGTATACAGAATTTGTAAATTTCTGGGGCGAAAACTGTAATGATTCAGCCGGCGTGGTTCATTGTTTTGGCTTTGGGATGAAGATTTCCTTAGAAAAAGAAATTCGCCGGAGGCAGGACTGTAATTATCGACGTGATTGATACACTGTATTTCTTAAGACATCCAAATGCCGCTTTAGTGTATTCTTTGAATTTTACTCTCAGGCTAGCGCGTTTTTTTTTGTGCGCTATCTTCTCCTCACAGCTGCTGTCTTGTTCTTTGAGAGAAGTGTCGTCTCCTTATAGAACATTTTATCCACTGATAATGCACAAAGATGCCAATTTTTATCACCTAGCCTTAAGAAAAAATTAGACACTGCATATCTTGTGTGATTGACCCTTTCAACATTCAATCCAATTCCTTATGCAATAACACCTATTGGTACAAAAGGCATGTGATAACGCTTTGAAAAATCGAAGCAGTTCAAACAAAAGCAGTTTCTTATGGTTAACACAATCATTTTTTCTGGAAAGAACACCCTTTTGGAAGAAATCAATCAATGAATTTTGGTTTCCCAGAAATTATTGAATTTATTTTAGTGAATACTTGTCTTAAGGTAAACAGCAAGCTCCTTTGATGTGCAACTCATTGCTATTGAAAGAATTTTCTAATTATTACAAGGAAATGCTCTCATTGGAGAATCTGTACTATCTATTACCGGATTTGCGGTTGTGGTGGCGAGCCACTTCGTTGGCAGCAGCACAATCCAAAGTATTTCTTGGTTGTCTGGATCTTTCTGAGAAGAAGAAAAACACTATTAAAGTTAATTTCCGATGTGCTTATCTAAAGAAGCACTGCCTGATAATTTAAATTAAGTTTATCTATAATTGAATTCTTAAATTACGATTCTGACTCACTGAAGTTAAATCCGTGTTACTTTTAATGTTTTTTCAACAATCGCAGTAATAAAAAACATAGAATGCAGACTACTTGAGTCAATCACCAACAACACCCTACATTCTACACTCACATTTTATAATGACGAATAAAACTTTTTTTTTATTTGTTTGTTAAATCGATTTACTTAACCTCTCTAATTTCTTCAGGCGATACATCCGTCGTTTCGGTTTCTCGTGCTAGATATTCTTGCTCTTCATCCGTAGAGTCCACCTCATAGAGAGCTTTCTCGGATTTTTCTTCAGATTCGCAATGTGTGTCCGCTAATCTATTTCCGTTCTTCCTGTCTATAATTGCTACAACCAACAATAAAATAATTGAAAATATTGCTATGCCTTCTAAAAACAACTCGGAATAGTAATACCCAAATTTTATTCTTTTTGAATTATCTTCGAGTATACTCATTACAACCAACACAATCACTGTTATAGCATTCATACAGGCCGTGGCAATTCCGAAACCTATATCTGCCAACTCTTCGCCAAGTACGAGGCAAAGGCAGGACCAGGTCGTCGTCTCAAACACCGCATCAGCTGCTCCGAGCAAAATGAGCGGCAAGATAACAATATAGCCGTCATGTGTTTCTGTTTTTAAATAAGCAAAAAGCAAATGTCCAACTATCGTCACGGCACAACTCACAACTAACCACTGTAATCTCTTCCCGGTCTTGTCAGTTAAAATACCAATAAGCGGGGCCACTACAATCAGCTGCATGTAAAACAGCAAACCAAGTCGTCCGGCCGCAATGTTGTTAAATCCGAATCTTTTATGGATCTGATCGTTCATATTTGTCGTGAAAGCTTTGAATCCCGGCAAAGAAAAGACATAAAATAAAAGGAGACCCCAGAATAATGGAGAAGATACACCTTTTACGCCTTTGACGAACTGAGTCTTGAAATCCTTGACTAAATGGCCAATGCCACCAGAAGCTTGCTTTTCTTTCTGTTTCTCGGAATTGCCTAATGCAAATCCACATAGCAGCGAGAGCACGCAGAGGAAGGCTCCAAAAAGACATGGAGCCCATAATTTACCGGTGTATTGATAAATAGAAGGTGTCACTAACCCGTTGATCACGTTTGCGAGGTAGGTGATGCTGTTGTTCCATCCCAGTACAAAAGTCAGCTCTCTTTTCGAGAATGATTGGACGGCGAGTGCTAATTGTGCGACGTACAGGCTCTCACCGCCTAAGGCATAGATAACTCTACCAATGATCATGGAAGTGTAATCTTTCCAGATAACTCCAAGGCAAAATACAACGTGGCCTTGAAGTACGAGGGAAGCAAAGATGATAATTGAACTTCGAACTCCAAAGACTTTGATTAAACAGCCTCCTATTAAAGGAAGTATGATGTTTGGGATGGAGTAGGTAGAGTAGAGCAGATCAAATTTGAGGTAGTTTAAGCTCAGTGGTGGGCTCTGGAATTGCGTTTGGAGTGCTTGAGGAACGTCGTAGACAAAACTGCCTCCTAAAGTGAGCGTTCCCATAAGGATGAGAAGCTTCCAATATTGGAATTTTGAAGTCAGGTCAATTTTCGTGGCTTCTTTACTGGGAGTATGGGCTTGTACGGCCATTTAGGAATACAAATACGAGTTAGATTTTTGTTTCTTAGTCCATTTGGTAATTTAAATCGACTATCGAAAATTAAAAAAACGGAAACAACGTAGGAAAAAACACTTTGTGGATTTTACCGCCTCTGTATTAGCTGATTAAGATTATTCTAATATAAAGAGTGTTTCGTGATTGCTATGAAACTTAAGCAGAATCAGCAGAGAGAAGAAAAAAAAGAGGTAAATCAAAGCGAGGTGTAGAGAAGCACTCATGCTTGCAGATTTACAGGCCTCTGCCAAAGTAGATGCTCTTTCGAGATCTGCAACTCGGTCATGTTTCTTTCGAAACCTCAAGTTGTTTCCTTATTATAAATGCACGAGAGAGAACTCACTCCGCAAACTCGAATGTGCGATACCTTCTGATTGATCCATAGGTTCAGCCAAGTTAGATAGGGTTTAACCGATATTAGTAATTTGTAAGCTTTCCGTTTTCGACGAATTGATTCCCGTTAAACTTTCCAGAAATAGTCATATGGCTGGAGATATTAAGTTAATTGATGAGATCTGTTGACAATCCTTGAGGTTATAGCCCTCATTAGAGGATCATAGCTTTTTTCGACTCCCCCATGAACATAGTACTTATGAAGATGAATAAGCCCAGAGAACGCCAGATGATGCTCTTGCTTAGAGGAGATTTCAGGGAACTTTCTACACCACGTATTCAAGATTGAGATCTCTCGCATTTCTGCAGTCCTGTACTCCATGGCTGCAAATACAGTTATGCAATTCGCGTTCTTCGTATGATTTTTAAGGTGTTTTACCATATCATATCAAACCTTCTACATATTCGATGTCTCTCAAGTCTTCTAAAGGCTAGATGATGGATTTTCAGTGTAATTACACTGCCCTTTGACGCGCTCGTTCGATTTTCTTTGAAAGCAAATCTGCAATTATGATCAGATTTGGTTAGATAATTATTTCGGATAGGTCTCTCTCTTTTTTTTTCAAATGCTATTATAGACGTGAGGACTGTATAAGGAAGGTCTTAAAGGCAAAAGCGAAAGAAGCACATCTGACGTTGATCAAACTCCTTTACTTCGAAATCTGAGAAGTTGATATCAGAAATTGTATGAGCAAAATGTATCAATAAGAAAATTTTTCACCAGATATCAGTTAGTTATAAGAGCAACTATGAGTTTCATAGTCAGGGACATTAGTAGGAATCAAATGAGATATTTAAGAATCTGTTTCAAAATAATTCCTAGGAGTTGTTACGATCAGATTTCGATTTGCAATTGTCAGGAGGCTGATAAAATCTAATCTGGTTGCATGGCTATTATAACTTTTCCCTGACAATTTCACAAAGACAACCAGGAGTTCAGAATTCAAACCTATGGGAGTTGAGAGAAAGAGGACGTCTCTCTAGGCTTGAACTCCACTTTCCCCTCGTACTGCATAGATTGGAGAAAACGACTCTGAAAGCATGCATTCTGATCAGATAGAAGTTAATTTAAATAGCACAACAAATTAGACGAAATATATAATTAAATAGATCTTGAGTAAAATGATGAAAGAGAATCACCACTCAGCTAAATGCTGCTCTGGAAAAACCACAAAGAAATGCTCTTGCATGGTTTCTTTTATGTGCAAACGCTGCGATGGAGTTTGCATCTTTAGTGACGGGTTTCAAGATCTTATGAAAACAGATTCTGGTTTTCGCTGGAAAAAATACTTGGACGAAAAATACTTCAGAACTGAAATTGAAGCCATGAAGGACTGTCTTAAAGCCAAAAGCATTGTTCAAGACACTGCTATTGACGGTACTGTAGTAAACGAAGAAAATAAGGAGGAGAAATCCCAATTTGCGAATAGTGACGACGAACTTGACAAAAAAGCTCAAAGAAGCAGAAATTACAAAAGATTTCTGTCTGAATTAGAAAAATCAAAGAGGGTGTCTAGCGAATCTCCAAATTCGAAGTCAAAGTCTACCGTTTTGGAGATGATTGAATGGTATCATGAACAAGATGATGAAATTCAAAAGTATATGAAGAAAATTCATGGCAATGGTTCTTCAGATCCTTATAGAAGTTGCAATTTACAAGGCAATCAAGTCGTCTCTTTTGTGAATCACAATTATCAAGAACCAAAGCCTAAAGCCAAAAAAGTTGCCAAAAGAGTGGAGAGAGACCAAAAAATGAAAGACCAAATCAGAGGTTTTTATTAGGTTAGGATAATATCCTTCAAGAAAGTTATTCTGATATTTCATTAACTTATTTTAAAAAAAAAAAAGAGTTTTCTTTCCTCTTGAATGCTTTTCTCTCAAGAAATTCGCATAATTTTAATTTCATTTCACAGAGAATAGAATATGTGATTTCAAAATACAAAAGCCCGAATCACACAAATGACGAAAAATGATTTTTTAAACCGCGAAGTCTAACCCTACTTAAGCCTTTAGATCCTATATAGCAAATGTCCAATACATATTATAATTGGGTCCTCACTTTCCTACATACCTATCTTGAAAAGTTAACACTGAGAATCGACACTACAGTCCTAGTCTCGAAACTTTTTGAACCCAAGATCAATAATACATGTTAATGAATGAACTGATAGAGTATGACAGGAAAAAATCAAATGGGCCTCTCCATATTCTCTTTTCAATCTTCTTTATGGCAAACAAAAAATATATGATGACTGGCTGCCATTATCCATCAGATTTTGCTAGCTCGTATGATTCTTTCATTATTTAATTTTCAGTTCATCTTTTAATTTCTTCAGAGCGCTGTCAACATCTCTCTTTCGTAGGACAGGAACTTTCGGATAAATTATTTTCTAACAATTCATCAAAATCATGCAATCAAATCATATTCCTTACTTTATATTTAGGGAAGATAGTGATCAATTTCTCGATTTTAAGATGGCTGTACTTCGTATGTCTGAGGTGCAAATCCAACAGTTCGACCGGTTTACCAACTAAAAATAAATCGAGAAGTTGGCGCACTTCTCGAAGACATTCTCTGAGATCTATCGAATTATTTAGCTTAGTCGCAAATAATTTTATATTAGGAGATTTACTTTCATATCGTCTGAATGTGGTGGCACAAACATCAAAAAGATAAACAATATCATATTCCAGGTTCACCATCGCAATCATGTTGAATTCTGTGACTTGGTTCACAATCACGTCCATGATGAACTGATTGATGAACTTAAACCCGAAATACACAAGTCCAGAGACGATTTCAGGGTGAATTTCTTTTAACGAGTTGAAAATATTCTTGATAATGTAAAGATACGTTTTGTGATATGTTAATAAAAAATGTTTTACGTTCAGATACGTGATCATATCTTTCATGAGATCGTGAGCAGACGTATTTGGCTTTGAAGGCGTCCAGCTAACTTCTTCGTAATAAGAGAGAAAACTTGCAATCTTATCATTAATTAAGACTGTCATTGCTTCTTCTGCTTGGACTCTATTTTATATATGTTTATTCACGATTACCCTCAATCCAAATTACTTGATTTGATCAAAATAAGTGACGGCTTCCAATTCATGGAAATAGCGATTTCCACTTATCTTCTCAAGGTAAACCTTCAAAAACTTCGACAAGTGTTGGATAAAATTTGCGTTTTGATATATCAAAGCCAACTACAACAGAATTTAATATTATGATTCAGATCGTTGAAAGATTACCTGGATAATATTGAAGAGTTTATAATTGTTAACCCTCTGATAAAACACATTGTAGACCTATGCCGAAAGAATTGTTATTTGGTTTCTCTGATAATTGGTACCTCATAGAAAAATCTATCCAATTGTAGGAGTAAAAGAGATTCACTGTCTGCAGAGCCTTCCATGTATGTATAGTTATCGTTCACATACTATTTACAAAGGCGAAAGTTAGATTTAGAAGGTGTAGAATTTTTTTATTCAGACCTGCAATCCAAGATTTCCTATCTTTGGAACCTCTAAGGTGTAATTAAGGTACAAGGGTTTGAAGTTGCTGGCAATGTTCTTTGGCAACTGGACGTTAATGTAATTTTCGAGATCAAATTTGGTCACATATTCCTCTAATAATTGCAAAAAAATTGAGGCTCTCAGGCAGTTTGAATGGACATTACTTAATTCACTCGGATTTTTGGCCACGAGGTAATCAAGGTTATCATTGTTGATAGCATCACTAATCTGCTTCTTGCACTCAGCGAGCAGTTTTTCAGAGTATCGAATAAAATTCTTTTTGATACCTGGTAATTGGAAATTACATTATGTTTAGGCAATTGAATTCACTTACAGTCATTTAGGAGATGAGTTTGAGCGTTAAAGCCATACTTCGTGTTAAGGACAACGAAAATTTGGAGCTCCGATTTAAGACTGAGAAACTCCTCAACTTTCTCTGTTTTTTCAAAAGCTTTCTGTTTGGTGTGTTGTTAAATCACATTATGAAACAAGTTTCCATTAGTGAATTACGTTTATTTGGTCTTCAGCAGTCTGAGCGGCCTCTACCCAATACTGATCAATTTCTTGAATAATTTTCAGTTGACGCTCGAGGTCCTTCTCGATCAGGAAGAACGCTGTAATTTCTGAGAGATAGTCTCTTAAGTTGTGAATCCCTTGATAAATTAACTTATAACAACATTATCTGGAGATAATTTTACTCAGGCCTCCTTTCGCCTCAGTAATATCAAGCAGTTGCTTCTTGCGGTGTGTTTTGATATTTTGGAAAAAAATATCTGTCTCGTTCAGGTTTTCGTAAGCTAAGCGGCACTAGTCAAACTAGTCAGCTTGTTCACTCAACAAGACAAAATATACCTGGTTGAAAACATATAGATTTAGCTTCATATCAAGTTGCAAGTCCCGTTTCGATTGATCATCTGTCATTTCTAAGCAGAGCATCCATAAGTTAGACAAAAAAAGTGGCAGCATTTACTAAGAGCTGAGTTGAAATTCTTTCCTATCCCATATAACGTGGACTTTTTGGTCACACTTGTGGCTGCGGAAGCATGGCTTATACCAATTTGAGATACTCTATTTCCTCCTCCCAACTGAAAGTCCATCAGTTTCCCGACTTGTGACATATTGCCTATTTATATCAAGATAAATTAGCGATATCGCCAAAATAGTGCAGGATTAACTTGCTCGGCCCTTGCCAGCGAGAGACATCGTCGAATGTCTGATGGATTTTCGTCTCATACTTTCTTCAATCTGATTTGAAATCATAGTAGCAAATTCGCTTTGTTTTGATTGAAGGTAACTGAACCACTCCCCCGTCATTTCATCGATAATCCTAAAAATCATTGTCAAAGGAGTTTTAAAGTCGATTGCGATTTAAAATAGATCACCCTCTAATCCTATTGATGATGATCGGCCGAATTTTAACCATCAATTGTTTCAAACTCGCGCTTGCTGCATGAGAAAATATTTGCTTTTTCTTTATCTGGTCCAGAAACCGCAGACATGCCATATACTGGTTTGATTTTAAGCAGTCAAGCGCTTTTGTGAGTCTCATAACAACGTCCTTTGAGCGCAAACAGTTGTTTTTAATGCCTTATTTTCCAAAGAAGTATTTCTCACTTGCATTTCAATCAGCAGCTCCTTGGTGGCCTTAATATTTTGACTTGCAAGTGCGAGGTTATTCTCTTCTGTTGAATTATATTTTTTAGTTTTGAGTATCACCTAGCACGGTGTTGTTATTGTCTCTGCCTGAACTGCTCATAGCTTACAAGTATTTCATTTTCAAAATCTTGGATGTTTTTCTGGATAGAGAAGATATCGCCTTTAATGCCTGTGAAATCCTTCAAATTTTGGAGAAAGTTCGATTGGTTTGCAGAGCAGATTTCCTAAAATCAAAACTGTAAGGTGCATGAAGTGAACAACGATAGGATACGCGAATCTCATTGTCTTTGGCGTCAACTCTGGCTTTAATATCCTCTAAAGCTTCTTGATACTAAAACATTTCAGAAATTGCTGAGTTCAGAGTAAATGTAGAGTTGAAGTGCCATTACGTTGGGGCTCTCAAGCACATATTTCACATTAAGCACAATGGCATCAGCGGTGTTCTCAATTTTTTGAGAGTCATCGATAGTTGAGAATCTTTCGCTCATTAGTTATTTGTATCTATCAAATATCGTAATGATAAAATACAGGTAATCGTATTTAGAAAAATAAGTGTCTGAGTGAGAACGCGATTTGTGATTAGAGGAAAATTCGGAAGTAGCATCGGTATTATAACAGAGAATTGAATTTAGAAAAGAGTTGTTAGTGCCATGCTGTTGAACAATGCAATTAGCCATTTAACATTGAGATTTCCAAGAGCAGCGATTTCATGGGTGCCTTGAACTAATAATTCAAATGGAAGTCATATGAGAAAATGTGTTCATGAAGAGAGAAGCATCAACCACACCTAGTGCCAATCGGAATCATTTCAAAGATGGAATTTTACTCCAACAAATTACATTCTGATCCCCAAAATGAAATATCATCAAATGCTTTTCCAAAAGTTCAGAATATTCTCTTTCTTATTGGTTTTCACAATGACAATTTGAATTTTAAAGAAAATGTATATTCTTATAACTTTCCAATGTGAAGGCTTTTTTTCCTTCATAAATCCTGCAACATATCTCACAAGCCACTCTATTTCATTGAGGCTGTGAGTGCTAAACAATTTTTATATAAATTTCTTCGATCGCCATCAATCTCATACTGCTTCAGGCATTCTAAGATCCTCTCATCATTCTCGATTATTAAGTCTTTGAGAATTCCTTTACAAGCAATCAGTCAACACACTTTGCTTTATAATTTGTTTTTACCTCTCTGATTCGGATTCAAAAGGCCTTCTTTCGACATTTTCGAGACAATTGCTAAGAGCATCCGGCTTTTAGGCTTTGTTATAGATGTAAAACAAATCCCTAATTTCAGAAAATTTTACCCAAACATGACCTGTAAGATTTTCAGTCTTTTCTTCAAATTGTTCAAATTCATTGCTCCTGTAATTCGTTTTCTTGCAAAGAGGAAGGACGTTACGTTAAATGCAAAGCTTTGATGAACTTACCAAATAGTTCGCGCTGGCTGGTCTAATAGCATTATTCTCAGTATAACTCTCTTTCTCTTCAGAACCGAAATCTTCAAATTTCCAGGACTGTTTGAGAGAATTGATATCTTTTTGTAACTCATTCAGCTCTAGTGTTCAAACAGCAATTATAACTTCTGCCAAATGCATATTTTCTATATACTCTGCTGGAATTCGTTCACTTTGGCCACTTTGTACCTTTCATCCTGCTGTTGTGGCATACGACTAGATTCTCCTTCATCCAATGGTACTTTTTGAAGAGTGTTGAGAAGATCTTCGAGTTTCGTTGAAAGCTCCACTTCATTCACCAAACTGTTCAATGTTGCATCATACCGCTTGGTAAGTTTTGTAATTGAATTGAAAATTGTTCTGGTCTTGTTTTCGATGTCGTGAAATAGCAGTTTCTCAATAAGTTCCTTTGGGTAGTTTTGTCTCTTTGAATTCTGTTAAAGGCAAATATTTCAATATTCCTTGTATCATTTGAAAATGTATGTGTTACAATTCTCTTTGCAAGAAACTCATCAATGCGGACCTTTGCTACACTCAAAATTTCCAGGATATCAATGATTTCTTTGTAATTTTCGCAATAATATCCTGTGGAGAAAGGAATCAAGTTAGTCTGTGTTTATAAACGAAATTACGAGCAATATCTTCGAAAGAGACATCTCTGAGGAATGAATTAGCTGATGAAATGAGAGTCAATTACTTTTTGGTTCCTTTGATATTCTGATAATCAGATTGAAGGATTTCTTTGGTTTTATGGGAGAAGTCCAAGCAAAAAAAATCATAGAATTCATCGAATTGGATATCTGTGAAGCGGAAACAGTCAGGAAAAGAAGCATCGGAATGAATTAACTGTCCAAGTCAGAGAGATGAATGACGAGAGCTTCACTCATTGCTTTGAAAATATTTTGTTTAGTGGGATACGTATTTATTTAAAACTTAAAATTGAACATCCTTTTCGAGTCAGAAGTCAAACGATGAAGCGATGAAGTCTTGTTAACCATATAGGCGATGAATAGGCAATGAGAATAAAACTTCTTCACTGACTTGATATAGTTCTAATCTATTGGTCATCTGTTCAGGTACTGTTGAAATCTTTTTTTAGGTGTAGTATTTGGAATGTGCAAGACAGTTATTTTTATAAGACTCTAAATAAAACGTGCGAAAATTGCGTGTTATTCTTAGCCTCCACTCTGGGAGGTATTTTCGAAAAATATTATTTCAAATTTATTAAGTTCTGTGCTCAATAGCTTGACCACTTGTTAATGATAATACTCAAAAGACATTGTAGTTCAGAATCTCAATAACTCGTTCTTATCAAGTAAAAATGCTTGTATTTGCCTTTTAACTTGTGTTTTTGAGTCAGCAACACATAATGGAATTGCGTAGAAAAATCATCGGAATTGGAATATTCTTTTTAGGAAAACTCCAAGATTGATTTGACTAACAATTAATGTGCTCAGCGAAGAGGCCTATCAGAAACATATTTCACTTGCCTTCAGGCCAACTATTGCGCCGAACTCGCTTACTCTTCTCGCAAATGTAATAAATTGTTTAGAACTGCTGAAATTTTAGACGAGACTGGTTTAAAGGAACACGTTGTGAACAGAATGTGGCTCACAGCTGCTCTGTCAAATTATAATCGAGTCCGGATAGGCAGATGGCGATTTATTAATAATATTCAAACAACCAGAAAAGAAAATTTACACGTGTGATTTAAGTAAAGCACTAACACTTCTCGAAAGAGAAAGTTACAAAGTAGCAAAGCATCTCAAAAGGAATTTCATAAAAAAGCTTTACTAAGAAATCTAGAGGCTATATCAGGGTTTCTATTTGCGGAAACCGTGTTTCTCTGCAAGGAAAAAAGAGAGTTTCATTTAGTTCAATATTCATAACATTTCTTAGAAATGAGGCTCTATCAGATCAATCCACAGCCCCTCTCGATGATATAGCTAATTTATTGAAGTTAGCTCGTCATTTCCGGAGGAAAAATGGTTAAAAGAATACACTAGGAATTTTCTAGAAAAGTTATAGAATAATGTATATAAATTCTATTTCATCCAGGAACAATCTGACTAATTTTTAGAATTTGAAATTTTTCCATGAGTAGATTAATCAGCAAGACCATGCGCAAAAAGTCACGTAAATCATCATCTATGGTTCCTTCTTTCTTATCAAAGCTTTATGAAATGCTTGAAGTAAGTACTTCAAACTCACACCACAAGCGCATATTTCTTTTTTTTTTCTTCTTTCCTTTCAGTTATTAATTATAAATTCGATTGCTTAGGTCCCTAACGAAAGTATTTCTTGGAGTAGCGACGGAAACTCTTTTATTGTTCGGAACATCAACGAATTCAGTGAAAACGTCCTTCCCAAATTTTTCAAACACAATAATTTCGCTTCCTTCGTGCGACAGGTACCTCCTCTACCTCATCATCCGAATTCTCATCTAACTCAACTCTTAATAGCTAAACATGTATGATTTTCACAAAATCCGCCTTGAAAATCAAGAACACGAATTTCAGCATCGCCTTTTCAAGAGAAACGCAAAGTACCCTAATTCGCAGCATTGAGATTTTCCTAACTTATCAATGTAAACAGGCACCTGCTATCTCAAATTAAGCGCAAAACGACTGAAATAGCAGAAACAACAACCCGCTACAGTGAGGCAGTGCACTGCACACATACGGCTGAAATTCAAAAATTGAAACGGGAACTTAGCAGCAGCACTAAAGAGGTATGAGAAAGCTTGATTCGGTTTGGTAGCTTACGAATGCTGATTAGATTGAAATGCTCAATGCCAAAATTTCCCAGATGGAAAAACTCTCTGGACATTTGATGAAGCAGAACAGCCAACTGATTTCGGACTACAAAAATCTCATAACAGAAATCTCTGAGAATGAGTAATTATATTTTGTGAGGGCTGGGCGACATTAACTCTGTTCAATAGAGGTCAGAGAGAAAATAATATGCAGAAGATGATCTTTGCTCTCTTCTCAATGCTAAATAATGGGTCGATTACGATCAACTCCAAAAAGAATCATAACAACCTGTCAATAGGTAAGCATCATTGATCTTTCCATCTGCTCATCTTTCCATAGAAAACGATACTACCGAAATAAAGAATTATAAGCTGGGCACCTTCAGCACTCCAACGAAAGAAGAGGTAATTTTTTCCCCTCTCTGATGATGATGTGTCTGACACTAATTCAAGAAAAATACAACAATTTCGATTTTTGGAGGCAACGAAAATGGCGCAAACAAAGGTATGTATAACCTTGAGGATCTAGCCTACCAGTTCTCTTCGTCACTATTTGGAAAGTACGCTATTTTTTTTTTTATAATTACATGAAGTCTGTTCTTTATTTAGTAACGGAAACGATAAACAAGGCTATTTTGGAAAATACCTCCATTCTCTGACCATGAAAGAGCGCGAAAACAAAAAACTACTCGCGAAGTTGGGCAACCTCAAGACTGAAGATATCATTGATCATCCAGAGCCCGAACAAAACGTTTCTTTAACAAAGAAAACCGGGAGAACGAGGGGTAGAATGATGGCTGAAAGGGAAGTTCCTCGCCAAATGATGACTGAAGATGAGATCGTTGATCAACCGAAAAGTAATTTCGTCTTATGAATCAAATGATTCTTACTTATTTTGCTGATAGAGAGAGTAAAGAAGAAAAAAGCCGAGGAGGACACCACCAACCTTGTGCCGAATCTCGTGGCTGAAAACTCCACCAATTACAACAATCCTTCTGGCGACAAGTTAATGCTTTTGGACTCGCCAGACCCAGCTTTAATTTCTCCTTTCCGGTCTCCGCGTCTTGGAGCTAGTGGTTTGAAACAGGAGCACCCATTGAGACTTTGCGATTCTCCGATCCCCAATTTCTTTGTTGAGGACATGCAAAATAAAGATCATCATGTGCCGTTTGAATCAGAACTTCTGAGTACGCCAATAGCAGATGCCCGCATCGATAGAGCTGAAATTGACAGCGTTGATTCAAGCCTTCATCAAGGAACTGAATCAGAGCAAACTTTCCTGTAGCGTAGTTATGTTGATAACTTATATATCAGAAGTGAATTCTATAATGTCATCTTAAGAGTGCTAACTGTGAATAAGAGTAAGAGAATATTATGGAATTCTATTGTTTGCTTCAGCTTTAGCTTTAATCTGAATATATGCTTTTACCATTCATACTCATTTGATTTTACTTAAAAATTGATTTCCTAATATTTCCTTTTCTTGAGGAATGTGATGAGTAACTTATTGCTTAACCAACAATCAATCAATTGATATTGCTCAGTGAAATAATTACAACAAAATAGCTCATGCGAGAAAATTACTTTCTTGATTCGTGATGATATAGTGAGAAAAGATCGCATATCTCTTGCGAAAGCTCTATAGAACAGTTGAACAGGACGCGTGGTTTGATATTAACATCTTATATTTTTTTAAAATTACCATTCAAAGAAGAGAATCAACCTTTTAAGGGAGATTTTAAAGGAATTATGGGAATCGACTTTTTTTCAACGAGTAGAATATCAGCAAATTGTCTAACTCTCTCTCTTATTCGGGATGAAGCTGCTCACAATGTGAGCATCTAGTTATCTTCTTTAAGGGAGTTGCCATTCTTGTCATCATTACAATAGCACTCGAAATATTGTTAATCGTAACAGCTCAAGGGGTTGTGAATTGATTCATTTCATCTCCGTGTTATTGTACCTGCATTCTACATTTAATTTCCAGAATTTTCTTCTCTTAAATCGTTTTGAGTGAACTCATTCGTTAGATTAAAAGCTTTTAGGGACACTGGAAAAGATATCGATGAATACTTTAACAGCAATGATCAATTTCAAATACCTTGAAAGTTCTAATAATTAAATTATCGATTGCAAAGAGCGCAAGAGACCGCACCAAAAAAAAAATTCCTATGATAGACTACGAAAAAGAACGTGAGCGTATTCACAGAGAGAAAGGTGCTTATTTTGCAGAATTCATTGGTTCTTTCTTCATCAACTTCACCATGCACAGTATGAACAGAACCACTTCCTCCGCCTACACTCCTTTTGTCATCGGTTCTTCATTCTTCCTGGCTGTTTTCCTCTCATACCGAATCTCCGGAGCGCACTTGAATGCTGCAGTCACCTTTGCAACATGGTTCCAAAACCGCGGGACCGAAGATTACACAAAATATCTCTACTATGTTCTATTCCAGGTTCTTGGAGGGTTAGCTGCAGGATTTTTGATCGCTTTTATGGGATTCTCTCTTATCCTTCCAGACCACAACTACGACGCCACCATTTCTGAGGGAGCTTCGATGATGGCTTTCTTCACATTCTTCCTCTGTCTGATCTATCTCCACATCAATGACCCAGCAAAGCCAAAAACCGATGCTGTTGTTGCTGGCATTGTCATTGGATCCACGGTGCTGCTCATTAGCATGACCCTAGGACCTGCTACTGGTGGTATTATCAACCCTTCTGTTGGTTTGTCTGTTGGAATTTGCAGAATGATTTTCGTGGCGACAGAAAGCTCGAATCTTCTATACGTCTGGATTTTGTCACCTTTTGTTGGAGCGTTCTTTAGCAACTATTTCTATCAGAGATACCTCAGAGCTCATTTGGTGAAACCATCTGAAACTACAAACTGATGGTATGCATAATTTTGATGCTGCTTTCATACAAATATCTTTTACAGAACCTCCATGCTTTGCAATTTATCTAGTACAAGCGAAATGATTATGTAAAACGGAAAAAAGGTGTGTAGGTAAAGCAATCATTTACAGAGTAGTTAAAAGCATAAAAATTTTGCATCCATCCTAAATGACTTTTAGTATCAAAAGTTTGAGCTATCAATCCAGAGAACTTTTTTAGAACGGTGCTAAGTTTAAATTCATTTCCATTCATGGAGTCCTATTCCAGCTGAAAGATACTCAAAATACATAAGTTCTTCGTTTTATATCATTATGCGTTAAGTGCAAACAACTTTACACACTGTTTGGGTCCACTCACGTATTTAGCCGAGAAATAATATCAACTCTGAATTACTTGATTGGCTAGAGTAGCAGTCATTATTGCACTCATTTCATCACAGCATTCTATTACATAGAAGGACTTTAATGACAAACGTTTGAGAATCGTTGGAGTGATTCTCTATCACAAAGGAAACGAGGATAGTAGAGCTTGTGGAGATCTATTAGAACGATACAAAATATAACGAATTCTTCTGTCTAATCTTTCTGAGAGCTTACGTGTTTTCTATTTCAATTAAAAGGAAATAATTTTACACAAACTCACCTAAAAGATTGTTCCAACTCTTTCTATTGTAGATGAACATCCCACCAAAATCTAAAGCCACTCAGAGGACTGCAAACATCCCTCGCAAGCAAGGTCAAATGCCTGGGAAACCCGTTATACGCCCTCCAACATTTGTTCCTCAAACGCAAACAACTGAGGCAGAAACAACTGAACAAACAGCAACAACTGAAATCGAGCGAGAAGCAGAAGAAACTAGTGTAACGCAGCCCTCCCAACTTATCCTTCCTCAGAGCAACGACATTATGCCACCTACAGATAATACTAAGGAATCAGAATTAAAAGACAAAATAGAAGATGCTTCATTTGAGCCGCAGAAAACAACTTTTGACAAAGAAGAAGAAGTTCTTGAAAGTAATCTCTCTCTCTTAAATGAAATGATTTTAATTTTCTAAAAGAGACCTATAAAGTAGAAAATGAAGGAGCTCAAGAGCATCAAGAGGAAAAACCTGATTTTTCTTTGTAACTACAATGATTATATGGCTGTCTTATTAATTCAATCATCTAAAGGGCAAAAGAGCTCAATGATTTTAAATCCATGAGAATGAGTTATATGGCTGAAATGGAAAATTATGAAGGCGAGCCTGAGGATGATGAGGAGGAACAGGACGACGAAAACCTTCCTGAAGATGAGATAGAAATAGGTGAAGGTGCAGGATCAAATCAAGAAATTGTCAACCAAAAACCCGAACATGAGGATCAGGGAATCGGGATTGAACTAAATAATAAACAGCCGACAGGAGAGGATCCAGAAGAAGTGATTCAGGAAAAAACTGCAGTTGAATTCACATCTCCACAAGAGCAGTTTACCCTTGCTGAACAATCTCAGAAAATCCCAGAAGCTGGAGACAACAATGAAGGCAAGAAGGACCAAGCCTTTACTGAGCCATTAAATGAGGGAAAAGATAAAAATCCTTTTGATGCTAAAGGCGAAAGCAACACTTTTGAAGTCGTAGCAGAGCATAGGCCGTCCACTGAAACAAATCCAATCCAAGAACTTGACGATGAAGCTAAAAATTTGATCACGCTCCATGATCCTGAAGTGAAAACTTCAACGGAAACTTATCAAGATGGGGGTAGTTGGAATGATAACGACAATACAACTCAGAGTAAACCAGTTCAGGTATTTTTATTACGATGATTTTAATCTTTGAATTAATAACAAACTTATAGATGGTTGGTCCTGGCGTTTTCAATTCACCCATAAAGAAGTTAGGGCCAGGTCCTAATCCAAAAACAATAAAAGGACCATTTGGGCAAAAAACTACACCTGTACCAACTACTACTCATCACCATGAAGATACTCATAAAGAGAGTCATAATTACATGCCTGAAAGTACTACCACCCATCAACATGTAGAGGAGCAGCCTTCTATTGGCATGAATAATTTGGATGAGCCGTCTTCAAATGTGACGACGACTCAACAGCACAGTACACCCTTCCAAAAGAAAATCACTGCAGAATCTTCAGGTTTGTGTTTATTCCACTCAATTTATTTTAAATAAAATGATACCTCAGGAACTTCAGCAATCGATCACGCTGAGCTTCAGAAGATAATTGAAGAAAATATGAAATTAAAGCTCCAATTGCAACAAAAAGAGCTCGAGCTACAAGCCAAGTCCCAGAACGATTTGAAAGGGATTCTGACTCAAAAGGACCAAGAGAATAAATTATTGACTGAAGAACTCAGAAATTCGAAGGCAGAAAACCGAATCATGAACGATCACCTCAGCAAAATCCTTCAAGAAAATGCGAGTTACAAGAGCAAAACAGAAGGAATTGTAACAATTAGAGTTTAGCACATTGACTAATCGATATTGTCTCGATAGATTCAAAGTTTAAGAAACGAAAAAGACCAACTTCACAAACAATTAGTCCAAGAAAAATCCCAGACTCGTCAGGAGTTCCAAGACCGTATCACTCTTCTAGAGACGAAATTGCAGGTTTATGAAGGAAAAATTGCAAGCCTTGAAGAACAAAATAAGTTATTGCAACAACAGTACAAGAAGAAGAAAGAACAGTACGAGCATCTTTTGGCACTGAAAAGCAAATTTGAAGATGTTTCAGTCTCAGATGCTGACGACGAAGTGATTGATAAGACTATTTTAAAGCAAATAGCTGAATCTCGCAAAGAAGTTCACGAGACCAACGGACAGCGGCAAAAAACACCTCCAAAAGACGCTGAGAAACCATTAACGTTTAAAACTTCTGATATTAAGGCGAAAGCAAAAGGAAGTAAAAGATATGACGAAGATGAGCATCATCGCCCTAATGTGAGAGAAGAGCCGAAAATCGACACTGAGGTCTCGCAGGACATCCAAACTACTCATCTTTTCGGCACAAAGAGTGATATGGGAGCCAAGAGCGATAAAACTCCAAGCAATCCTTTCTTGACCGAAGAGAAGCCTCCTAAGAAAGTATCGTTAAAAGAACAAGAAGCAGAACCTAAGAAAGAGACTCAGGCAAAGGAAATTTCAAAGACCGAGTCAGATGAGGCTCCTCCTAAGAGCGGTAATCATATTAAAACAGAAAAGGAACAAAAACCGATAGAAATTGGCAATCCTTTCCAGTCATCAAGCAAAACTGAAACAACCAAGACTGGAGCCAGCGGAGATTGGACAACCAGCACTAAAGACGAGAGTCAGAATGTTGAATTGAATAAATCGGAAGAGGGTTTCAAATTCCCACCCGCAGGCAATAAAACAACTCCTAACTTTATGGCGCCTTCACAAAATTATCTCAAAAACATGAAAAATCAGCACCATCCTCCACATAAAGCAAACCCATTAGCGAAATTCCCAACCCCAGCTAATTTACAAAAAGAATCCCATGAAAGTAATTTCCTTCTCTTTTGATACGGATTTAACTTCAATCTCTTTAGAGGAAAACCCTTTCGAAGCCGACTGGAGTGCTCCACCTAAAAAAACGTCTAAAAACCCATTTGAAAATCCATTTGAGTTCGGAGCAACTGATGAGGCAACACCAGAAGGTGGCAACCCGTTTGAAGACGAACCGGACCTAAAAGAAGAGAATGAGGCGAAAAAACTCTCAAATCCTTTCCAAACAAGCTCAGATAACTTCCCGAAGGAGGCGCCTTCCAAGACAAGCTCAACTAATAATGTGCAGAATTCGCAGGAACTTGGTTCTGGTGTGACACCAAAAGATAGCGAGAAAAAGATTGGTTCACTGACATTTGGGCAGAAATCACTAACAAAAAAACCAGTTGTTGTTCAGAAAATGGGTAACTGATAGGTTTTGTAAATACAAAATTCATTCATATTAATTAGACGATTTGCTGGGCGAAACTAAGGATGAACCACCGAAGGGTGGCAAACCATTCGTGTTTGGTCAACCATCAAAACCATTAATTCTCGGGAAAAAAGAGACTACACCAAAGACATCAGGAATAAATAATGATCAAGATGATTTCTTTAGCCAGTTGGGAGGTCCAACCACGAAAAGCGGAGAATTAAAAAGCAATCCATTCGGAGCTCCAAAAGTCTCGGCAACGAAGCCCAAAATAATGTCCTTCCAGGACGATAATCCGTTTGTTTAATATTTCTTCATTAGTTGCGTAGATTGCCAGAGAATTTTATATCTATTGTAATGCGTTCTTTTAGTAATGAGGAATCAACAAATTGGTATCTATTTGAATAATGCCGGCAAATAATACTTTGATTTTATGGTCTCTGTCTGAGTAAGGCATTACGAAGAATGATTTACGTTGCGGACGGTCTATATTATTATTAATCTTACCGTGTTAACCAAAAGAAAATGGAGACACTTTCTTTGTCTTTTGTTTTAATTAAAAGCATAATCATACACATTAAATAGCAAATACTTTTTTAATCGATCGACTTTCGATTAAATTTTAAATTGACTTATCCTACGAAAACAATGAGTAAAACATTCTCCGGCTACAAACCTCTGCCTCGCAGAGAGATGCCTCAGAGCGAGTTGGATTTTGAATTTCCAACAGAAGAAAAAGTCGAGGCATATGTCGATAATATTAGGATATTAAAAAGATTTTTTACAGGGATCACAGACTGTCCAGAGCCAATCCAAGTCGGACCTCAAGAGATCTTGGTGTACGGGAAAGTAGAAATGCAGGGCATGCTGGCAGTATTTAACTTTAACACCGGGAAGAACATTTCGCAAAAGCTAATAGACTATCCAGTCTTTAAAGTTTTGTATATACGCTCTCAACGAGTCATTATCTCAACTGGGACCACAGTCAACGTTATTTTCTGGAGACTCACGAAAAAATATGAAATTATGCGGCTTTCATATCTAAAAGCTCCGAGAGAGGTGTTTTGTATGGAACTTTCAAGCCTGAACGTTCTAATAACCTGCGGTTCTTACACAAGGATATGCTTTTGGAATATAAACAATAGACGGCTGGTTTCTACTATCAATACACGCGACGAGATTGTTGATAAAATCAAATATATCCCCTCGTATAACTATTTGGTTTATTCCTGTGCAAGGAAATTTCAATACGTTGTCGTTTGCTGTGTTTCAAGAAGGACTGTGGCCGTGCTGAACCCGATGGGTGAATATATAGCTAGCAGCGTAATTGAATATGACTATTTTCAGGATGTGCTTTATACAGGAGGTTATGATGGAGAGGTTCGCTGTTGGAATATTCGGTATTTGTCAATTTTGAATCGGAAACCGGAATCGGAGCTCGTGAAGTCGGTGCACAAGCTTTTTCTAAAGTTTGGAGTAAGGGATAAAGCGAGTTGTATCTATACTAAGTTGCACCCGGATTGGTTGGTGGTTTGTGGGTTGGATAGAACGATAAATTTTATGAATCTAAAGAGTCGGCATAACAACAGGACGCTGCATGTCTTTAAGGGGAAAGGACATTCATTTTTTTTCACCAAGCAGTTGGGTAAAATTGTAGCCTCAGATTACGTTGCTGGAGAGATAGTGATTCTAGGCGTTCCAAGGAAAGTTTGCATTGATTGCTTCAAAGAAAATCTCGAAAGGGTGAAAAACTGCAATGTTATGTGAGTTGTCTCAGCAGCTTAGCCACCCCGGAACAAGTTAATCTGGATCGGCCCTGGGAATTTATTTTTTTTTTCCTGAACGATGTTTCATTTTAATTTTATTTTTTTCCTTGAACAAGCCTTGGTGATACAATTGACCTTAAAGCTGTTTCTACGAATACTGCGATAAAAGGCAGTCATTGATCAGACGATCCATTCGCAAAATAACAAATTTGTTTTGAAGTCGCGTCTCCACTTCCCATGTATCGAAACGAATTTTGACTCCTGCTGGGAGGTGAGAAATCCATAGCATTTTGTATGCACAAAATGATTTACCTTTCAACTCTGAATTCAGAAATTTTCATTTGAAGAGTTAGTTGATCCTTTTTCATAAAATCGTATTTGAAGTTTTCGTTTTCCTTTATGAACTTATCGAGGATAACTAAAGAATTGCTTACATCTTCATCAATAAATCATCTCCCTCTACTGTGTTCAAAACAACAGAAATTTGCTCTCAGTTCTTGATACTATGTTTGATTATTTAAATTAATTTGTATTTCTCATTTTTTTCTGTGTGAACAAATTTTTTGAAATGATGAACAGATCCAATTCAATCCAAGACTCTCAGATGCAGTCAACAATGATCACGATGAAATACAAGCTGGTCTTTCTTGGAGACATGTCAGTGGGAAAAACTTCCATCATTAACCGATTTATTTTCGATACTTTTGATGGAAAGGACAATGTAACTGACATTTTACTTTTACTTGTTCTCTACCTTTAGATTTATCCTCCTCTTACTTGAAATAGTTCACTAACCTTTCCTCCTAGCCAACTGTGGGAATAGATTTCATCTCTAAAACACTTTATTATGATGATCGTGCTGTTAAACTGCAACTTTGGGACACGGCTGGCCAGGAGCGATTTAGGAGCCTCATCCCGAGTTATATTAGAGACTGCTCTGCTGCAATTGTGATTTTTGATTGCACAAGTACATATATTACCTAGTACTGTTGATATCTGAACGGTTTTCTTAACAGGTACATCGTCCTTTAGCAGCATGACGAAATGGGTTGAAGATATCCGTTCCGAAAGAGGAAATGACGTAATACTTGTGATAGTCGCGAATAAAATCGATCTTGCAACTTCGAGGTAAAATCCTCATTCTCTGATGTAGAAATTCTGAAGCGTTATATTTTTTGCATAACGTAGAGTTATAAGCCGAGAAGAGGGCGAAGAAAAAGCAAGAGAGCTTGATACTTTTTACATTGAAGTTTCAGCTAAAACTGGGCATAATGTTAATCAACTGTTCGAAATGATCGCAAACCATCTCCCTGGAAATGAAAATAATAAAATATTCACTTCTAATGCAGGTAATTAGGCAACCTTTGCTGATCAATGAATTTAATATGATTAGAAAACACGTCAAATGCGAATATCAAATTGGACAGAGTCAATCAGACGGATGATGATCTGATAAATATATCGGATAAAAAGTGTAGTTGCTAAGGAGCTAACATTACATGTGGACATGGTTTTTTTTTTAATAGTGTCGAATACGCATGAAAATAGTGGTGATAACAATGATTATGTCCAGCTCTGTTTGGGTTTTCGTTCCATTTCTTTTTGCTTTAGTTGTTGATGGAATGGATTGATCACTAATTGATGAATAATTTACAAAGGCATTTAAAGTATAAATTCTTCAGCGCCAAACATTGCCAAAAAGATGGAGAGAAAAAAAAACGAAATGCAACTGACCTTATAATGAATGCATTGTAATATATGTGTGATAATATTAAAAACGTTGAAAAATATAGGCACTCCATTATAATATCAAGACAAGAGGGATCATCTCATCAATTTTCTCATTTTATTTCCACAATTTCGAGATTTCTATTACTAGATATGTCCTCACTGATGTGAAAAAAACTCAAATATCACCACTCTTGAGCACTAATGCTTTGATTACTGAGCTTTGTTGGGTTCAAATAGATTTATTTGCTCTCACTGCGTGTAACAATCATCGGACAACTAGAGAGAAACGTGGTTTATATGAATGTAAATAATAGTAAAATTCACAATAAACTTTAAGCGCAACTTAATTAACGATAACTTGTCTGACAATACCCAGCAATTTTTCACTTCGATGTGTAAT
>ENA-UOUE01000190-UOUE01000190.1-compost-metagenome-genome-assembly--contig:-NODE-190-length-50921-cov-7.754366_pt1 | contig 50921 bp, 26 predicted proteins | sample MGYA00238146_ERZ747223 | MGnify/ENA primary metagenome ERZ747223 (study PRJEB28781, sample SAMN06268865) | compost metagenome | isolation source: single cell | place: USA: California, Emeryville, Joint... | reverse complement strand
GAAGATCACTACCCAAGACTCTCCAGGTGGCTCATCAATTTCATTGTAGGAGCCTACCCGTTCGTATGCTTCTTGATTGGAGACACCTCACGATTCACCGGAATATGTTTCTTTTTCCTTGGTTCAGCGTTACAATTCTTTTTTGGGAAGGACATGTGGGATTTCGCTTCATACATTTTGGCCACTGTCATTGGGTCAACTGCATTGGCCATTGACATGGGCTATTACCCTCATCATTACAATGGATCTGTTTTCCTTCCCATCTTTAATGATGAGAACTTCAGATCTCAGTTTTGGACGTCAATTCTAACATCGCTTGCAATCAGCTTTATGCTGGCTTGGAATCGTCATGATACCCTTGAAAAGCAGAAGGTCATTGAACGCAATCTTGATATTCTCAATACAAGTCTCAAAAAAGCCATGGAGGAGAAAGACAATTTCATTTTGAGATTCTCTCATGAGATCCGTAACCCACTCAGTAATCTCCTGGGAAATATTGAGCTCCTTGCTGAATCTGTCACTGACCCGGGATTGGTCGAAATGGTTACTGATACGAAGGTGTGCGGAGAGATCCTTCTGCAGCTGCTCAATAATATTCTTGATAGTGCCAAGATCACTGAACGGAACCTTGAAGTGAATCTGAAGCCGAGTTCGGCGCCTGAGTTTTTTGAAAAACTATGGATTGTCTGTTCTGAGATGATTAGAAGCAAAAAATTGTATGGAACGCTTTATATGAACGAGAACGTTCCTGACTATCTGATGCTGGATTGCCACAGAATAATGCAGATCATGATCAATTTAATCTCCAATGCGACGAAATTCACTGAGCGAGGTTTTGTGAACATCCATATCGATTTTGTTGAGAAGAGCCTTTTAAATGAGGTTAATCTGCGGCCAGTCTATATTTCTTCGCAATATAACTATGCAACAGAGACAGGGGAAACCCTCGCAGAATTCAGTGGAGAATATGACCTGAAAGAGAAAACGACGGGTTATTATCAAATATTGAGCTCTAAGAAGAAGAAATTTAGAAGGCCTTATTCAAGTGAAATACTCGAGTCCAAAGTGAATTCTCAAGAATCCATCTCTTCGAACTCAAAAAAGCGCCAGGGATACCTAAGAATTGAAGTGAATGACTCTGGATGCGGAATGGATGCTGCTAAAATTAGCCGACTATTTTCCAAATTTAGCCAAGTACACGATGAGTCCAATAAGCGGCAAATTGGTACAGGCCTCGGACTTTGGATCACTAAGCAACTTGTTGAGATTCTCAATGGAGACATCAAAGTGTATTCGGGAGTCAACGAAGGTACGTGCTTCATTGTCGCGATCAAAGCAGAAACCTGCGATCCCATTCTGGATCATTCACGCGCCACCCTTCCAACTCAAAAAACAGAAATCGACGCCTTACAGCAGACGAAAGGTCTCCACGTGTTAGTAATGGAAGATGGTCCATACAACCAAGACGTGAAGAGAAGATTCCTTACTCGACTTGGCTTCGATGAGATAGTTATTGTTGCTGATGGTCTATCAGGATTACAGTTATTCAAGGCAAAAGGACAGTCATACTTCGACCTAATTATCTCTGACCTCGATATGCCTGTTCTCGATGGATATTCCGCTTGTAAGCAAATAAGAGAGCATGAGGAGTCCAAAGGATGGAAACGTCACCCTATTGTCATCGTCACAGGTCATCCCACTCCTGCAATAAAAGAGAAAGTCCTTGATCCTCATGGAGAGATCAAAGCTCTTCATTTCTTCCCAAAACCTGTTTCTTTCGGAAACTTAAAGGATGTATTTGAGGAGCTTGGTCTTCAAGCCTCTGCAAAATCAGAGAGTGGAACAGTTCTAGTGGCTGAGGATGATCCGTTCAATATTAAAATATTGAGAGATATGTTATCGAGATGTGGAAAGAAGTTTATCACGGTGTCAAATGGGAAGCAAGCTGTAGAGGAGTTTCTGAAACATAAAGAAGAGATTTCTTTGATTCTGATGGATTGTGAGATGCCGGTGATGAATGGGATGGATGCATCGAAGATTATTTCGGAAGAGCTCAAGAAAATGAAAAATGATACGAAGAAGCCCGTCAAAATAATTGGGTTAACAGGACATTTAAGTGATACAATAAAGACAAAGTGTATTGAAAGTGGAATGACGAATGTGATCACGAAGCCTCTGAATTTCCAGACCCTGGAAGCTATTTGTAAATAGGTATAGTTCTGATAAAAGCACATAAGTGCATTAATTGCATAATTGATCAGCAATTTTTGCATTCTTTGCTACAATAGATTGGCGAGACGTTTTCTTGAGGATATAGATTAATAGAGACTAATTGTCAAAAGTATTATCTTATTTATTAGGCACATGTAAAATTTGAAAAGTTGACCATACTGATTATATTGCGTATGGGTATATTAATTCGTATAATGAGCAGAATTAATTAAGTATTCTCCTCTGACTATGAGTAACCCAAAGAAAAGACATATTTACAACCATTTGAAAAAAGTCCGAATGAACCGAAGACATATCAATTTTTGAGTAGATTTTCTGAAGAACCTTAAACGGAACTCTTTCATAGGATCACCTGAGTACCTCCAAGCACAAGCAAATTTCGATCGCTTCTCCAATTAATTGAAGAGGATCTATTCTAATCATCTCGATAGCCACCATGTTTATTGAAACATGTAAATGTGAAAGACTTTTTCTGCATTAATTATTGTCAATCTTCTTTCAGAATACTTAGGTGCGATTATGGCTCTAGGGTGCCATGACTTGTCATTCGTTCTTGAATGAGAAACTAAAGAAATAAAATATGACTCGCCTCAAAATGTTCTGTTTCACCTTGACTTTTTTATTACTTTCATGCGAATTGCATCGAACAAATGACACGAGACTTTATATCAACCAGACAAGCATGCCACAAGAATTCGTTTTGAGTTACAGAAAGATCACTGTAACCGAAAAAGAGATTTTGATAGCCGACTTCTGTTTTAGAACGAACAATCTGAAATATCAGAGAGCTTTTTAGACCTCCTTCCCTCGATATCTCCAAAGGTTAAAGGGCGTTTCCGCTGTGGCAAGCTATAAATTCTATGTTTACGTTTTTTTTGATGCTATACTGGAACTAATGGATCTGTTCTCTTAATGGATTGCAGTCTCATCTCAGTTCCATCCTCAATGTAGATCAGACAGTTGGATAAGGGTATTCGAAGTTTGTTATGCTCTGAGCCCCTTTAAAGGGGTTGTGGATCTTCTATCTTTGTAGTTCGTAAATATTATGTGTTTTGGGAACTCCAATGAGATATTTCGCTGTTACTCATGATAATGAAGAAAGGGCATTCTTGAATCTTTGTTGTCTGCTGTCATAGCGACCTCTTTAATGTTGAATTTCTGTTCTATACCTCTTTTTGAATTTGGTTATGCTTGTTGATTTTAATGAAGTATTAGCAGAGAACCATCATTTCTTTCATGTTTCAAAATAGGTTGGACCCAATTTCAGAGTGAGGACTTTTCTCGCTCTGGAACAGACAAAAAGTTTTTTCTTTTCTTCAGAAATTGTATTCCTTCAAATTTTTCTGCGCCGTTTCTCATTCTAGATCATAAATATTCTTGACGTTAGAAGGAACACCAAGGAATAGAGTATCTGTGTGAACTCAGAAAATACGGAAATTGATGATTGTCCTTTATTATTGTATGTGATATTTTAGTTTTAATTAGTCAAAAAATATCAAAATTCTGTATACATCGGTTTATTACTTTCTGGCAAAATGAATAAAATACTTATTAAACGTAAAAGACGTTTCTTTAGAACATCAAGTAGGACATTACCACCAGTAATACAATTGTTAAATATGAAAGTTATCAGGTAAGAGCACTAGTTAGACCTGTCTTTTCTATAATACTAGCCGCTCATAGTCAAGTTTTCGGTTCCGACCAAAAACCTCGAGCCAGTTGAAATGAAATTCCGGTTTAACTCGAAAAGCAAATACTGCTCACTGTTTCTGCATAACGGTTTCAAATTATATAAAATAAGACACTCTTCACCAGAGAAAAGCAGATACCGTTAGAAGTCTTTCCAATATAGAGTACTCTATCGCATCTGAAATCAACTACAAGAGCCTTTCCGTCGCCTGAACCGAATCCGAGCAGTTGTCCGTCAGGACTCCATTTAACAGCCCATACACTGCCTATTTCGAGATCCGATTTTCAGCTACTAGGTGATAAGGCACTTACTATCTCCAACGTTTTCAAAGATCTTTACAATTTTCCCTTCTCTTTGATCGTAAATTTTAGGTTGATGATCATAGTCACCTAGCAGGAGTAGATTACCATCGCATCTCCAGTCAATAGAGAAAGGATCTATATAGAATCAGTTTGAGAAATTAACGAAATTTATCATGCCTTTTGGTAGTCTTAGGGATTCACGTAGGGTCTGTCCGTTAAAAGCAGTCTTTTCAAAATCAGCAATGGTCAGTCTTCCTTGACTGTACTTAACTGCAATTAAAGGACTTGCAGAAATCGGATTCCATCGGCATTTATTTGTCCAGGCTAAGGATAATATTAGTGTTTTAAATAAAGCACTCATTCAAAGCCAATTACATTCGTTCCCTGTTGTTCTCTTTTCACATAAAAGCTCGTCGTTATCGATACTTGAAATAATTACTTTTCCATCATCCTCAATTAAACCGATTTTGGATCCTTCTGCATTGAAGTCTAAACTGGATATAACCCCTGTTGATTTTCATCATTTGAATAATGCTACAAAAATTTGTAAAAATGCTCACTGTCAAGTGCATCACACCATTTTGCTTTTTTAATGACTTCCATTCGAGCAACGTCAAATAAATGATACAAAGTCTTATTTTGAATCGGCAAAAGAGCGGCAACTTGTCTTTTCAAGTTGATCGAGAGATCACTCGCCCCTACTCCTATGAAATTGAGATCATAATTGAATGAATTGCTCATGGCTGAATAAATAATTGATCGGTACTTCCATATGCGCCTCCAAACTGAAAAAGGAGTTTCTGTTGGGATAAACTATACAAAGCGAAGTCAGCGTAATCTTCATCTGGCGCATGATGCAGTGAAATCAATATGTCAGTTCCGAGAATAGATTGAACGGATGTATCATCCTTATCTTCAATGAACGAATCATGCAATCAAATATTAAAAGTCCGGAATACAATTATTTGGAAGTTGGAGTCCTTCGAAAGATTTTTGTCCTGCTTCTACTCCTTCTTCTTGTAGATTATTCAGATAAATCCGATTTGTTTTCAATGAGCACCAGACAACGTACTGAGCTATAAATCATATAAGAAGAATTGAATCTACGCTTGGTTGCCATTTGATTTTGTTTCGGACTTGAGCATTGCGAATTTGTTTTCCATTATCTTCCTTTAATTTGTATTTGACTTGATCTCAAATAAATTTTTAAATACTGACTATCAAAAGATAATTTACTGTCTCTAAGGAACAATATTTCGATATCGATAACATGGAAAAAGATTGATAATGTTCGAATCATAGGTTTCATTGTCTTATCTAGATAAAAAATTCCCATTGTGCTTTATGAGACTTGTACAATAAGCACCTCTCTATTTCAAGGGTCTAGAATTCTGTTTTTTGTGATGCTGAAATACAAGACTGAAAAGATTGTTGGATGTATTGGAGTGAAACAATATGACTGGAGTACGGACTTGAAAAACAGCAATGAGAAGAGTTTGGGGGAGAGGTAGCTCAGCTTTACAGGCTGTCTGTGGCGAAAGAGCACCGACGCAAAGGAATCGGATCGAAATTGATTAAGCAGGTGATAGCATACTGTAAAAACTCTGGCTACAAGGCCATCAGTCTGGAGGTGTTACCTCATAATGAAGCTGCGATAAGTGCGTATAAAAAAGCAGGATTTACCGATATGCATAAAACAGCAGGATTTACCGATATGCATAAAACAGCAGTCTATGAAACAAGTGGTATCCCATGCCTAAGCGCGATTTTAATGATGAGACTTTAAGTAAATTATGCTCTGAAATCAAAATAACTTTGTAGGGAAATGCCACCATTCAAGCCAGTCATGTTATGCAGTTATGACATAAAATGATCCCGATAATTAATAATAATAATCTCGTTAGATCCAACGCGATGAATATTTATTAAGGTTGATTGCGAGTAGGAAATTCTTAAAACTAGCGACCTTTTTTCTTTTTGTTGAGATCATTGATGAACTCAGCTGAATTTCAACTAAATCCGCGCGAAAAACAATATTTAAATAAATTTTATCTTTTATTTCTGAAATTTCCAAAGTAATGATAAAAGCTTCCCCTCAAAAGCGTAAAGGTAAGTTTTCGGCGACTAAATTCGGAAACGACCACGATAGCGATGAAGGAAACTCCAAAGCTCGATATATCACCATCGAGATCAAAGACTTGGATGCAGAGTCAAAAACGCTTCACCAAACAGCAACTATAATGGACATGGAATCCTTTAGATTCACTCGTGCTCGACCCACTGCACGTGGTTCCAACGAATCGCATGACTTGCAAAAGCTTGCACGTAAAGAGGGTGATCCCGATACAGCTTCAGCGAAAAGGACTCCAAACACGAGTACCAGGCTCACAATTCTCTCGACTGAGCAAGAAAAGCACACATCAGCTAAAACCACGGTGACGAAAGACTCTGAGGAACCCCGTGAATTATCTCTATCTGAGGAAGAGGGCGAATCGCCAAAGAAAACAAAAGGAAATGCAGGAAGTCAAAGCTGGATGAAGAAAAAAGCTTTGAAAAACGTTCATGCTAATGGAAAAATCGTGGTGAAAGGAAGACACGCAGACGGGAGTAATGAAATGCTCGTTGAGGAACTGGCCTCTGAGGAGTTGAGCTCTGACCAAATGTACCTGCCTTCGTTCGTGAGACCTGAGAACATACGTGATAAAATGCTCAGAGTTCGCTCTGATCCTGATTACGACCCGACTACGCTGTATATCCCTGATTCTGAGTGGTCTAAAATGAAATTACTCATGCAGCAGTATTGGAAAGTAAAATCCAACTATTTCGACAAGCTCGTCGCAATCCGCATCGGGAGGCTCTACTGGTTCTATTTCCAAGACGCCGTCATCGTGCATAGAGTTCTGGACAGCCGGTTGAATCTATTCAAGAACATGACGTCAACATTTGTGAACGAACACACGATTTTTCGCTACATTCATAAAATTTTCGAGCAGAACCTTGCGGTCGTCCTCATCGAGCAAATGGAAGAATCGCGCTCTGAGGACGCGCAAGTGATGAATCGAGCGTTGAACCGGGTACTTACCAAAGGAACGTACACTGAGCATGAGAATGCGTCGTATCATCCGCAGTATCTCATGAGCCTGTATCAAGAGGATGAGGTAATAGGAGTGACGTTGGTCGAAACCACCACCCATGAGATTCAAATCGGGGATTTCGTGGAGGACGACCGACTTCTCACGCTGAAATCGCTGCTTAACCGAGCGAGGCCGAGTGAGATCGTTTATATGAGAAGCGCGGTGTCTCCAGAGGTTCTCAAAGCTATCAAAGGACTTTCCTGGAAACCCGTTGTATCTGCCAGTAGAAATGATAAAACTAAAAGTGTTGATGAAATCTATGGAGCTATTAGCCAGTGTTTCAAGGCGCAGAAGGTCACGTTACCTGATTTTTTAAGCGAGATTTTCGACCTGCATCAGAAATCTAAACGCCTCAAAGGGAAGGGGGATTTTGAAAAACGGAAGGAGTCTTCCCTCTCGTTTTATCATAGCTTACAAGCATTTCAAATAGCTGCAGGATATCTGGAATATTTACTACTTGCAGACACGGTAATTCCATTTGCTGAGTATAAACCTTTGGAGATAGATCCAGAAAAGCCTGATTATCTGAGACTGGACGGCCAGGCTCTCGATAACCTCGAGATTTTCGAGGTTGATTTCTTTTTACAATCGACCGAGCAAAATTCGCTGTTTAATTTCATGGATAATACCTCTTCACCTTATGGAAAGCGCTTGTTCCGCAATTGGCTGATGTATCCTCTCGCCGATCCTCAGCAAATCAAAGAGCGACTACTCGCGGTCGATGATTTGAGACAAATCCAGCCTCAAGTTTCCGAGTTCCAGGCTCAGTTAGCTAAATTACCGGATATTGAGAGAACTATCCATAAATTTTACAGTTTGCTCAGTAAACGACGATACGAGGCTGTTTTTCACGAAAACCTGCCTCTAAACAAATTAAATGAGTTTTTGAAGCTATTAACGGATCTGAAAAAAATAGAACCGCTCATTGGAATCTTTGCAGAAGAAAAATCCTCATTTAAAAGCACGAAGCTCAAACGATTGGTCACAGTCAACTTGATTGAGAAGAAATCCGTAGGCAAGAGCGGTCGTGAATCGATTCCTTCTGCAGCAGGGCTTTTCCCAAGGGTTTCTAAGCACATTGAAGAGCTCGAGAACAAAATTGACTACTATGATGGGCTTCCAGTTCCTGCTGCTGGGGTGGATGAAGACTGCGATCGCTTTGTGAGCAGGATAAACGATATGAAAGGGCAACTCGACGAGCAACTCACGATGTACCGAACCGAGTACGAGACCCAAAAGATATGCTATGTGCATACAAAGCATCGATACGAAATGGAATTTCCTGATAGCATTATCAACGAAGCCAACAGACCCGATGGCTTCGTGATCACCTCAAAGCGAAAGGGGTTCAACCGCTATCACACGCCACTGACCGAAAAATTGCTAAAGGAGCTCGAGGAAGCAGAAAGAGGCTTTCAGGACCTATTAGTGCCGTTTCTGCTCAAATACTTTAAGAATTTCTACGAAAAGCATCAGGTATGGAAGCAAATGATCGCCTGTCTCGCGGAACTCGATTGCTTGTGTAGCCTAGCAGTACTGTCAGTCAAGATGAAAGGCTCATCGAAGCCAAAAATCCTCGATCAGGAGAAATCTGTGTTAAAAATAAAGGAGCTAACGCACCCTTGCGTTGCGAAATTAGTTAAACATTTCACTCCTAATGACCTCGTTTTCGATAAAGACACCAAAGTGCTGCTGATAACAGGGCCGAACATGGGAGGGAAGTCGACTTTGCTCCGACAGACGTGTATTGCGATTATAATGGCACAGGTGGGAAGCTGGGTGCCTTGCGAAAGCATAGAATTAACGCCTTTCGATAAAATTTTTACAAGGATCGGGGCGTCAGATAGGATAATGGAAGGGAAGAGCACGTTTTATTTGGAGTTGGAAGAGACGCTAGCGATAGTTAAAGAAGCGACGTCGAGGTCGTTTGTTATTATGGATGAGTTAGGGCGAGGCACCGCGACTTATGATGGGATAGCGCTTGCAAGCGCTGTGTTGAAGTACATGATTGAGAAAATAGGGTGTTTTTTGCTGTTTACGACTCATTATCGGATGCTGTTGAACGGGTTTGAAGGGGTAAGAGCGTTGAAGCCTTGCTACATGGACTATAAGTCCGACGAGAAGAAAGAAGAGATCAAGTTTTTATATAAGTTAAAGGAAGGAGTCGCTCCGAGCTTTGGGATAAACGTAGCGAGAATTGCTGGGTTGCCGAAAGAGGTGATACAACAAGCGAAAGAAAAGTCAATGTTGATGGAAAGCTCGAAGGTAGAAACGACCTCTAATCAGACTAATTTGAAATTTCTGACTTCGCTGACCTGGTTGAATAAGCTAATGTTGGAATAACTTATTAATATGGTAGAACTACGAGTTTTGTTGATGATCAACTTTTGTATATGCTGTTATATTTATCAATCAATCAACCAGGAAAAAAAGCAAAGTTTTGAATTCCTCCCTCAATGGTTACTAATGCTGATAAAAACATTGATTTGAGTTTTTGTTAATAAGAAAAAAAACAATGCTCTTCCTAACTTCCTTTCACACTAGCCTAATTTTCAATAAGGAAGGAAGTCACATAGCGAACAACAGCAACATAATTTCTTCTTTTCAGTTGGATTAAATGCGCATGCGCATCTGTGCATTTTATTCATGGCAATGCATTTACAAGCATTAATTTTCTCTTAAAGAGATCAAACCGCACATGAACATATTTTTTTCAGGCATGATCTATTATATTGAATAAATTCATTCGCCACGTAACATTCTCAGCGAATGGCTAAAACTAAAAATTTTGCGAATAGGAAAATAGAAGAGGTTTGCTCTAATTACAACCGTGCACAATAATTGTAATCAAGACAATAATTACTTAAACATATATATATCGCTTATGCTTAGGATTTTCTAAACAAAACGGGCCTAACCAAGCTCCTTTCACAACATTGATTTCGTACTTCTGCTCGACCATATCATCTGCTCAATGGTCCTAACATTAATCGGTTTCGTAAGAACACTTTCCATTCCGTTCTCTAAGCAATTCTGTTTAATTTTCTCATCGATATGCCCTGTGAGCCCTATAATTTTTACTGCTCGCTGGGCTTCATTCGGCTGTTTCTTAATCTCTTGAGAAATCGTCTTTGCGGCCTCAATCCCGTTCATGATTGGCATTTCGCAATCCATAAAAATCAACGAGATATCTTGCTTATTTTTCATATAAGCTTCGACCGCAAGCTTGCCATTAGGAGCAACTATGACTCTTTTCCCGCATCTTGTTATCATATCTTGCATTAGCTTGAGATTAAAGAGATCATCTTCTGCGACCAGCACCGCCTCGTTCGTTTTCATTTGAGGAGACAAGTCCAGCTCCTCACAAACTTCCTTCAATGAACCAAACGAAACTGGCTTTGGAATGAATCGCATTGCTTGAATTTCGCCATTAGGGTCAAGGCATTTACTTTTGACTGTTGGAGTCGGATGGCCAGTGACAATAACGATTGGATGTTTCTCCCAGCCATTGAGCACCTCATGCTTCCTCATCAGCATACAGGCCGAATACCCGTCCAGAATCGGCATATCGAGGTCAGAAATAATCAAATCGAAGTAATTCGGACCTCGAGTTTTGAAAATCTGAAGCCCTGCTTCCCCATCCCCAACGATATTTATCTCATCGAAACCCAATCGGCCGAGGAATCTGCGCTTCACGTCCTGGTTGTAAGGTCCGTCCTCAAGGACTAGGACACGCAGTGGCTTCGGTCTCTGAGGGAGCTCTTCGATATCTGACGAAGGAGGAGGATGCTTTAGATGAGAAAAGCTTGAAATTGGTTGGCAAGTCTCAGTTTTAATAGCGATAGTGAAGCAAGTGCCCTGGTTGACACCTGAATACACCTTAATATATCCTTTCAGAAGCTCAACGAGCTCTTTCGTGATCCAAAGACCAAGACCCGTGCCAATTTGTCTCTTGGTTGATTGGTCATTAACTTGTGAGAACTTATGGAAAAGTCGGCCGATTTTCGCAGCATCCATCCCACAGCCAGAGTCGTTGACCTCGATTCTCAGGTATCCCTTACGCTTTGGAGGAATTTCTGGTAAGTTATTGGAACTCCCGAGACCGATCTGGGACTGCGGGGTCTGAAGCGAAGCTGTTGTAGATACTTGTGGTATAGGAGAAGCCTTTTGCTTTGGGAATTTTTTATTTTTGAGATCTAAGGTTCGGAAGGTAGAAGAGCCTTTTTCATTAATATCCTCCTCTGTAGCGTAAGTTGCCAGGCCGTCAGAGTCGCTTTGAGTGTTGAATTGAGACGAAACATAGACTGGTTCCATGTTAACGCTACTCAGCAAATCGCCCTCAACGAAATCAATATGGATAGACACGTAACCGTGGTCCGTGAATTTCGTTGCATTTGAGACCATATTTATCATAATTTGCATGATTCTGTGAGAGTCTAGCATTAGATGCTCAGGCACGTTCTCGTTCATGTAGAGCGCTCCGTACAGCTTCTTACTTTTGATCATTTCTGAGCAAACGACCCAAATTTTCTCAAAAAACTCTCGGGTTACACTGGGTTTCAAAGCGACTTCTAGATTCCTCTCACTGATTTTCGCCGAATCAAGGATGTTGTTCAGCAGCTGCAAGAGGATTTCACCGCAGACCTTTGTGTCAGTGATCATCTCAATCAGCGCTTTGTCAGTGATTAGCTCAGATAACATGTCGATGTTGCCCAGCAAGCTATTCAAAGGGTTGCGGATCTCATGAGAGAATCTCAAAATGAAGTTATCTTTCTCTTTAATAGCTTTTCTGAGGCTCACATTGAGTTTATTGATGCTTTGTTCATGCGTTTTTTCTTGTTCAATAGCTTGCTGTCGGCTCAACACAAGCATGAAACTCATAGAAAGCAAGGCGATGACAGCCATCCAGAGTTGGGCTCTGAGATTGGTGTTGTGGAAAACTGGAAGAAACACGGATTCGCTGTAGTGATGTGGAGAATAGTACATGTCCATGGAAAAAACGACCGCACCGATCACATTTGCAATAATATAAGCGGTGAAATCTTTCAAATCGCGTCCAAGAAAGAATTGCAGGACAGACCCAAGGAAGAAGAAGGTGGCTCCGATAATCCGAGAAGAGTCGTCAATCGTTAGACAGAGGAAAGGGTAAACTCCGACAATGAAGTTGAGAAGCGTTCGAGAGAACTTGGGGTAGCGGCTGGCAATTAAGAATGCAATTGCGGATAACAAATAGCAAATCAAAGTCAATTGGATTGTGGAGACGCTAACGCAGATTTGACCGATGGCATAGACGCTTATTGGTGCAAGCACGGTTAGAGTCTTTGAATTTTCCTTGATGGTTTGGAGAGTTTGGTTCATGCTGTGAATTGTTGTTGTTAGCTTTTGCTGAATGATTATATATTCTAATCGGCGTTGGCTTGTTTTGAATTCGACCTGAATTTTCTGATGGAATTCGCAAACCTTCTATAGAGGGAGTCCTTTTATTCTTTTTTTGCTGAAAGTTCCTGAGATTGGAAATTCGAACAGCGTCTCGAAGCTAGCCCAATAAATTAATAAAATAATTCATTGATTTAAAAGCCTCGTATGAATTAAAAATTTCTGTGTTCCCGAAAACTCAAGAACACTGATCGATATTTTTTAGCGCTAAATCGAAAGGTTTCTGAAGAAAAAAGAGAATAACGAGCCCGATTAATTGCATAAGGAAAGGGCTGGAACACCTACTGACCAGCTCAATGTGTTGTTTGGCTTCAAATATATATAAAATTAAGTTTAGTAGTCGATAATCAATTGGTGAACTAAAGAAAGATAGTGCCTGCATTTCAATGCGGCTGCTGACTTGAGATTCAAATTTGAGGGATATTTATCGAGTTACGAGCTCAATGTGATTTAGAATTGATGAGGACATTTGATAGAGCAGTGAGGAACGGGCATCCTACTTGGTTAGTAGGTCGTTCAGGGCTACATTAGCTGGTAGCTTTTGAAAAAGCTTGAAGGATGAATCTAATTTGAGTATTCTGCATAGAATAGGAAAAAGAACAAAAGGCACGATGCATGAATGGAATACTACCAGTAGCAAGAATTCATTTCAAAAGGATGGGCTGCATGAATTAGAGGTAGAAAAAGAAGAGTTTTCGGATTAGAATTTCAGTTGATAATTAAACTGAAAGTCAGTTGCTATTTTGGGAGTAGTTGTGGAGGTCGTACTAAGCAAAAGAAAAGCGTGATGAGCCACGAATTCCTGTGCTTAATAGGCTGTAAATGAACGGAGTAGTTAGAGTTCTTTCTTTTAAGTTCATTAATATTATTAATTACAATGAGAGAAGGGATTCTTGCTCAGCAAGAATTAAAATGTGCAAAAATTTGGATATAGTTAAATAGGAGCTCTATAATTTGTTAGAATAGGGGGTGTGAAAACAAAGAGAAATGATTTCAAGGCAACTTAATGTCGATGCCAAGCTAACGGAAGTATTGGTAGCTTTAGAGAGAGAGGAAAGAGAAAAAAAAAATGAAAAACAGTGATTTATGCTCGAGAGGAAAGAATAAAGAAGCTCAGTGAATGTTATTGGCACCGATGAAAAGTGGCTCTAGAGATTGTACGAGAATATCAAAACCGTCAGTGAGGGTTCCTCGGTAAAATGTTGCAAGAAAACTAATTTTTCAGTGCTAGATTTAATTATGTTTCGTCGAATTCGTCAATTTCCGTAAAACGTCTAATGCCAATAACAGGTAAGCAGCTTTATTCCTCTTAGTTATTGTGCTAAGGGAATAAATGATAGTATTCAAGCATTGAGAACTTTGTTTTTGTGTGTATGAAAGTGTTTCGCTCCGAACATCAAAAAACCTTTCGCAACGATTTACTTGGGCTGAGGAGGTGGTAGACAGTAAGAAATCTCTTTTCGTCTCTCATTCCAGTGATATCTAATGTAATGAAAAACGAGTGCCGGTGAATTAGATTAGTTGTCTCAATTTGAGTGAAACGAGAGTCGTGTCCGGAAGAAGTCTTTAGCAGAGTAAAATTCCGAACCAGGTGGAAGGGAAAAGAGGCCTAGGATGAGAGCCTCCATTTGAAACCTTTTTGAACCATTTGCTGCATTGAAAAAAAAATGGAGTTTCTTCTTACTTGTCTAATTATAATAATACTACTACCGCTACTGTCGCAAAATTTCATAATCAAAGCTGTTTTCTCTGGTGCTTCAGTAAACAACATTTTCGGTTCCAGGCAGAGAAAACCTCGATAAGCCAGCGATTATCTCTTGCATTCTATACAAAAGGGTAGTATCCTGCTAACCCATCTTATACATATCCGTTTAATTGCAAACTTTGCGATGCAAAGAGACCTTTGTAGAAGGATTTATTTGTTGCTGCAAAAAAATTTACCTCGCCAATGCTGTCAATGGGAATTAGTACTCTCTTGCGATGATGATGCATCATCTCCTTGATTTATTTATTTTTTTTCCGAAAATATCCAATAGTTGCTCTCATAAAATTCAGAGACTTAAATGAAACTCCAACAACCGTTTCACAAGAATTTTGTGATTAAACAAACTAATCTACTGCTCATTAAATGGTCTCTTCATTGGAATGAGCAACATTGACTTGAAACTCCTCAGTTTTGGAGGGAAAATTTAAAATACAAAATTACTGAACCATCCCCTGTGACTCAGAAATAAGTATTCAGTAAATGAAAATGTGTTTTCAAAATTTTTCCTTCGAGAAGGCCTTCTTACTACACTACATCTGTAGGAGTTAATTGTTTTTGTTATAATAGTCAGCAATTTCCCGGCAAACAAAACAACCTTATCCAAAACACAAAATCCCTCAATGACCCCAAAGCTTTTCTTAGCTCTTACCCTGGCGGCGTTACTTATAATCTCCACCTATGTTGTCCCAACGAACGGCAGCATTTTGCATCATTTCACCAGCGACAAAAAACAAAAGCCGAAATAGTTACAATACTCAAAGGAATCAATACAAGCGCGAATGAATAACCTTGACGAAGGAATTATTTTTTGTTTTAATTGGTTGTATGCACCATACGTGAGGTAATTGTATTTATTTCTCAAAATTTTCCAATGGCTGAGTGTTGATAATTCCATATTTCGTTGGGCTGTAAATTTATAGCTAGTTTTATAACTGCAACTGAATATATTGTTAAATGTTCTTTCAACAACAACGTCCCTGTCGGTATCAGTATGTGCAGACCTTATGCCGCCAATAGTGGTGAAATTGCAGATTTTTTAATATTTTAGCTGACAAATTCTCGATATCGAATGACAATGATGGCGTGATTAAGTTGATCAAGCTCTAAATTATCATAAGGCATAGAATTCATGTCTCAGTATCATGAAAATCAAGGAAACAAGTGATATAAACAATTACTGACGATTATCGAATCAAAGTGTCATTTTAGAATTACCGTACATGAGAAATGAATCGGAAGCTGTTCATTCTATTTATCCGTCTTTGATTGAAATGAATCCTGGCCTAATGCTCAAACAGGTGTTTGATTCTTAAACATTTCCTACAGGGCTGCTTCTTTCAAAAATTCTCCAAGCAAAATGTAATTCAAAGAATCTCTCATCTAGCTTTATCATGAAGATATTTTCGTTAAAATCATAACTTGGCTTTCTTTTTGGACCTCCTTTTCTAAGGAAACTTCGCTCCATTACATTTAAATTAGACAAATACCTTTTTCCTTTCGTATTACTACTAAGCTGACTCAATCAGTAATTCTTTTTTTTTTTGCCAGGTAAATAGAAAACCTGATTACTATTTCCAGGCATTATTGTTATTAATTATATAATCAACACCTTAATTTCAATCTACATCGGGATATCCAAATGAACGCAAAGATCTTCTTTACCTTTATCTTAGTAGCATTACTCATGGTCTCAGTTTCTGGCGTACGATCAAGGAGTAAGATTTTCAATCACAAAGCCAGTGATAAAAAGCAAAAACCAAAATAATCGGAATGCTCAAGATAAATACACACACGTACCAGTGAGAAACCTTGGCAGAAATTTTTCAATTGATCGCTATAATTATTCACAAATAATTTCTCTATTGCCGATAATTCATAAGCAAATTCATAAAACTATGCGCTTTCGAAGAATTTCAGGCAGTAAATTTGTTTACAGATTGAGTTTTTGATAATTTTCTGCATTTTGTAATACATCTTTTACAAGGAATCTTTATGATGGTCTTCAATGTATGATGCTTTTCTTGAATTGAATCAAATTAAGGTTAAACTATTTCTTATGATTTTAAAGACTACTACAATTAAAAAGCAAGTATTCAGCGATTTAAGCTGTCAGTAATACTAATTTAAAAAAAAGATCCCAGGCTGAATATTCAGACATCTCTTGGATTGCCCTCATAATCAGGACCTACCTCTCAAACTAAATATCGGTAAATTTATCAGATTTGTAAATGTTTGTAGGAAAGGAAAACCGAATTCTCCTTTTCTTAGAAACTATTCTTAAGCAACCCTTCTGCAAATTTAAGGCATTTTGTGAACAGTTAATTTCTGGAGCAGCACGAACAGCTTGTAAATGCTCACTCATCTAGCAGTTCCCTTTCATCTATACCTGTTAAATTTCAGAATAACTCTTCATTTGCCAGTTTCCTTGTCTGCTGAATACAATTTGAAGTGGCTACAATTACTTTATATTAATCTCAAAGTACAATCAAATAAGCAGTTGTCAAGAAGCTCATATTTTAAGAATCCATAGGGAATTCTAAAATCAGCGAGCTCTGGGTTCAAGTAGTTGGAATAAAAGTATCTCTCGAAGAAAAAAGATTATTTCTTGCCTGATTACGCTATATCGCTCGACAAGTCCAGAAATAGATGTTGTTTCAAGAATCGAATTTTTTCCCCCGAAATTTGCGTCTCAGCTTCGCGTAGATCCTACAGAATTCGACTAAGTGAGAGAAGACTCAGCCTAGATATGTTTTGCTTTCAAAAAAAAGATCATTTCATGACTCTCAAAAAGCATTTCTGTGTTATTCGATTAGGTAGTTCGAATTCAATATAAACTTTACAAAACTTATCAAGTTAAGCAAAAGGCTTTCAAAATCGAACTCAAGAGCTTAGAAACTAAAATAAATAATTTAGTTAATTTTCATTAAAGAATACGTTTATAGGCTTTTTAGTTAAATTCTATTAAGACATCTTATTCTACCGCTGTGCCTGTAGATTCTAACTCAAGCTCGCTATTGAAAAAGGTAGCTCTTCGAATTAAAAGCCGTAGAATCTCAAAGGACATCCATATCAATCTAATTTCACCCACCGTGCGTCTGAATAAATTAAAATAAATCAAATCCATCCTATTTTAATTTCTGATCTTTCCTGAATTTAACAAATTATTTGTCGAAGCTCTACAGAGCATTCAATATGTATTGAAAATTTTTCTCAAGCTTTGATGAGAAGAATGCGGTGGGGTTACTAGATAGATCGGAATAACTATGGTTTGAAGTAAGTAAGATGGGCTTAACTAAATTTCTAAGATTCGATCTCTTGAATTTTTATTGGAATTTATCGCTAATGAGTGCCAAATTGCTTTTTCAGAGATTAAATATCTAAGGTTCAATTACAATGTGAACAATTTATTAATTCTGACAGCAACCATTGGCAGAGTTAGTTAGTATCAGCTTATAACTACACTCGACAATATCTTTCTATAATCGAATTTAATTTCTCAACTCATCACAAAAACTCATCAGCATTTATGCTCGTTAACCCTCGAGGAAGAGTTAAAGGCAACCGAGGCAACCGAATTGCCAAGATCTACGAAAAGTCGAATGATGGTGATACACAGGTGATGAACATGAAGGACTTGAAAATGAGCAGAAGTCCTTCCAATTCCTCACCTACTCCACTTCCACATGGCACTTACATGTACGAAGAGAGCAATAAGAAGCGTCAAACGAATCTCAAGAAGAAGACGGAGGTAATCCATAAATAATTGGCTGAATTTACTTACTATTTTTGTTTGTAGTTATGTAAGTCTTACTCAATGACTGGTCACTGTGAGTATGGAGAGTTGTGCTCTTTCGCGCATGGAGCGTCCGAACTGAGATTGAAGGTGCTTGTGCCAAATAAATACAAAACTGTTAAATGCGCAAATTTTCATAAAGAGGGTTATTGTAGATTCGGAGCAAGGTGCCAATTTATCCATGAGAAAAAGCCAGAAAAGAAAGCTAAAAAAGTTAATAAAGGTCTCTTAAGATGCAGCTACGAGATTATTCAATGGGCCATGGAACAACACTTCCTCAAAGATGAGGAGGACACAAATGTGCGCGAAGATGATTGGACTCCTTTTGGAGGAGACCTGTCTTTGAAAACCTTTAAAAAGAGCACACTAAGAGTCTTCGAGGAGCTCAAAAGAGAAACTGCTCATTAAAGTTAACGATGAAATATGCATCTAATCGCGTATTGCAAGCCAGAAAGTTTATTTATGAATAAAGGGCGCTAAATTTCAAAGAAGCCCCTTTGCTAAGTATGCACATGTAATTTGGTTCAGAGTTTTATTTTTAAGGATCAATATATCATATTTATTCCAGCAATCATCATATTAAAGTCTCTTCTTCCTATGATAATGAGAAGAGTTTGAAGTTATGTTAAATTTAAACAATTTCCACACAAACCTTTTAGTATATTTCCTTGTCCAAGTTAGAGGCGAAAAGTAAGTCAGAGTTAGAAAATATAATACTGTAAATTCTTGAATTAACAATACAACAAGTCACTAAAGTATAGCCATGGTAGGTTCTGTGGTGTATCTCAACCAGATCATTTTTCATTTCTAGCATCAGCTTTTCCAACCTTCAACGTGTTTAAATATTAAAAAATAGTGCACTTTGAGCGATCAGCTTCTTTCGTTTTCTTCTTCTTATTGTCTTCTTTTGAGAAGACATTCTGATTATCCAATTTTATATCATCATCCTCATCATAATCTTCAAATCGCTTCCAGCAGTTGCCAGAAGCATATTTCCCTGATATTTCTGTTATTTGTTTCTCGTTCAGCTCGACGAAATCTCGAATGACTGTTTGCAACCATTGACCAATTCCGAACTCGGTTTTTGCAGACATTTCAAAAAAATCGGCATTCAAACTTTCTGCTAACTCTTTTCCTAGGCTTTCATCCACTTTTCTTTCTGAAGCACGATCAAGTTTATTTCCGACCACGAAAAATTTACAATATTTTGGGAGTGTTTTCTCCTCAAGTTTCGCAATCCACTTAGCAAGATCGTGAAAACTTTGAGAATTTGTTATATCATACATGAGAACGAGTGCATGGGTCATCTTATCGATTCCTGTGACTAATCTGTTCATCCGGTCTTCGTATTGAGAGTCCCAAAGCATCAATCTGATGATCTTGTCATCAAAATTGATTTGCGTAAAGTAAAATTCTGTGTATCTACGCTGAATGTCTCGGTTCAGGATCTTGGCTAAAGTGGTGGTTTTTCCAACTCCATAATTGCCTATGAACACGATTTTTAGTGCTTCTTCGTAGGTATAAGGAATCTCCTCCATTTTATCACACAAATACTACCTATCAAATAAATAAAACTATTGAAGCGCAAGCTGTAATCTGATGAGCGATTAAATATGCTTACTCAAAAAATGTCCTTAGCTCCTGTTATCTTCTTCTCAACATACGTCACTTAATAGAAAAAGTTGATAGTGAGCTGTAACAAGATTTAGAGGATTTGATACGTAACCTCAAATTTAGTTTAGTAGTTTAATTATTTAATTGAGAATGATCTAGATTCCTTTAGAAAACGCTTGTAAGACCTGATGAAAGTTCAGTTTTTATGTCATTAGGTGTTGTATCTCAGTGGCTTTCTCACTGAGGTAATTTTTTCAAAAGTATAGTTCCTCTCTTCGAAATTGCCAATCAATTTTTTTCTTCTCTGAGTGTTGCTTGATGGTTAAAAGATTTTTAATGAAAAGTACATTTTTAGTTCTTTGATTCAAGAGATTACATCTCCTATAGGTTTGCAATAGACTCACAATGCAGCGATGCCTATGATTTCTTCTTCTTTCTTCCACAATCGATAAGTCTGTTGCCCAGTAGGTAATTTGCATCGTGATCGTATCTGAAGCTGACTTATGACACGAAACACTTGCTTTAAACTGTTGGCCGGATACGCATTTCTGTCTGCAAATCTTTTTTAGTTGCTTTGAATAAAATTAATCTTGACTAATTCAATCATCTCATCTTTCTAACAAAATAGCATCAAATCCATGTTTTCGTTAGAAAACGTTATGCTTTCAATCGATTCATTCCCGCTCAAAGCCCATACTATCCTCTTTACAACGGCCGCACTCTTGCTCAGCCTCTTTCTCGTGCACTACTTCAGCAGAACGAAGATACAACTGCTATTTTCGAACGAAAAATTCCAAACCTTAATAAATTCTTCCCCTTCTCTGAAATCCGGTAAATTCTACTCCTTTCCTCCTCTAGCCTTTGGTCTCGGTCAATGCTACCTCGCTGGTAAGAAATACGAAGACGACAGCAAACTTTCACATACTCGGGAGTCTTTCCCATATCCCAATGGCGGCAAAGCCAGCGTCGAATGGATCACTGATAAAACGAAAACCACAGAATTCAACCCCAATATAATCGCTTTTATTATCCCAGGGCTATGCTCAAAATCTGATGCCCCTTACCTCCAAGACCTCTATGCCAGACTCATCAATAACAATATCCGTCCTGTTGTCTTTATCCCGAGATTGAATGACGACAAATTCCTTCTCCCAAATAGCAGTTTCGTTAATTTGCTTGATGATATCCATTGTGGAGTTCAATATGTAAAAACCAAACATCCAAACGCGAAACTCATCGGCATCGGACATTCCTATGGCGCGAATTGCATTGTGAACTACCTTGCAGCTTATAACAAGGAGAAAACGATAGTCGCTGGGATATCGATTGCGAATCCTTATGATTTCGTGGGGTCTTGCTGGCGGATTAGAGGGACGATAATAGAAAAGTATATTATGTCAGGGATTAAGGAATTGGTGTGCAAGAACCTTGATGAGATAGCTAGAGGTTGCTCGTTATATAAGACATCGATGCAAGACATCATAAATACGACGAAGGTAAAGGAGTTCGATGACGCGTTCACTAGTAAGGCGATGGGGTATAAAGATGCTATGGATTATTACACGAATATTTCTAGCGATAAGAGTGTATGGGACGTTCAAGTGCCGTTGATGTCGATTAACGCGGAAGATGATCCTTTTATTTATCATAAGGGAGTGCCGATTAGTGCTCATGAGAAAAATGATAATTTGCTGTTTGTAGTGACTAGAAAAGGAGGGCATTTAGGCTGGATCGAAGGCATATTTCGGCTTAGAAGATGGTATTTACCGATTGTAGTGGATTATATTCACTGGATTTCAAAGGCTATATAAATGGGCCATGAAAGGCCAGAAGCTGCGGCTGAAAAAGGATACATTTTTGCTTAGTCAAGTAGAATAAGCAGTATTTTTTTGTTTGTTTGTTTTGGAAATATTGATATTAAATTCGTATTGTATTTGAAGACTCAATAGCGATACAAAAAGTTAGATGATTTGAGCCTTTTAAATATTAAAAGAAGATGAAAATTCTTATCATTGCTGAGAACAAAATTGTTTATGCATTCAATGAATTGTGGTTTAACCTAGATATATCTTACTGGTTAGAGAAATTATCAAATGCGCCATTCTAAATCCCAGTCAGTGTAGATCCTCATTACTACAATATTATATAATGAAGATCCAAATGATTAGAAGCTTTCTGCCTGAGTTAGAAACGATAAATTGAGTAATCTGACAATTTGAATCCAAATGAGTTTTTTAGGAAAATCCAAGTCGATTCTTTTTCGTTTGCTCTTCAGAAGCCATTTCATGTAAAAATTATCGGAAACTGAAACGCAATAAGGCATCTTTTTCGTTTTGAAACTCAAGGTTCCGATTTTTAATACGTGATGTTGGTTAATTAAAGCTAAATAACAGTAACTCCTATAGCTTCCCAAATCATTATAACAGATTAAAAAACGATCCAACTGCCATTACCCCGCGCCAGCTTTTAGTAGTTACCTCACACCATGAAGGTCTAAAATATCGCTGATTTTCCTCGTCTCCTTTTGTGAAAGCCATTAAATACCACTTTAGATCAGTTTTTCTTCAAAAACCCGAAGCCGAATTTCATAATCCGTGTCCATGGACCAACCAATCAGCTTATTTTTCGAATCATTTTACATTAAAATTGATAAGCAGCCTTTGGCTTCTCCTTTTCTCTATTTTACTCTATTTTACTCCTTCTGTTTGCTGGGCATGGTGGTCCATTACCTCTTTAAGTTCAATTAACTAATGGCATAATCAAAAAGAAAAACAACCAATATTTCCTAACTAGAGAGACATTTTAGTTTAATGGAGCACGAACTCATTAAATTGGATATAGAAATTAAAACAGCATCAAATATTACATTTAATATGGAGTATTTCACATCAGTTTATATCTTAGCAAGTGAATTCATCACTATTTCTAAACGAAAATAATGCTATAACTCACCATAGCCAAGCAAAATCTGTAATTAAGCATTAAAAAAATGGGGGTAGTAATATCTTATTTCTTTTTGTTTATAGGGGGTAGTAGTACTTGTTTTCCAGAACAGTTTTTCCTGTATTTAAGTAAACATTTGCAGCGAATGCATTTCAAAAAACTGATCAAAAGCCGCGCATCCTTTCCCTACACGTCTGTTTCTATTCCTTAACTCCTCTTGAAGCAATAATATCGATGGAGGGACTTTAACAGGTTGATTTTGGACATTGGGATGTGTTGAGTAGCGCGCAGTTGCTTCCAAGGCTGGATCTTGGAAGCGGGGGTTTTGGAAAGTTGAGCTGTTCTCATAGACAGCGCTGGAGAATTGATTGGCATTTGAGGCACCTGAGCCCATGATGAAAGAGTTTTTGAAACTCGATTAAATTGTTGTTTTAAGACAAGAAAAAGATTATAATTTTTGAATTCGGTTTCCGCTAAATACCTGATTCAATCCTGATCCAATCTCGATATCGTGTTTAATTCAGGCCTATTTTAATAAATGGATGGAAGAAAAAAAAAATTGCGGGAAGGTCTGATAGTTTATACAAAGAAATCAGATGTGGAGCATTGGGGGGAGGGGGATAGGGGCCTACCTTCTCGGTGAACTCTTGGAATACTATTTTATTGGAATTATAATGGGTGTTTTCTCTTATGAAATTGCGGTTAGAGAGAATTTTGGCTAAAATCATACAATAGCAGACACGAAAAGTGGGATAAGGCGGGTTCTTGAAGTGAGGAGGCGCTTCTAATGCAAAGCGAGGCTTTATCCGTGGAATCTAATGATGATTTTGTTGAAACCTGTATATTTGGCCATGTTTCAGAGGTTAGATAAGATTCTGGGAAGTCGATGAAATGTAAATAGCTTTGGTTAAGTCCAATGGGAACGACCCCCATAAAAGCCTTTGAGCCCCGATTCTTCTCTCTTCTGATGAGCTCAAAACGGTTTTCGAATGTAGAAAATGGAAAAATTTTTTCTTATTATTGTGTGGTGTAGAAATTATATGTAAAGAAAGAAGCTCATGGCTTAAATAAACTCCCTATGCAACTTCTGAAGTCGACCTCAGAACCCCTTGTACTGTCTAGCGATTTCATTAAACGGTGTTTTCCTTATTCTCTCTTGTGCACGTGTAGAGCGGCGACGCTATCCAGGAGGATTCTGACTAAAGTGGGGTTTGACAAGCTATTGGGATCTCTGTTTTAATGATACCAGGGTGAAAAAGCCTCGATTCTCCTATCTCATGAAAATGCTTGAAAATTAATGCTATTCTATTATCCCGAGGTAGGACAGTTAACGAAGCTAAAAATTAACCTTTTAGTCCTTGACTTCTCTACTTGAGCTTTGTTTTACAGCAAAGTATTTGCAAAAATAAAGGTTTTGAGCCGATTTAGAGAAATCCTGATTTTCTCCTCAAGCTATCCACAAATAAATTTCACGTATTAGGATATTTCGAAAACTATTAGCAAGAGAAATGTCGTTGGAATCTCCAATCAGATCATCATTGAATTACGACGCAGCCTCAACTGACGGTCGTGAACCAGAATCTGGAGAACTTTCACCGACCATGGGTTCAAGGCTGTTCAATCAACCCAAAACAGACATGCTATTTAAAGTGATAATCGTAGGTGATTCAGGTAAACCAGCAATGATAAAATCATTTGAGTTAAACTCTGATTGACAACGAAGGTGTCGGAAAGACAACGATATTGAGGCGCCTTATCAGAAACAGATTCGAAACTCAGCATAATGCAACAGTTGGTGTCGAATTCTGCTCTCACATTGTTAAAATTGACGAAGAGACCCTATTAAAACTTCAAATTTGGGACACAGTATCTATTGACTGCCGCTTCTTCCGGTTAATGCAATTGCTAGGCAGGACAAGAGTCTTTCAAATCTATCGTCAATTCATTCTATCGAAATTCATCTTGTGTTTTTATTGTCTATGATATCACAAGGTAATGAGCAATCTCTTCTCAGCCATAACCCCTTTTCTAGCCGAAGTAGCTTTGAAAGCATAGAAAAATGGGTGGAAGATGCTCGTAAGATTGTCGATCCTGATGTAATCTACGTTTTGCTTGGAAATCACGCTGATAAGGAGGCAGAGTAACTCTTCAATACAGGAGGTGCATAGAAAAATAATTTGTATTAGGCGGGAGGTCAAGTACTCGGAAGGAGAGGCATTTATGAGATCTAATGACATTAACTTTTTTTTTGAAACTTCAGCCTTAAGCGGACAAAACATCATCGAGGTAAATAACCTCTATACAATTTACATTGGGCTGACATCCTCATACTCAGGCTTTTAATGAAGCTGGAAGGCTTATCTTTCTGAATTACATAAGGCTTCTTGCCAGAGGTGAAGATCCTGCATCGGCAAGGACGAGCTTGATGAAGGAACAGCAACTTCAGCTTCGACCTGTTCCTATGGACGGAGAAAAAACGAAGAGCTGCGCATGCTGAACGGATTTTCAGCTTGAGAAATTTGAATATGAAAATTCATTTGCGTTTTAAATGCCGTAAGATGAGACTCAGGGAGGCGCCTTTGAGTTAAGTTGTCTCGCAAAGCTTATAATTTAAGAAAGCATATGTATATTGTATATTGGATATTGGATATTGGATATTGAGATTTTTAAAAAAAGATAGGCAAAGAGTCTCAGGCGCCATTGAATAAATCACCTTTCAACATTTCATTTTCAATGAAAATCAGTACTAATTTCTTAGATTGTATAGTGTGGCTTTCCTTCCTTGGCTCATATGAGAAGCAAGCTAACAATAATTTGTAACGTTTTATTCTCATTCTGATTCTGAAAGCAAGATGTTTTTGGAATTTAGATTTGAATTAGCGTTAATAAATATTCTGAATAATTAAGTTTTACTCATCCAGAATAAAATGGCAATTGGTATTATGATTCGAGCTCTTTTATTTTCTTAGCCCTCGCTCTCTTATTGCTCTGCGCTGTATCGAGTTATCAAACAGATTATCGGTTTCTGTTAACGGAACGTGGGCTTGGCATGCATGCCGGTCTCGTTGGGATCTATACGTGGAATTATGCAATTAAACCAGCAAAGGTAACCTTTATTGAAATACCATTGATTTGAGAATTTTCTTAATTTTATAGGTGGCTTCCCTCACAATCTTATTTATGGCTGTCTTGGACTTTCTATGGGGGATGAACTTCCTAAGGTCCTATTTGGGGATAACTCAGGTAATTCGTCTCTTCTAATCAAAAATAAAGATATTATATTGTTAGACTACATTCAATTTGTATTATGTAGCTGTATTTTTTTGTGTTCTTGGCACGCTTTATAGAGATTTCGATTCTCTATACGATGTCTTGAAACTCCGATACGATAAGTCTCCTCAGGTCAGTAATCTAAGGATTGTATCTTTAATTGTTCTTTCTCACGATAGGGTCAGGAAGAGCAAAGAACTCAGAAGAAATACAAGGCTACTGCTCTCATAAGTAATTATTGATACTTCTTCTCTCTCGCTCTCAAGTAATATAATTAATTTACAAGTAATTGGAATTGCCGTGATGATGCTGCTAGACCATTTTCTCATCATTAGACAATGGCATATCTTCTTGTTATCATCTTTGATCCTCATACCACAAGTTATCCATAATGCTACGAGACCAGATCGTGCGAGGAAAAAAAACTACAGTCTTTACTTGATGACATACCTGCGAGCTCTCTATCGAGTACAGTTATACTTTAAGCATAGACATCTCATTGGCTTTCAGGTTTCTTCTGACGACCAAGAATTACTTTATCTATATGGAGGAGTTTTTGCAGTCATATTCGTTATTCAAGTATCTCAACGCTATTGAAGAATTATGTTTAAAGACCTGCTTTTAGATAGCAATAATTGAGCTGGCTCCTCAAATAAGACGACGATGTGAATGACTCTTGCTGATTGAAATGATAAGAAATGTGAGTTAGACAAAATTATAAGCACAAAGATTGCTGAGGATATATGTGCAAACCGCAATCTCAATCCAAAAACTAAGTAAGATTCCATGTAGTTATTTTTTCATATGATTCAATAAAAATTATCAACTCTATGACCAAAAAAAAAGAGAGCAACCCTTCTTAGAAACACCAAATGATCTCACACACTTATGATTAATACATCTCAGCAGCAATTAGAGCTCTTTGTAAGAAACTGTTGTTCTTAGATAATCAAATTTTGTTAACCCACAAATTTCTACGATTTTGTCTTAATTTCCGCAGAATATATTTCAATGTCTAGCTCCCTCAATAATTTACGAGTGTTCGATAAATTCTATTGGAAAATTCAGCACATATGCTTGTTTTTGTTCAGTACAATTCACCCACAACATGTTCTAGAGATGATTCCCATACCAACTAACAAATGAGCTTATACCACGATTGCAGTATGATGATAGTTGATATTCTCTCAAAACCAATTCCTCGAGAAACGAAATGCAGTAGGTCTCATTAATTGAAAAGATTGAAAAGAATCATTAAAGCCATTCGGACTAAAGAAGTCATAATAGCAACTAAAGGGCTCTTTATCAGTTATTTAAAAAGAATTAGACCGCATTTTTTTTTTCTCTCCTAACTGGATTTCAAGCTACTGTAAAACAGCACAAGTGGAATGAAAGGATATTCCTTTCAGAAAAATTCCAAATTTCTGAATTTCACATATTCACACATATCAATAAATTTATTTTAATGGCGCGACATCTTACATTTCTCGCTTTTTCTGTTGTTTCGTCAGTTCTTTTCCTGGTATGGGGTTTCAACCATTCCTACAGACATGAAGAGACTGTAATTCTGCCCTGAAAGCGTTTCTTATGGAAATAGAATCATTTAAGGACACGCACAGAAAACGAACCACCTCCAAATGATGAAGATCCATTGGCTTTGCATAATAGATCGACTTTAGGATATAGTACCTCTTCTCAGAGAAGGCATTTCAGCTCACATCTCATAACATTAGGAAGGGAGATAATCATGCCACACGAGCTAAATATGAGCATATTTCGTTATTTATACAACCATGAGTTTATTGGAGATTGGACTATGTTCTTGCCTAAAGATGGAAGCGATCAGCCAAACGAACTTGCCAATACTCAAGGAAGATGCAAATTTCAATTTTTCAATAGATCTCACTACGATCCCGTAATTAAACCGCTTCGACATCGACTAAACATCTAAAAGCGAGTTGGAATGATGGAGGGGTACCTTCAAGACGGGATCTACGTTGAGGACCCAAAATATACTTTCCAAATCTACAATTTAACTGCAAATATGACTTCCGGGTAATTTCATCCTTTAGGAAATTCTTAATTTTCAATAGAGAGTTGACTGCTGAGTGCGACGCGATTGTTTTTCGGAAGGTGTCTTATTACGGCCAGACAGAACATACAAAAAGTGATTATTTCTCACTGTTGATTGTGAATAATTCGTTCTATAGCTTGTGACCTCAAAGTTACTGTGGATTTCTCAGAAGCACTCTTCGAGGATGAAATCCAACAGCAAACTTCTCAATTGTTAGTGAGCTTGGTCTCGAAAAATTGTGCGTTGAATATTAATGCACTGCCTACTCCTCAAAAAATAGTAAAGAGAGACGATGGTCTAATGACATATACCTAATTTGCCATTGTGTTACTAAGGATCGGAGCTTTCAACTTTCTTGTTTTTCGATCCTGCTGATGCTAACAATTTTCGTTAGCTTTCATTTTTCATCCCAAATTCACGAAAGTCTCTGTAAGTATCCCGACGAAGCTGCAAAAGTAAACTTTTCCTTTATTTTCCCATGAAATTTGATTAATCTTGCTGCCTTAGTTTTCTCTCGTTTCAATGATATTCATTACAGTTTGGGATTTCCAGATATTCCAGTTACACTCTGGATTTATCAGGCAGGCCTATGGTGTAAACGTTCTCTTCCATTTGATATGATGCTGATATAACTTCTGATTGAAGACTTTGGCTCACTGGAATTTCATACCCGGGATTCTGCTTCCTCTTCTCATTTTCGGCTGGGACAAAAATCTATTCTCTATGATATTGAAACGCCGTTTCTCATCATATAACCAGGTCGGCCCTTCTTATATCATGATTAACCTTTCTTTAGAGTCCAGAGCGTCTAATTTTTGGGATTTCAACCTTTAACATCTATTTCTGTAACATATTCTCCTCGTCAATTACCTTATCAGCGTTTAGTCATTGGGCTACTCTGTTGGGCATTCCCCTACACGATAACTACTGAAATATTCCATCATGTTTTCCACGAAACCGATGTGTTATTCTGGCTGACATCGCTAATCCTGGTGCCGCAAATCATCCATAACGTCATAATAGGTGGCAGAGCCACGGAACTGAATTTTCAACTCTACTGTCTTGCTTTTTGTAGACTTTCGATCATAGTACATCACGATCTCTCCTTACAAGACATAGTTTCTTAACTCATTCAGTTTTATTTCAAGGGATATCACAACAATTTTTTAGAGCGCAGGCCTTCGATTCCTCTCATGGTTGCTATTATTCTTTCAGTTATGGTGCAGGTAAGCTTATTCCCTCATTACAAGCTAATTTGTTACTAGATCGTGATACTCGAACTCCAAGCGAGTAAGGGAAATCGATTTTTCGTCCCCAAGGCTCTATTGCCTCCAAAATATAACTACCTTCGTGATCTTCAAGGCAAACTCAAAAAAGATGATGATTTTAGTTCGGTAAACAAATAAAATAGCTGGAGATGATCATTGAATTTAGTCTGAATGTGCTATTTGTACCTGTGAAGTACACATTCCGGTTGGTCGCATTGACGAGTTGAGAGGCAGAGCGAAAGATATGTACGACAGCCTGAATCCTAGTGGAAACCAATTCATGCGTACGCCGTGTGGGCATGAATTCCATATTAGCTGTCTACTGAATTGGATGTCGATTAAGATGCAATGTCCGAACTGCCGTGCGAAACTTCCTTATATTGAGTCATAGAATATTAGAATATTTAGATGTTATGTTAATGCTAATAGTGATAAGTGATAAATCTAAGACAATTGCTCCAATCTATTCCTTGATTTCATGCTCAAGTAATAAACGCAGTACCAAAACCAACCATTTCGAAAAAAATATATATTGATGGAATTAGTTAGTGTGCCGAATCATCTACTTTTCGGAATCTGAATCAGGATCAGGGGATGTGACTTCTCTAATATAACATGTTGAAGGCTAAGATTCCAAAAGAAACGCGTTAGGAGACAAAACTCTTTCATTTGCTGAATAACGGAACAACGAGCTACTCATAACTATATCTAGACACCTTAATAACTGCTCTGATGGATTCCATAGTTCATTATATATCTTGCATCCGCCTCAGGGAGGACATACAGGATTTCTCATTTTTCATCTGTCATTCAAATTTTCACATAGCTTGCTTCAAATTAAATTTTACATGTCGTTAAGATCAAGATTTGAAATTTTGAAAACGAAATCTTTTACGTTTAATAATTTAAAATTTTGAAAAAGGAAATAAACCATAAGCACCCATCAGAGCAGCATGAACTCTAACTCCAAAACGGAAGAACCTTACAATTACCTTAACGACAAGAACGGCGTTGCTGTTTGCAGCCAAACATCCCAAATCTTCAACTGCCCAGCCAGCAACGTCCTCCTCTCCGATCGCCGAGCAATCTGGCTTTCGGAACCCGGACTTCCTCAATCAATCACCATCGACCTCACTCACCAGATCAAACGTCCAAAGTTCTTCAAATGCTTCGGATTCGACTGCTGGCACGATTACGCCTCAAACCCTGCTGTTATCGAACTCTCAGTGTCGACAGACGGGAACAATTATGTCTGCTGGACCATCGTTTACCCCGAGATGCGTCCAGGAGTCCAGCTTTTCCAAATCGACCCTCTCGGCAGATCCTATAACTTCTTAAAGATCGTCATCAAGGAAACTTACGGCGCAGCGAAAACATACATGAATCAGATTTTCCTCTTTGAAGATTCGCCTCTTCCATTCCAACCAAAGCTAAACAGCGCAGCGACCCAGTCATTAAACGAGTCAGAAGTGCTTGAGACGTCTCCTTTCAACCAATTCCCTGAAGAAAGACATAAAATTGAATCAGCTAAGGCTGGTGCGAAGATAGTACGGAACACTGGTGCTAATACATCGCGATCGAATGTGCTCTTCAATAAAGACGCGACTGATCGATCATCGGAGCAAGGATTCCTCAGCTCCGAGAGCAGCAACATCCAGCGCGGGTCGTTGGAGAGGATGAGCGGCAAGTCAGAAAGTTTTGAGAACTCTAAGCAACTGAGCAGAGGGAAAAACCCAAGCAGAAGCATGCCAAAACTCGCTCGTGCGCAATTACACGCCGAAGGCATCAGAGAGTCCAACGCGGTCAGTCCTCGAGCAGAGGAGAAAGAGAACTCTCGAAATAGAAATACCAATGGAGAAGACTCAAGCACTCTCAGTGTGACTCAAACGAACGATGCGCCGAACAGTAACATGAGCAATGCTTCCTTCAAGACGAACTTCGCTCAGAATCAATTGCTGGTAAACAAAACCACTAAATTGCTTCAGGACCAGCAGCAGAAAAACTCCGAGAGCCAAGAATCACTCACGCAGTACTTCTCAGGAGCCTCACTGAACCCTGGGCAGAGAGAGGACGGCCAAGGGCTTCAGAGGTTCATGCCTGGGAATCACAATGAGGATCTGGGCACTGGTCGTGCCAGTCACCAAAGAGACTTCGATATCAACTTAAGCACGTCAATGGTGGCTCGCAGCCAGTTGGAAGACCGCTCAGAGCTAGTCGGGCTTCCGTTGACTCAAACGGAAAAAGAAGTTAAGCGCATTAAGCAGGAGATTGGAAAATGGGGAGCTTCAATGGGCAGCATGGAGCAAAACATTCAAAAGCTAAGCGAAAAACTCGATTTGATAACCAACGCTGTGTCGAATTACACTTCCGCTGTTTCTGATACAAAACAGCGCGGATCAGCGAAGAAGCCCAGCGAAAAAGACTCAGACGTCGGCCAGATGCAAGCGACGACAGGCTCAGGCGTCTTAAACACTCGGGAATCCGACACCAGAATGGAGCACTTTTTCGAGTCGATTAAGGCCGGCTTTGACGAGCAACTCGAGAGCATTAGAAGCCAAAACGCCGCTGTAATGGAAGAAAACCGGCAATTAAAAGAGCTGCTCAAAGAGCAAATGCAAAGAACGCAAGAATCGAGAAACACTCAACCTTCGCCTCATAAACTCCCTCCTCGTCGTTCCGGGCAATCCCAGTTCGCCTCAGGCAACTTGTATTACACCGAGCGTGAGTCATGTATGAGCGAAGGAGAGCATTTGAGACTCGAAGAATTTGAAAATTTCCGAAAGCAATGTCAGCAAATCGTCGAGGAAAGAACCAGAGAAATCGAGGAAAGACTCACCAAAACGTTCAGGACGCAGCAGCAGTTGTTGGAAGAGAAGCTGCGAAATGAGCTGCGTATCGCACAAGAAAAGCTCGAGAACGAAATCACGATTGAGAGGCGAAGACATGATGAAGAGATCCATTCACTGAAGAGACGTAATGAGGAATTAGAAAGCTTGCTGAAGAAACAGCAAGAGGTGACTCGACAGCTCGAGTCCCAGCAATTAACCATGCTAGCGAGGGATACAAAAACGATTACTCAGCGGGCTAGCGAGAGAGAGGCCGTGAAGGAGAATGAATACTTCTCTCAGCAAGACCAGACAAGAAAATACAGACATATTCCACAAAGAGGTACTTATCGGGATGATAAACAGCCCGGGACTACAAGAGAAGCGTTGAGACAGCTACCAGATTTGAATTCCGATCGACCGGCAAGAGATTACGCGAGAGCTGGTAAAGTCGATGCGGGTGCGGTGAATCCTCGGGAGATTAAGACGGAGAACCTAACTGAGCATATTAAGGAAGGAAAGAGTCTTAACAAGATTATGGTGCTGATGGAGAAGCTCCAGGAGAAGATCCAGCTGAGGGATCAGAAATTGAAGCAGTTAGACACTCAAAGCCCTCGCGAATCTGAGGGGATGACTGATGTGGACACATATATCAGAAGGAGAATGGATGAGAAGAAAAACGTGCGTGATCCTAGTGCAGATAGCCTCACTGAGTCGCTCTTCGAAAATAATAATAAAGAGAGGAGTTATCCTATCACGAGACATTGCCCTGTTTAATTCTGTTGGTATTGGTTGAAGGGAAAGAGGCCCTTGAGTTTTGTTTTTTAAAAAAAGACCTTGTATGTTTGAATAATGCATCAAACGTGATTTGAAAGTATTTATTTTAGCTCTTTACAGGTCTAGGCCATTATATATATCTCAGGAGATTCCTATGGTTGTTTATGTATTTATTTTGAAATTCTACTTGATGAAAAGATAGTCTTAAGCTGTTTTGATAATATTAGCTTGTGTCGATATCCAGATGGCGTTATTCCAGTGGAGGAAGCTCTGAGCGACAAATTGGACATTGCCTTCTAATTAGTATCCAATGAATGAGACAGCTGATGTGGAAAGCATGTCCACAGGGAGTACGCATGATTTGGTTCTGTTGAGGATTCAGGCGACGATAAGTTTCTCTTTCAGGGCCTGGTAGCTCATCGATATTAGCAATAGTTGCACTTAATTCACAGGTGCAAATGGCGCATTCTGGCTGCTTTAAATTATTTGTGATAACCATTAGTTAAGCATAAATAGAATACTGCTAATTCGGCTTCCTCAGAGGTCGTGGTAGGAGTAGATTCTCGCTTGAGTGATGTAAGTTCACAGAGATAGTTATATTTTGGAGGTAACAAACACTCTGGGATAAAAAATCTGCTTCCACGACGCGCTTGAAGTTCAAGGATCCATATCTAAAGATAATTACAACATCGTAGGCTCGAGCTAATGAAAAGGGAATTTGCATTACCTGTGCGGCTGCTGACACCATAATAGCTGCCAAAAAAGGAAGAGATGGGTGGAGTTCAAGAAAATTCTTCGGGCATCCTCGAAGGTAAAGCTATTGCAGATAAAAGAGTATATTCAGCTGATAGCTTAAGAAGTGATTGGATGGTACTTGTTGTACCAGCCTGCTGAAAGCAAGAAAATAGAATACGTAATCCCTTCTTGTTGGAAGTGCCGCCGTTATGACATTGTAGATTATTTGGGGCACAAGGATCAAAGACAAGCAAAAAGCGAAGTATTCGTTTGTAATATAGATCTCTTGCCCAAGAACAAGGTATATCGATCCAAGATAGCCTAAAACTATGACAAAGCTCATTAAGCTGTGTGTCAAGTACAAAGGAGATTTACAGGATATTACTCCTAACCAATAGAGAGGCCAATTGTCAGGATTCTACTAAAAAGTGAGTTTAATTAAAAAAAACTATTGACTTCAGAAGAGAGGAACTGTTTGAATCGCAAAAGACCAGCCATCATAGCCATGAACCCGAAGCTGGAAAATAAATGAAGGAACTACTTGAGTAAATTAAACTTGGAAATAAGAAGCATCACTTACGATAGTATAATTGGTCCTCAATTCTGACCTTGTAATTTCAGTGAAGAATATATGCTGATCCCAAAAACTCATAATCCCAAATGTCCAAAGGGAATACTTAAGAAGATTAGCTCAAGTAAAATGTCGTTAGCACTTACCTTTGTAACTGTTTGTGGAGCTTTTATTATATTCCTCAGAATTTTACAAGCACAAACAATGTTTAGTCCGACTAACGTAGCAGCCATTGAATTATAAAAGGCAACTTTGGTTTCCCTTTTCTGACGAAGTCCGCAAAGAAATAAGTTGAATTTTTCAAGACAAAACAAGTTCATACCCATTTCGTGAAAGCTAATGTCGTCGAGACTGATAGCGTGCAATTAGTAGAATACAAGCTCATAGGGACCTCTGCGATTATGTTAAAGGTTCCGTTTTCTTGTAAGAATCTTGAGAAATCGAGTTGAACCTTAAGATCACAAGCTGATGGCATAAGTAGTTTTGAAATATCAATGAGAGGTAAGGTATACTCTTAATATATTCTGTTTGGATCTGGCTCGAAACTTTTGGAAGCGGAACAACATCATTCTCGGCAATAAATTTGCTTTTATAGTGCAAAGTCCAAACTATTTCGATTTAAGGTTACTTTGACGTCGAATTGAAAGTAAAATTCGTGAGCTGAATAATAAATCTCGGATCGTCACGATATACACCATCTCTGAGTTCAATATTCAAAATATTTATTTGTTCCTTCAAACATTAATTAGCAAAATAGCAGATTATTAGATCACAACCTTTAACTCAAAAGTGAGTTCTTCAAACCATGTACGCCCATGATAAAAAGAGAGTTTACAAACTCCGCTGGTGTAGATGAAATCGCTAAATAGAGTATCGTTATTTTTGTTATAATTGTTAAACCATGTTCCATTAAATTCAGTATCTAATAGAATCTTGAAAGCTCGACTGGTTTCTGTCTCATTCTTTTTTGTCATTCGGTTCGTCACGGCTAATTGATTAGCAGTTAAGATTTGATGCAATGAGTGATCGGGAAAGAATACTGGTGTTGGAGCTTGATGTGTTGATGTGTTCAGAAGATGATGCTGGGTTATCGGTCGCGTTATCGTTTGAATTCTGTGAGCTAGGTGAATGACTCGGGAGGAATCCTTCTACCAAAACTCTTTTCTGTTGAGGTATTGACTCGCTCTATGCTTGTTAAGAAGTGCTTGTAAGGATAATAGCATACAAGATCGAGATGTCTAACGGGTAGATTTGAGCTCCAAGAGAGGAAGGTGGATGCAGCAAAGATGATGGAGAGAAGCAAAAAGTAGCAAGGCATGCTGGATATGATAAGCTCAGTATTATCGTTTTGAAATAAAATTTAAATGGATTTTATCACTCAATCTTGAATTAGAGAATTAACATAACAGCGTGACTTTGAAAATATCAGAAATCTTGGCCTTTTCTCGAGCTAGAGGCAGACTAATCACTTTGAAAACGGTGGGACTCTCAACACTGGATTCTTATTCAACGCATAACTCATCATGGGCTTCTTAGGTATTTGAACTAACAACTTCCATTTGAGCATTATGCCTCGAAAGTAAAACCTATGTAAATTCTTTTAGATATATGTTTATTCAACGTGATTTTTGGGTCAAATTTGCATATATTAAAAATCTATCGGTGCCTATCCAAATCGCTCGTGGGATCAAAGTTTGACGACATATATAATTTCTCATAATTGACAATTCAATTCGAAGTGATATTGTTGTACTCGTTTTTAAAGGATATTATCTAGTTAAGAACGAGCTCATTACCAGCTTCATGTATGGAACCTAATGATTAATTTTCAAAAGAGTACATTTGTGTCTTCTTAATCAATCTGAAATTTCTCACAACGTCAATTATTAAGGCTTTCAACTTATTTTGCCAGCTTAATCGAAGAAATTATTAATTCCATAATTAAGTTTATCATTTAGCAAACTTCCCAAACTAATGGTAGCAGATCATAACACAATGAACAAAAGGCAGTTGCTTTAGGTGTATGGAAGTTTTAGGAACCAGAGCTAGAGATGAAAATCTCATCTGTATTAAAAATTTGAAAGTCTTGGATCCCTTGCTGACACAACATTCGCCAATCCTGCCTTTATAAAGGAAAAATTTATATTCGATTAGTGTCTTTGGTACGCTTAATTATTTTCTTCAGATGTGTCTATGGCTACGTTGCTTTGAATTTCATCATAGATGACATAAATATCAAGCTTTATTCAAATGAAACCATTCATTCGCTTGGATGATTGTTTTAGAGATCGAGAACAACCAAAGGATTACCTAGCAAAAGAGCTATCAATATTCATATTATGTTCTCTTATGTATAGGCGCTTGTACTACAAAAACGCTCAATGCCATAAGAAATTTCGAATAACAGACTCTCCCAACACAAAATCTGCGTTGCTGTGCATTGACTTTGGCTCAGATCTCATCACCAAAGGAAATTGTTTAATTACTCATAAAACTGGCTCTGAGAGTTGCTTCGGATGACTGAATGTCAGGCAGTAATCCCATTTTTTAAATGTTTGACTGCCATCCGCCGTTGACTGAGCTATTCTTAGCATCTTCAAGCTGTTATTAGTGTTTTGAGTACAGTACTATGAGTTCTTCTGGACAAATTCCATATCGTGCTTCGATCGTTCAGAAACTGCAGCAATTTTACTGCAATTTTTCATTTCTTTCCGCTCGATCACAAAGCTTCCATCTCTAGAAAAACTTTCCTTTTAAATTTATCCAAAATTGCCTCGAATCTCCTTCCATTTCTGGTCAGTTATGATCGGAATTAACTCCCAAACACCGATTCTAACTCCTCTCATAAATTTTTCTACAAAACATCGCTACAGCACCAGGATATCCTGAGCAGCTACATGGAGACAATTTCTTTCGGTGGATATTCACATGTTATGATTAAAGTTATTCACAATGACAAACAAATGGCCGATCATATAGTATCTCCTTCGATACGATTAAAACAAAACGATTACAAAAAACCATGAAATTGCTTACTAAGGTATTATATGATTGTACATTAGAAACCCTTGCAAATAACCAAATCAGAGCCTTCTTATGAATGAATAAAATATATGAACTAAAATCGAAAGGAACGAGTATTTTGCCCCCTGATTCAATACCTTCTTAATGGGTATTGATGTTAAATTGAGAGTTGCGCACCCCAAAATGTAAAAATTTCATTTACTTGCTCTTCCGTCATGTCCACGATATTCGTTTGCCCCAGCCTCTGATAGAAGTCCTTCACCTCCTCGAGTTTTATTCTCGTTCGTTGGAGTCTGTAAAGGAAATCCGGAGGCACTGATCCCGAGCGGCAAATTTTACATCTGTTGCAGCATTCCAACGCAAACTTTTCCCTCGCGTGGTTATAATGTTTGCATAACCAAGGCTCGAGCACAATCAACGAAAAAGTCTCATAATTTGGCACCTTTTTGAGGAATTTTTCGTCTTTGGAGAGATCACAATAGATAATCGAATTGATAAAAACAACATTCAACAAAAACATTGATTTTTTGAACAAACATTTGAATATTTCCCTATTCACATCATCGTCGAACACAACCAAATCCAGCACTTCCCCAAGTTCTCCGGCCGCTTTTTCTAACTCGTACAAGAACCCTTCACTTCCAAAGAACGAGTCCCACTCGGTCTGCGTTACAAGGCATATCTTATTATTATGTGTGCAGGCGAGTAGCTCGCGGTGTTTCTTCCATATGCGATGAAATATGAATTTGCTGACAATATCAAAGCGCTCGCGATTGATAAATCGTCCGTCTAAATGTCCAAGGAACGTGGCCATGAGCGTGCCGAAATACCGAAAAACTTTCATTGAAAACGCGTCTCTTTCGAGCAATGGCACGACCGATTTACACAGCCGCCTGCAGAATTTCAGCGATCCTTTCTTCGAGGTGCTTTTTGCACGAATGCGAGTCGGGAGCTGGGGGACATGGCTCAGTGGGTACTCTTCTTCCATCCGAGAGAAAAGGGGGTTTGATACGCGGCTATACGAGATCACTGAGGTGGAGTCCTCTCTGGAGGTGTTCACTTGCTGATGGTCGAGTTCTCTCATGCGATACTGGTCCATTTGGACTTCAGGGGCCATTCTCTTGTCTTGGGACGCGAGGAAAAACATGAAGTTATCGGAATCAAAAAACTCTATTTGTTCCATTTGTATTAATTGAATAGCAGATTTCTGAGTTGCATATAGATATAGGCTTCATCTTATATCGACAGTGAAATACGATATTATGTTCTTGATCCATAGGTAACGTTCAAAACATTTACTGCAGTATTTTTGTTTGAATTACATCCATTCATCATAGCGAATTTCAGTAGACTGCTGAAGACTCATTCGATTAAGTCCCTAAAGGAATTCTACGTCCAACTCCAAATAACCTACAAAATTTTTTCAGTGTAATTTAACATTCTAAGGAAAATCGAAATTTACTGGTTCGAAGAATTTTAAGAGGGATATTTCAGAAAAGTACTGAAAAACCTCGAGGGAATGCCCATCATCCCTATTTGATATGAAATCCTCTGTTGTCCAGTCTCTTAGGACAGAATGAGGCGTTTCCCAGGCGATACCGTCTGATATGGGCTTATGGAAGGTCGGTTGTGTCTCTGGGTGTGTTGAATGTTCTGGAAGAAGTTCGATTAAATTCCTGAACTCTTCTTGATCTGATTTTATTTGAGTTGGGAACTGAAGGAATTTTTTATTGATCAGAATTTAATTAGCGACGTTCTATTGACCTGTGATGTTACTGCTTGATATAGGCATTTATTTCCGCAAAATCCATGGAAAGCCAGAAACCTTTTTATTTCCCCTTAAGAAATACTTATGACAACATGATAGCATTGTGTGAAGATGAGTAAAGTGTCTCAGAGCATCTGCCCTAAGTTGATGGAGGTTGGCGATTATGGAAGACTTGAGGGAAGGGGGTAAGGACTTTTGGATTAGTAATTTCGAAGGATTTTTGTTAATTCAGAATTCGCTGAATTAAATGTGCGAAATGCTCTGAAGTTTAGTGATAATTCACTAAAGTTCGAAATTTAGAATAAAATAGGTTTGTCGAAAAATCTTTTGAGTCGAGGTTCGATAAATCGGCAGTGCTCGGCATGATAGAGGAGTGATTCAACAAAAATTGCTTCGAAGACAATATCATCGTGTTTTCGAGAACTAAAAAACTTCAACGAATGCGAGTGTGTCATTCTGAACATTCAATAGACGAGAAATCATTGGTTAGCAGCACAGGAGAAAGATTTTAAGAGTTAGGAGTTTTGGTGCTCCTTTGACTGAAAATGTGATGCTATCGACGAGATATCATCTCATGTTTGCTCAGACCTCTTTAGTCGCATGTTTAGACGTGACTCAATGCATGAAAGTTAACGATTGATAAGACGATCAATTTTGTAAGGATCTCATAAAGTTGATTTTCTCTTGAGAATACTGATGAAAAAATTGGAACGATCACAATTCGTCGTTGATTTGCAGCAATTGATGAATCTATAGAAATTTATTGAGGATTAAATTGAAGGAATACAGTTCAGAGCTTCGAATATTAAACTATTACTAAGTCAGCGAAGATGCATGAAAGATATCATCATCAGGAGCTTATGATACTATATTTATGAAAAAAATTTCAACAATGCTTTAAAATCTGTTAGAAATTCCCCATGGATTTGAGATTTGATTCTTGAAATAAAGTTAAGGAGGGAAAAGTTCCAGGAAGGATGGATATTAGATAGAAATGATAATCTTTCCTAAAGTGGGTAGGAAGAATTCTTTTCGAATACTTTTCAAATTGCTTTGTAATAAAATTTCCATTCGGAACTGCGAAAAAACAGACGTTTGAAGGAATTGAAACAAACTAACTCACATAAATATATCTGTTTATTTCATTTAAAAGTAATTGTTTCTAACAGAGAGAGCCTAATAAGGGCACATAGAATTGGTTTTGATGATAGGATAGTTTCAGAATCATTAAAAACTACGACATAGATAGAGAGATAACCTCTTCTCTCAAAATGTGTCACAATAATACCAGCCTTTTAGTTTTCACTTCACTCTGTCTTTGCTTAAAGAATAAGACCACTCAACTTCACTACATTTCTCTACAATTATTTTAGATTATTTTCATAAGAGATTTGCTTATAGACTTTCATGAAATTTTGAATACTGGAGATATGAAATTATAATTTTTCGGGAGTGAATATGCATTTCAGTTAGTAACATCAATCTCACAACTTATAACAGAATGCTTAGTTATTGCTTAGCCATTCCTTCACATTTGCCATTCTCAAGGACGTTGTTCACGCAACCGCTCGCGATTCCACAGAAGAAATAGCTGGCCAAGTTCTCGCATTGGAGTCCGTTTGCACCTCTAGCCAGAGTCAGTTGAGGATGGCTCTCCAAAGTTCCTCGGTTCATTGGAAGAGGAGTATGAGCAAAGACTCCATTCTCATTGAACCAATACTCGTGCAATTTGATAGAGTTATTATTAACGCCTTGGACAGTAGCTTTCACATAATGAAGCTTCTTGCCATATTGCTGAGTCTGGAAAGCAGCATGGATCTTGCTGACAATGTATTCACCTCGAGGTCGTCTTGCAATCGCATCTTCATAAGCCAAGTTTCTTTCGATTTGAGTTTTAAGGTCTTTTAACGTAGACTCATCGTTCATAGCTTGGAAGGTCGCAGTGGAATCCAACACAGTCCAGCTTTTCAATTCTCTCTCTCCTCTTAATCCAGAGAAGATGGACACTTGGAGAAGTTTCTTTGATTCGGGAGTCTTCTTGCCGTTGTCAATCTCGACGAGCATTTTGGTGTTGATGCCAGCAACGACTTGGGAGGAGAATTCAAGAATTTTCACAGGCTGGTATTCGAGAGCTTGGAATCCATTGTTTGCTCTGGAAATTTCCTGTAAGCCAAAGCTGATGAGCTCTTTGTTTTGCTTTGTAAGCTCAGCTGTGCCTTTGTTCCATCCTCCAGGTATCTGAGCTGAGGCAAAGCCGACAATGAACAGTAATGCGAAGGTAATTGAAGTTTTCATTTTCTTTTGGTTTTGATAGAGTAGAAATTATATGAAATAACCTCAATTAATTCTGTTCTTAGAACTAAGACTCAAGAGCATTCTGAATTGATTATCATAGTCTTTCAAGGAACAGCTAATGGTTTTTACGTTTGTTTTTTTTTTAATATTTGTAAGCCAATACCCAGCAATACGCTTTTTTGCTTTTTTAGATATCTGTTCAGAGTAACCGATTGAATTTCTCGAGTGGATGAAATCGTAAAGTGATGTTTTTTCCTGTTTTAAGTATTTATCATAAAGATTAATAAGATTTCAAACTCCCAATAGAGTAAATGCATAAATGTATTATTTCATTATTCAATTCTTATCTGCTCTTTGGCATTTTCCGTTCTTTAGTACATTGTTTTGGCATTCTGAATTAATTTCGCAGAAGAAATGACTTCCCAAATTCTCGCAAAGAGCGCCTTTTGAATCACGCTTTCGAGTCAAATCTGGCTGATTCACAACAAGTTCAGGTTTCATTGGGAGTTCGGCGTGTGCAAAGATTTCATAATTCTTGTTTGTTAGCCAAAACTCATGTATTCTCATCGAATTTCCTTTGCCCTGCACAGCAATTTTCACATAATAATACGTTTGACCGAATTGGTTAGTTTCGAACGCAGTGAAGACGCGATTGATGGTATAATTGCTTCCAAAGCGCAAGCGAGCTTTATCTTCATCTGCTAATTTTTTAAGAATTTGTGCTTTGCTATATGCTAATGTCGCGTTATTTTCTAAGGTGTTAAAGGTCGCATTGGTGTCTATCGCACGCCAGCTTTACAAATCATTGTCGCCTCTTTATCCTGTGTGAACAAAGAGATGAAGGAGTTTCTTGGAATCTGAAGCGTTTTTGCCATTGCCAATAACAGCGAGTATCTTGGTGTTGAAGCCAACGACGAGTTGAGTCTGGACATCGAGGATTTTGACGGGTTGATAATTAGGCGTTGAATCCACCGTTGGTCTCGGAGATTTTTTTTCAAGCTAAATCTAACGCTTTGGCTAGGGAGGTGAGTTCTGGCTTGAGGTGGCGCCATCCTGCAGAGAGGTCTGTCGTAGTTCCAAGGATGAAGAATAATATAAGTACGACTTAGATTTTCATTTTTCTCAGATAAAAAGAAACAAAATCTTGCAGTTATGATTAGATTGTTCTTTAATTAAGGCTCAGGATGATTCGGAATTTAATAAAAGAAATAGTAAAGTCCAAAGGTAATTTACGTAATTTTAGGTTTCCGGGGTTGCAGAGCTGGTGCAGAGGATTTCAGAAGAAAGAAATGCATAGGTTCTGCAGAATTCCAGACGTTGATTGTAAGTAATACGACCTTCTTCCATTACATATAGAATGAGATTTTCAGGATCAGTAGGGCACATAGCTCGATTTGATGCAGGAAATATCTAATGTCGACAACTTTTCAAAGCTATTTAATTATTTGATTGGCGGGTGGCTGTCTCTAGAGCTGAAAATTTTCAAAGTAACTCATAAAATTTGCAACTTTTCGCTTTGTAATGCGTTACTCCTTGAAGCAAAGTGAAATAGTCTTTTGTACTCCTGAGAGGCACATGATGCAATTCCGATCGTTGAAGTTGAAATGGCTTGCTAAATTTATTTCTCAATTCCAGCTTTCAATTTGGATGAGTTTATGTAATTTTTCTATGGGTCTCAACATGTTCTGCAATGTGATTCCAGTCAGAATTATTTACTTAGAAATATAACATCAAAGATTTGAATATTAATTTTCCACACTAAAGAAGTTTGAATTTGATCCTTGAAAAACCGCTGAGATCTCTCTCATGAATGGCCACTTTGAACACTAATGTGTAAGCATCCTTCTCCGCTATCAGTTACTTGGTTCTGCGTCTGCCATTTAAATCTTAACTCTAATAAAAATGCTCTCGATTTTTCAAGAACAATCCATTAAATTCTTTTGAAGCAAAATGCTATTCAAAAATGCCTTTACAATTGTCATTCATTTGCAATAAATTTTCAAATTTCGAAAGATTCGCTGAAAAACTCAAAAATTTGATTTTCCATAATATAATAGAATTCACCTACCTACAAAAAATCAATCTCATCTTGATAAAGGGATCTCCAATCCTCCAACTACTCTCATATTCATGAGATAATATTCGTAATTCTTTCATATAGACTACAAAATATCTTTCATTGAAAGAGCAGTTAAATCCGTTTACTTTGCATATCTAATTTAAATCTACTAACAAATTCAAATTCTAAATTCGCGCGTCTATGGATTCGATATTAAATTTAAATAGGGCTAAATTATCAAATACTTAGTTTTTTGGATTTGACAGAAAAAATTGAAATATTATGAGTCTCAAGCACGGCACCACCGAAAACGATGACCAGCGCATGGTCATCGAAGACGACAACCAGTCTCAAAGCGCGAAACGCACTCCAAAACGCCAGGGCGCTGAGCTTCGCGTGGGAACACCATTGCAAGATAATATTTTAAGCAGCCAGTTCAGCAAGTACGTAACCAAGCTCAGAACTGAAAGGATCGTCAACAACCGCCGATTAATCATCACCAAAATCATCCTTGAGAACTTCAAGTCCTACAACGGCATCAAAATCATCGGTCCGTTCCATAAAGTAATTTTGAATCTGCTTTTCGAACCAACCTCACGCTACCCTAGTCATTCACCTCTGTCGTCGGTCCCAACGGCTCAGGGAAGTCAAACACGATAGAAAGTCTTTTGTTTGTGTTCGGTAAGCGAGCCAAATGGATGCGATTGAACAAACTCAGCGAACTTATCCATCACTCTGCGAAATTCCCGAACTATACCAAGGCGTCCGTCGAAGTGCACTTCCAGGAGATCATCGACAAGGTAATTCCCCATTCTATCCTCATTCTTACCCATGAATTAACCAAAAGGACGACCCAGAAGCTTACGATCCAATCGAAGGCACGGAGTTTTCAGTCAAACGTACGGTCAACTCCTCAAACGTCTCGAAATACGAGGTTAGTGGCAAAGAAGCCACTCAGAACGAAGTCGTCACGTTGCTGAAGTCGAAAGGCATTGATCTGAATAACAATAGATTCCTCATTCTCCAAGGCGAGGTCGAGCAGATCTCTCTTATGAAACCGAAATCCGGTGACCCTAACGAGCCTGGCCTCCTCGAGTACTTGGAGGAGATTATCGGTTCGAACGTCTACAAGGAAGAAATCGACACTATTGAAGGCGATTTCGACAAGAGCATCGACGTTAAGAAGGAAAAGCTCGAGAGAGTTAAGATCTCTGAGGGCGAGCTGATGAAACTCGACGAGGCGAAGAACATCGCAGTCGACTACATTAAGAAGGAGCAGCAATGCTTCCAGCTTCAGAATGTCATGCATCAAATTGAACGCTGGCGTAAGAATGACGAAGTGCTGAGGAGAGAAGAGGAGGTGACGAACCTCGACATCAAATACAAGGAGGAGAAGAAGAAACTCGTTGATAAGAGAAAGGAGAACGAGGATTTCAACAGACAGTACACCGAATTGAAACGCGAGAAAGATCAAACTGATCGCGCCATGCAGAACATCAAAAAGAATTACGATGAGCTCAGTAACAAGGACGAAAAACTCCAAATGGATAAGAAACATTACGTCACCAATGAGGTCAAGCTGACAGAGCAACTGAAGGACCTGGAGAAGAACTATCAACAAATCATCGAAAGAGCCTCAGAAATGGAGAGAATCCTCCCTGAGAAAGAAAAAGAGCTGGAAAGAGTCACCGCCGATAAGGACAGGTCTGAGGAGATAGTGAACGACCTGCTCTACCGAAGTAGGGACAAAACGGATAAGATTCGAAAGCAGCGCGCGGATCTCGAGGCGAAGTTGAATCCTTACTCGCTGCAGTTTAATGAAGCAAAAAATAAGCTCGATGAGCTTGAGAATGAGTTTTCGCTGTTGACTCGTCGTCACAGGAACGTGCAAGAGGACATTTCACAAATCACAAACGCAAATCAAGGGTTATCTGCTAGTCTCGACCAGTTCACGAGTTACGCCGAGCAAATCGACCAGGCGCTCGCTCGAATGAGGGAGATCCTTGCTGATCACACTTCGAACTATGAAAAGAGATCTCAGAGAGAGAACGAGCTCACAAAGGACCTTCAAGAGATCCAAGGCACTCTCGAGGACTACAAACACAAGTCCAGAGAGCAACAGGGCCAAAACGTCGTTTTATCCGAGCTCATGAAAGCGCAGCAGAGGAAGGAACTCAAGGGTATCTGCGGAAGACTCGGAGACCTCGGCACGATCGATGAGAAGTATGACGTCGCGATCACGACTGCCTGCCCGGCACTAGACCACATCGTTGTGAATAAATTCGAAGACGCCCAGCGCTGCGTTGACTACCTCAGAGCCAATAAGATCGGAAGAGCCACATTCATCGCTCTCGATAAAATCGAGTACGTAAAAGACGCGTTAGCCAGGAACTTCGAATGCCCAAGACAAGCGCAGCGACTTTTCGACTTGATCCGCTCAAAGAACCAGAACTACCGCCTTGCGTTTTACTTCGCTCTTAGAGACACCCTCGTCTGCGATGATATTGACATTGCTACCGGTATAGCCTACGGTCCAACGAGATACAGAGTCGTTACGCTGAGAGGCCAATTGATTGATATTTCTGGTACGATGTCGGGAGGAGGAAAGCCTAGAAGAGGCGGAATGAACAGCAAGATTCGCGAGGATATTCCTGAAGAGAAGCTCCAGGAGCTGGCTGATGAAGCGCATAGAATCCAAATCGAGCTCACTGAGATTAGAAAAGAGAAAGCGGAGATAGAGAGAGCGATTCAAGAGCTCCAGAAGGATGAGGCTCAGGCTCTGAAGGAGAAGCAACGCACGAAGATGGACATTGAATATAGAAAGCAACAACTGCAGGAGAATATCCAGAGATCGGAGCAGCTGACCAAGCAGAGTCTCAGCAAGGATGGAGACGAGAAGAGACAAGCGGCCGTTGAAAAGGAGATGAAGAACGTGAAGAAAGAAATGGATAAGATCGGAAAACAAATGAAAGAGGTCGAAGAGGAGATCAGCAAGATCGACGCGCAGCTGGCGGTGATGGGAGGAAAGGAGTTGGCTGATGAGCAAAAGAAGCTGGTGGGCTACACCAAAGAAATCGAGGAGCTTTCGCAGGAAGTGAGCAAAATGAACGCGACGATCCAAAACAGAGGAAAGCAGCTCCAGAAGAACAAAAAAGAGCAGGAAGACATCCGAAAGAAGCTCGAAAAGATAAAAACATCGAAGGACGAGCTTGATAAGGAAATCAAAGCCCTGGAAGAGGACGCGATGAGATTGCTCGCTGAGATGAGAGAGACTGAGGAGCGCAAGAACGAGATCGATAAGAAATACGCGAAGTTCGGAGAGCAGCATAAAGCAATCGCTGATATGCTGCATTCGTTGAAAACCGCGATTGATAAGATCGCGAATGAGAGAGACGAAGGCAATAGATACCTCAAGTAAATAGATTTACAACTTTCTGAGTGCTAATACTGATTGATAGGAAAGCAAAGGACGAATACGTTGCCGCTAACAACCGTCTGGAGGCTGTCAGGAAAGATTATCGAAGTGTCCGAGCGCAATACGATTTCTTGGCTGAATTGGATGAAATCGCTAACTTCAAGGTCGCTGATCTTGATAACCTGAGACAGATGATGGATGACGATCAAGAGAAGGGCGACCGAATGGAGATCGAGAAGGAAAACGTGGACCCAGAGCCGAAGCAGAGTGCGACTAAAGAAACAAAGCATGAGACGAGGCCAAGGAATAAGAAAGTGAAGATGAATTTCGATCCTGACGTTGTTTTCAGCGTTGAGGTCGAGCAGGACATCACGATGGCTCAGCTCGAGATCTTGGAGAAGATGTTTGATGATATCAAGCTCAAGCATTCTCAAATTGAGGAAAAGCTGAAGAGTCTTCAGCCAAACGTCACTTCCATCAATGAATATAAGAAAAGAGTAATTATCCCCTTTCTAAATGCACTGACAACTCACCTTCCTTCCTTACAAAGTATATTGAACATAAATCGAGAATGAAAGACCTTAACGACGTCAAGAACCACCTCAACGAGCTGAAAAACAGGATGGATGCCCTTAAGAAGAAGAGATTTGATGAGTTTATGGACGGGTTCCAAATCATCAGCACGAAGCTCAAAGAAACTTACCAGGTGGGTCCCCTCGCGATTATTATGAAAATCTGATTGATTTTATAGTTGATTACCATGGGTGGTGACGCAGAGCTCGAACTGATCGACAGTTTGGATCCTTTCAGCGAAGGAGTCGTATTTTCAGTGCGACCTCCAAAGAAAAGTTGGAAGCACATGTCTAAACTATCAGGTAGCGATCTTATTGTGTGGTAAATAGTCTAATTATCCAATAGGCGGTGAGAAAACGCTCAGCTCGCTTGCGCTGGTCTTTGCCTTGCATTATTTCAAGCCAACGCCATTATACTTCATGGATGAGATTGACGCCGCGTTAGATTACAAAAACGTGTCGATTGTCGGAAACTACATTAAAGAAAAGACGAAAAACGCCCAGTTTATTATCATCAGTCTTAGAAACAATATGTTCGAACTGTCGGACAGGCTCGTCGGTGTATATAAGACGAACGACGCCACAAAGACGATTTCAATTAATCCCCATAAAATCGCGAAGAATGCGATGGATACTGAGAACTAGGAGAAGGAAAAGTGGAACCACAGTCAGAGCAGGAATATGGCGATAGAGTGATTTAACTAGTAGTTGAGGAACAATTAAGGATTGCTACTCCTGTAATATTCGAGTTATATCCCTAAATAATTTGGTTATGAGTCCTGAATTGCGTATTTATTGCACAACTAGGAAAGGATAAATAGAAATGTCAATCATACAGTTTCTAAAGCAATTAAATTATCGCATTTAACTTTCCTACCATGCTCCTATTGCAAGAATGGAAAAAGCAGCAGCAAAGGAGCGGTGACAGTCCACACCTTATAACATTCAATTCAATGGCGAAAAATACATTCTTTTAAAAAGCATAAGCTTTTGGAGATGAGAAAGGCAGGCTGACTGAGTTATTGTTATAAATTATATTTCTCCTTCTACTGAGGGATACTGTTGAGTGCCACAATTCGATTAAAAGGAACAAGATACTAAAGTTTAACTTGAAATAAAATTCAAAATTCGGTTAAATCTTTGCTCGAGCAAACATGTCATTCAGCAACTCAAAGTCTCCACAATCGGTTTTAAGAGAATCTTCTTTTATAAATAAGCAATCCGTCAATCAACCAGAAACTCCAAGGTATTTTTTTTTGCAAATGCTGTGCTATTTCTCTTCCTTCTAGCTAAATCTACCGGCATTCTATCTTTTACTCTTGTTTTTATGCTTTTTGCCTCTGGAAAACTAACATTAATAAACATATTAGAGAGAAAGAACTGCTCGCTCGATACGCCCTACTTGCAAACGAAGTCGACCGCCTTCAGGCAATCAACTACCAATTGATGAGAGAAAACGAAGATTTACATCTCAAAAGCAGCCAAACTCTTCAAAATTCATTACCTCTTAACACATCCATGTCTGAAAAAGAAAGCGACCTCAAAGCAAAATTAAACGCTCTGCTCATCGAAAACGATCGTTTAAACCAAATCATCAAAGCATCACAGAACAACAATAAATCTACAGAAGAACTCGAGAACAAAATCCGGATCTTAATCAACGAAAACGCTCGAGTCGCCCAACTTCTAGAGAACGCCAACGTTGAAAACAACGCATTAAAGCATCAATTCAGCCAATTAAACGCTCCACAGCTCAATGCTAGCGGCTACCTCAACGAGATCGCTCGGCTGAAAAGCGAGCTTGATAAATGGAAATCTAAGATGGTGGACAATGACATCCAGGCCTACCAAACGAAAGATTTACAAAACAGACTGCAAGCTCTTTTATCTGAGAACGAGAGGCTAAGGGAACAGGTCGAAGTCAGCACGAAGCATATCCGTGGCCTGGAAAATACCCGCTTGGAGCTCGATCAATTAAACCTCATTGTCAATCAAAAGAACATTGAAATCCAAAAACTGGTGAGGCAGCTCGAGGAAAGCTCCACAGAACTATTAGAGCTAAGATCCAAGGCCCACGATTTCGAAAGCGCTAAACTCCAACTCGAGGACTTCCAAACGAAAATAAAATTGATCGTTGCTGATAATGAGCGGTTATATGAAGAAAGCTACACTTTAGTCGCGAAACTCAATGAAGCTGAGGGACTGAGTGCCCAAAATGAGCAATTAGAAGCCCAGATTGGGTATTTCAGGGTGGAAGTGGAGAGACTGAATCAATTAATCGCTCAGCTGTCGAAAGCAGCCGATGAAAATCCTCGGTTAAAGCAGAGAGTAGAAGACTTGGAAGGAAAGTTGAAGATAATGGTTAATGAGAACCAAAGGATATCGGCTGAGATGGTTGAGGCGCAGAGACAGGCTGAAAACGCGAGGGTAGGTGTAGGCCAAGTGGAGTCGTTACAGCAGAGTCTCAAGTTGCTGTCTCAGGAGACTGAAGGGTGGAAAAAGAAGTTCAGTGAAAGTTTAGAGCAAAACGAGCTTTTAAAGACTCAACTTGCAGAGCAAGCGGCTAAATTGAAGAAACTAGGGGAGTGTGAGAGTCAAGTTCGATTCCAGAATGAAAGTTTGCTTGAGAAGCTCCAAATAATTGAGGATTCTAACGCGAAGATCGCCAAATTAGAGCAGCAGGTGCGCGAAGCAAAGACTTTAGAAGAAACATTAGTTGCGCAGATTCAGGAATTACAGAAGAAGCTGGCGGCTATTCTGCAAGAGAACGACCGGTTGAATGAAATCCTTATTGACCAGCAGAAGGAATATGGAGAAATGAATGCAAAAGCGATTTTGTTTGGAGAATTGCAAACGAAAGTAAAATTCTATCAAGACGAGCTTGAGAAGTATCGAAAAGAATCCGATGTCCTCCGCAGCAAGCTGCTCATCGCTGAAGGAGGCGAAAATAAACTACAAGAGTTGAGCCAGTTGCTCGCTCATTTCAAAGCAGAGAATCAGAGGCTGGAAAGAGAGCTTAATGAAACAAAATCGAAGTTATTTGCTCAAGGGGTTCTTGAGGCTGAAATGCGAGCGAAAATTGACGCTGAAAAAAGACTTGAAATGGTACAACCCATAGAATTTCGATGAAACTAATGTTTCTCCTAATAGGAATCAATCATATCTAATCTCAAGAAAAAGTTCAGCGAAGAGAGAGAAGCGCTTGAATCAACCATGAGCTCTTTACAAGCAAAATCGGTTGGCCTCGAGCAGAAAGTGTATCTGTTGCTTCAGGAGAACGAGAAACTCGTGTTTGTGAACCAAGAAAGACTAAACGAACTTGAAGCTTGGAAGGCTCGACAAAACGAAGCTGAGAGGTT
>ENA-UOUE01000189-UOUE01000189.1-compost-metagenome-genome-assembly--contig:-NODE-189-length-50982-cov-8.079344_pt1 | contig 50982 bp, 34 predicted proteins | sample MGYA00238146_ERZ747223 | MGnify/ENA primary metagenome ERZ747223 (study PRJEB28781, sample SAMN06268865) | compost metagenome | isolation source: single cell | place: USA: California, Emeryville, Joint... | reverse complement strand
ATTTAGACCATCAATTTTGAATGTGTTCCAATTCTCAAATTTATTTGAGGGTGCTTAATCTGGATTACAGGGAACTTTGAGTAGAGACTGAACTAACGTGGATGAGCAAAACGGGGTTCGTTATGGTCTGAGAGTGAGCTTTTTGATGAATGTTATAGCCATTCTTTGAAGAAAATAGCTCTTTATAAAAAAATGAGATTGCGAATTCCGACGAAGACACCATCCAAAACAAATTTCGAGTAATGCCTGAATCCTCGGTTTTTCGTTGTTGAAAGATCAACCTCAATAGCGTTGTTACAGATATGTGGATATTTCTTCTGGAATTTGAAAATGAATGAAGGAATTTTTATTTCTTCTCTGTAGTCAAGTATTACAAACGATATGGAAAATGAAAATTTGTTTTTCTCTCTCTTTTCTTGAGAAGATGTTGTGAAGGCCCATTATCAATAGTGTTTCATACTGGCGACATCTCAGTTCAATAAGAAGTCACAGAAAAAATTTCTACATTTTTTTCTCTCAATTTTTCACTGGTCGTAGGCATCTTGCTATCTTTATCACTTTCCATGCGTTGATAGACAGTGTTATCTTCAGAGCGCCATTCATTTCACTCTGATTGCACATGGGTTGCCACAGATTGCTATTTTTTCCTATAATCCAATTTTCAATATTATTTATCTCTACCGCATACTTGGAATGTCGTCCATCAACTGTCTATCATGCTTTTTATGTAAAAACTCAAACTTTTGAGATCTAGCTCACATAATTTCACAAACAAAGGCTACCAATCAACAGCTATCGATCTGACATCATAAAGAATCTGGTTAAATTTTGAGAATGTGTCATCAATCAACTTTAATTTTTCTCCAACTCTCCGAGTCTACGCCTACTTTTCACTTTGCAAACTACACGCTATTTACCATTTGTCAAGTTTTCTTTTTGATCGATTCCAATATAATCATACTGCGTTCTTATCTACTAATTTTCACCTCTCATATTTTCTTCGAACAACAATAATAGAAATGAAATAAAATAAAAAGTATCCAAAAGACACTGGCGCCATGCAATTATCAGCGTCATCTCAAGTAGCATCAGCAAAGCTCTTGAAATCGATCCGATTCTGCAACAACGCGCTCTTAGAACTCGCTATTCCCACTGCTTTTGAGCTTAACAACCAATTGATAGTATTAGTTCGAGAAACTCGGACAGACACGCTGAAATTAGGATACATTCACCTCCAAAAAGGCCTTCAGATTGCCTCCCTTGAGATAAAAATGCCTTACTATGACCTCTTCGCTTACACAAAGTCAGATTCATTTGTTTATGTCGGGACATATACCAATCATATCTTCGTCTATAATCTGCGAAAGCGCGCTTTAGTAGGCGATTTTGGGCTTAATCTCCAAAAATCGAGCTATAGCTTCAGATTTTGCGTAATGAAACAGCTCGAAATCGCGACTATCTGCGCAGATTACCCTAAAAGCGAGGCGTTTCGAATCCATTATTTGGTGTCAAAGAGCACAAGAAGTGTATATTACAGCAGCAAACTATCGTTTTCAGCAATTTCCAGCATCCCAGAAAAATACGTGATCGTCTCAGACGAGACAAAAGGAGTAATTCTTGTGTATTGTATGGAGAGTGAGGAATGGATTAGAAATATCTCGGCTCCGTTCGGAATGGAGAGATTTGAACTGAAAGCAAGCAATTTACTCAATAGTCATTTCGTTATAGGCGCTGAGAGGGGACTTGGAGACAAGTATTTCATTGGGTGGAGAGAGGATTATGTGAGTAAGCTCAATGAGGCGTATCAATTGGAGTTGAATGAGGAGATAGGAAAAGGTAACAGGATAAAGCTTTTAGATGATACTTTGATTATGGTGTATTCCGTGGGAAATAGCAAAGGGATACCACCTGTGATAATAGATCCTATCAGCAGGGTGTATCAGATGCTTGAATGGTCAAATAATTCAGAGATAAACGTCGTGCAGCAAGGAATCATTCTCCGATCGGACGAGAGGACCACCACGCTGTTTAAGTTAACAGTGATTTGAATGATAGTCGGGTCTTTTTGCTGGGAGAATCAAGTAAATAAACCTAGCCAAATCTGCAAAGGCGCTTACGGTCTCTGGAAAAGAAATCGGATCATGTAACTTAATTAACAGAGAGAAAATATTCATTTCGATTGAGAAATATGAATAGAAATGAGAGTTTGAAGGCGCTTTTGACTCACAAGACATCGCAAACGAGCCTCTATAGAAATATTGTGATTTATCTCAACAATTTTTTGGCGATAAGATGCAGTTTCATTAGATTTTTAAGTTTGTATCGGTTGCTTCATTGTTTATAAGAGAAGAAAAAAGAAGTTTATTTTGGATGAGTCCAACAAATTTGTATTAACCCATCAGTTCAAGATTGAACGCTGCTATTTGAGCTTTAAAAGGAGAACATTTCGCCATAGTTTGCTGAAATCAAGAATCAGTCTCATTTTTGTGGTTCTTGCCAATCACAAACTTGGCAGCTTAATTGGATTGGATTCATTAATAATGATAAGCACCCATTATTGCCAATCCACATATCTTTCTTACGGCTTTATTCTACTGGCTTTTTCAATTTGTTGAAACTGGAGGAAATTTTTTCTTATCTGAAATTTGTCTGAAACATTTGTTTGAAACAATGACTCCTTACTTTGAAGGCGCAACCTATGAATAGGCCTCAGTGGTGACTGCGATTAGTTGCTTCATATGAACAATAGGTTGTGCTATTATCTTCAACAATGCAATCTATTCCTATTTCAGCACATTGGATGATATCTATGCAGCTATTCGTACTCATTAACTTTTCCATCAATGTTGAAACTAAGCATTCATGTGCTATCATGAGTTGGCATACCATTCTCACTTAATAACATTAAGCAAGAACTCTGAAACTTTCTTTATATTATCTGATTTCGGTTTAATTAGACTCTTTTATTCCCTCCACTGTCTCAAAAGAAGTTTTGTCCAATTTAAATTTAGGGTATTTCCTATATTTCCATTTACGATCAAGTGTAAAGTTATATTTAGAGTATCTGATAGAGATTCCAAGCAGGCGGATCTGGGCAGAGAGAGCGTTAGGTATTGCTCAAAATCGATGAGTCAGTACCTTTCACGCGCCAGACTTCATTTTCTTTGAAGATTGCAATCTACTGGATTGAATTGTGGATGGAGCTGTCCAGATTCAGAATTTTGAATCGCTGGCTTCTTGATTGCTGAAAACTCATTGAATGAAAAAGGAAAGAAATTGGGCCTTGGACTGAAAGCTTTAAATTTAACTTACATCATAATGATTTGTATTTTAAATATCTTAGGTTGAACCATGATAACACTAATGAAGCAGAGCAGTGACCTAGATGTATGCGAATATTTCATTCATTTCCTCGATTAAGTTCAAACGGCTGGGCAAAAGACATGCTCAATCTTCAAATGGCTAAGAAAGCTCTCAATTTGGCATTTATCAGAATAATTTGAAAGAGCTTTTGAAAATATTTAATTAATTGATTATAGATTTACTGTGGAATGTGAGCAGGCAGCGTCTAAAAACTTTTAATTAATTTTTTAAAGTTTTCAGATTGGAAAATCAGAGAACAAGTTTTTTTTCCTCATTCAAATTAATAGGTCAGCGAACTAAAATTGCACCTACTCGATCAAAAACGTAATAAAAACTTTAAATCGCTAACTTTTCTTCAAATGAACGAAACTCTCCATGCGAATCTACCGCTCGAGGTCTTCCGAAAACCAATCCACTTCTCCTCCAAGCATTACCACTTCCAGCAAGCCACCTTGAAAGCTGGCCGAAAAACAGCAGATTCTTCGCCTTCAAATGAAGAAGATCGAGAAACTCAAGCAGAACTCCAAGTCCAGATAAAGCGCATTCGATATCTCAACCCATATCTCTATTACGTCACCGAGGATGTAAATCATTTGAAATCTAAAGCAAAAGAAGACTTAATCCTTATTAATAGGGTTATACTTTTCCAACTACCTTAACCGATGATTACGCACCGCTTCACCTTATGAATATGTCACACAAAGTTACTAGAGTCGCTGTGAATAAAGCAACCGGTGACCTGACTTACATTCTGAGTCCGAAGTACTCGGCGGCCGATTTGATCCCTTGGTAATTCTTTGAAATTCACGGCCATTGACACCTTGAAATCAGGCAATACGTTGTTGAAAAGCTGCGATACAATGGTAACCAAGACACTCATGACTTGGCCGACACTTTTGAGAATCTCATGGTCGGGAGAAAGGTATGAAAATTTCTTTCTGAATGTGTCTTAAGAAACCCAAAAGGCTTGGATTGAGACATTAGATACAGATTCAACGTCGTTAGATGTTATTAATTCGTTGCGAGAAGAGCCTTTCAGCGATACGATCCCACAACTCGCCGAAGTTCGACGCTGGAGCGATGACATCCGGTCGAATTTTTGCGTTACGAATTATATAATGAACAAACCAATGCAAAAAATGCTGGGAATTCAAGCCGAGACAGACTCGATGATGGCCTTGCACGCAGGGATCAAAGCGCCCGGGTTTACTAGCAGAGAAGATTCAATTAAATTCCTTAAGCAATACTTCAAAAACTATACGAAGATGGTCAATGAGAAGTTCAAATCGGCGATCCAAGAGAACGAAATAATGAGAATTACTCGCATTGACTGCACTGGAACAGTAATACTGAAATCTTATTATTTTTGAATTTATTTTTTCATACAAAAGGCATTTGATATCAAGATGACCTGCAAATTCACAAGAGTCGAGGGAAAGGTCGCTTGGCTATATTCTTATCACATTGGGAAAGCGATACAACCGGAAAACGCGCAACCAAGTGATAAAAAATTAAAGTTAACTTTACCTCAGACAGTAAGCGCGTTCTTCTTGAAATATAAGGGGCTAATGTAATTATGTGTAGTATAATGCCATTGAATTGAATTATCTTCGCGAAACTCGAGAGCAAGCAATTCATTTCGGGAAGAAATTCGGTTATGTGAAGCACCTACGATTGGATCCTCCTCAACATCTCGTGTGTCGTGTTAAAGAGCTCCAAAGAGACAAAAAATCTGAATTGCAGCAAGAAAGTAAAATGTGAGGTGCTCAGAGTGGGAAGCGCGGATAGTTGATGAAATCATCTTCTTTTAATAATCAATAAACTTTTTCTCTTTTTCTTGCATAGTATTCGCTGAAGGATAAAAACCTGGAAATTTTTTTATTTCTGAAATCAGATAGGATGCTTACCAAGAGCCCTCTTTTTTGCTATCTTTCTTGTAATCAGTCCATTTTTTTTCCCGGATATAAATTTGCCATTGGAAATTTGTTCTGTCAGAGAGCAAAACTTGTTTTTCTGGCCCATAAAACTCAATTATTTGTGCAAATTGCAACAAATCTTCTTGAAGAGCTTAGATCTGAATTTTGCTAGACTAATCGAATGAAATATCGATGTGGCAGCTCAAGTAGAAATAGATCATCTTGAAAATGTTGCCAGTTCCTATTGATAGTTTAAATTTTATTCCAATGGAAATCAGGATTAAGAGTGGGCTTGAACTCATTTCTCAAACAATTCTCTTTAGCCATAAACGAAGTACTCAGTATTTGCTTGAGTTTTATCCTATTAGCATACCAAACAGGGGCTCGGTGTTAGAAGAGACATGTCGCTCTTGGATTAATTCGCATCACCAAAATATGATCCATTTTTGTGTTGAATGAAGAAATGGCATGAGTTTCTTTCTTAAAATTGATGGAGAATCAAACTAACGTTCTGCTCTTCAAGCTGAAGTTTGAGGAATAGATTATCACTATTTTAGGAAGCTCTGACAGTGAAGTCTTGAAATATGTTGAAAGATTGGTGCATAATATAAATGTCTTATTTTCTAATCAATCCATTGTATGTTGGCACTGCAAAGAGGAATTCTTACCATTGCTAAGCTGCACAAATTAGGCATCTCATGTTGAAATGTTATTTTTCAATAAATAGATTTCTCTTTGCTATTAGCTGTTAGCATGCTGAATCTACTCAATTTCATTAGAAATTGTGTTAGCTCTCTTTTGCTCTAATTCTAAGTACATTATCTCTTAGCATTATATTTCAGTCTAGTGAAACTCAAGCTAATTTCTGTTCTCAAATGCTCTAATAACCCTCGGTTTTGAACTAACGATATTAGCTCTCACGAGTCATTTCATTTCAGCTTTCTCATCCATTTACATTCGTTACGAACCCAATTTGTTAACCGTGTTGATTTGAAGAAACTCTTTCTTTTTGTTCATCTCCTTTACCTCAACTTATTCATTATTTTGCTCTTCGAGACTTCCTCCCTATTATTAAATTAATTAAAAAAACTGCTAAAAGAAAGTTAACGCGAGTAGGTATCTCCAAGGGCTCGCCAGCTCCCGTACGAAGTCCTAAGCAGAGTAGAAAATCAGATTTAATTCCCAACCAACAGAGAAGCGGATCCTTTCGACAGAAACCAGCTTGGAGCTAAAACAAACGGATCCAGAGACCAAAAAGAGAACGACGCGGCGGATGCGACGGAAGGGACCCAAAAAAAAGCATGATACGACTTATTATTAAATCCAATTAATTTTCGCGAGGACAAAGAAAGCCAGCAAACAGAGTAGAAAACAACACAAATAAATCTCTCATACTCAGAGTTAAAAACACGTTTTTTTTTTGAGGAAATAAGTGGCAAATTAAGAAATTCGGATGAGCAAATAGGTAAAAAAATTCGGAAAGAGAGAGAGGAAATATATATAAACTAGACAATAGAACCGACTAGGTTTTGTACCTTTCAGGGATACGCTTTGAGGCAAACAGTCCAAAGATTTTTGGATGATCCTTAATAGCATAGCAATTTTTTCTCCTCCTTTCCGGTGATAATACACACACAAATACTAATAAGGCTTAAAAATCGTCATGTTGGCCATCGGAGCTGATGATTGGTTGGCGTTTGACTCATTGGCATGCTCTTCGTCTGATTTCTTTATCGAAACCTTGAGTCTTTTGTTGCCGACTTGGAAACCGTTCATTTGTTCGATAGCAAGTTTCGCGCTACTTGGGTTGTCGTATTTCACAAAACCTGGGAATTTGTTAGCGGTTTGATAAATGTAAAAAGGACTTACCATAGCCTTTGCTCTTGCCAGTCTGCTTGTCGTAAACTGCCTTGGCACTCAGGACGTTACCGAACGACTGGAAGTGCATAAGGAGGTCCATATCAGCTAATCACGAGGAAAATTAGTCAATAATTCCCAATAAAGTTATTATGTTACTCCATTCAGGAGGAAGATGGTAGATAAACAGATTCGCTCCAGGAACTTCCTTTATATTGCCTCCATTGCTCGTCGCCTGCAAGGCGGTTTGCGTTCCCATCATCGGTTGCTGACCCATCGTTCCCATAAAGCCAGGGAAAGCTCCCATTTGACTCATTAATAGCATTGCGTTGGGGTCGGTTACTCCCTTACCTCCAAGCATATTCATGAAATTCATGCCACCTATGCCAATTAATTAGCTAGTCTCATCAAACCAAAGACCTTACCGAACATCGCAGGGTTGAAATTCTGGCCAAAAGGCGTCATAGTCGTCATTCCGGGCATGGTCGCCCCTGTGGGATTTTGCTGCGCTTGCTGTTTTTTCTTATTCTCAGCGAAACGAACCTCAATAGGCATTGGAGAGTTAAGGATATAAGCTTGAGTGTTCAGAGCTTTGATCGCAAGCAATGAACTCTCCAAATGCTGGTATTTTACGAACGCGCACCCTTTTGAAGTACCGTCGGGTTTTTTCATGATATTGATGGACTCGATCTTCCCAAACGGCGAGAAAATATCGTACAAATTTTCCTCTTGAGTCTGTGGAGGGACTTTTCCCACAAAAAGTTTCGCTGTCGCAAGGTCGATGTTCTGGAGACCCAGACGCTGCTCTTCACCGTCTGCCCACCGGACTTGGATAGGTCCTGATACCTAAGAACAATGAGTTAGGAAGGTTTTAATGATCATTCAGTTTACGCCTGGAAATCTCACAGGAGCGGCTTTGTTTGTAATGTGATTGATTGCTTCTTCAGCTTTGGTCATCGAAGCAAATCGAACGAACCCACAGCCTTTCGAGAGGTTGGTGTTGGGGTCTCTAATGATCTGAGTCTCGAGAATCTCGCCATAGATAGAGAAGAAGTTCATAAGTTTGGTCTCATCCCTGAAGGCAAAGGTAAGGAAAATTCGATAAGAATTTTTTGAAAAGAAGAGAAAAAACGTACCAGTCTTTAGGGACTGGTCTAACGAAAACTTTGAGGTTAATTTGACCAGAATTAGGTTTAAAAAGGACTGTAGTCTATAGAACGAGTGGGGTTGTGAGTCTGAAAAGGGCGGCAGCATAAACTTACATTATTTATTTTGACTGGTCCTTCAATGGTGTCTTTATGAGGTGTTCCTTTCGATTCTTCGTAATCTACGAAAAGAACTTTAGTCGTAATCAAAAATAATGCTTACCAAGTCGGCCGGCTGAGTTTGAAGGTTGTAAGCTGTAGTCAGCATGGTGGTTGTCATATGGACTGCCGTTTTGTTCTGCCATTGAGGGTATTTTTGATATTTACTGCTCGAAGCGAGATTTATTTTTGATTTATAATTACTATGTAAAACACGCAATTCGGTATATAATTTCGGTCAGCTCACTCGATTCTGGAAATTATAATAATCTTTTGTAGATTGCATTAAGCTCGATTAGATTTGCCATTTAAATTGAGGTTAGTATGACTCAGCAGATTCTTATGATCTAGGGACTTGTTCACTCCGTTGCAGCGGACCATAGTCGTGACAAATCATATATTAATATATTCACAATGAGTTATTGGAACTTTTGACGACTGAAATATCATTTTTCCATTTCTATGAAAAAAAATGTTTTCTATATTCTAGACTGATGCAAAATAGGCTTCCTCGAAAGGACAGAGATTTGTGATACGATCTCTCATTTGAGAGTCTAATATGGCTTTTCAAGGATGATTATTTATGATTCGAATGAATCGAATTCTGAGGCTGGAATAGTAAAGTTGCATAATAAAACACAAGTTTTTGTGCTGCTCTGAAATTTTTGGTCTAAGCTATCTTTTTTGAATTTTTTGAGAGTTTCTGTTGAAATTTTTGATTGAATTGAATATCATTTCCAGCACTTTATCGTATTTGCTTCCAAAATTGGCTCAAATATGCCTTAGAGACCAGCACGATGGCTATCTCAAAGGATGTTTTTAATAAAATTTGCCTGAGCCACTCTTGCTATGATGAAACTGAGGAAAAACTGATGAAAGTAGTTAGGTGCAGTGGAATCAGCTCAATTTGTCCTCTCCAAATCAAACTCCATCTAACAGCCATAACGAGCATAGCTCAATAATTTTGATGAAAAAATGAAGCTAACTGCTCCTGTTTCCCAAAGTTTATTGTGGCCTCCTGTCGTAGTAGTTTAATGTATTCAGCAGGATAGTATCACAGACTACATGCAATTTCTAAAGCTCGAATATCTATTAAAGTTTCTCATTCAATTATTGAATGCTGCCATTCTAACTCTCACGCTGCAAGTGGGAAACTCTGCTGTCATTTCTTTTGAACGCTTACCAATTATTCGTTGATTTAAAACCTCAAGAGCCAAAGCCTTCCTCTGGTAGAGCCATTATCTATCTCCATACTCGCATATTTCAAAAATCCATCGAAGCTACATTTGTAATGAACTTATTGGATTAATTTTATCTGCTCGGCTCATTTAATAAGCCATTATTAGTAGAATACATCAGAACTAAATCCTCCGAAAGATGCAAACCTCCAAAAATACCTCTCTGAAGCTTATCCCCTCAGCCACACAGATCCACTACAAAGATTTCAAAGAAATCAACGACATTTCTTCCTCTAGCAACTACAGAACATACCACGCCATCTCAAAAACCGATGGCCAACTCTACATGATCAGAGTCCTGAACCTCGAGGGCGAACTTTACAAAAAGAACCGCAATCAATCCGTCACTCTATACCTCCAGGACCTGTTATACCTCTGCACACGGTTTGGCCGAGACCACTTGAAGCAAGACTCCGATTTCATTACAAATGCTGATATACTAGATTTTAAAAACTTCCAAGTCGAAGGCGAATGCATGGCTTTCGTCATGAAGGAGGTCGCTCAGATGAGACGAGCCTCAGTTGACTGGAGGCCACCAACAACCAATTCCCTCATCGACACTGAGAAAAAATTGAAAAATGTGCATTCCGAGATTAGGAGCATACTCTCACAGTTAGGCGTTGAGGTGCCTGATGAGCCTGAGGAAGCTGAGATCCCAGCAACCCACACTGAGACTCAAAAGCCTCATATTCAGATAGATTTGTTGAGTGAGTTCAGAAGTCCGACCCACCATCAAGCTGCTGTCTCACAAGAAGACACGCAGCCAGTGGAAGTCGAGTCTCCTCATGCGCATTTGCATCCAAAAGTCGCTGAGATTCTATTGGATCCAAATCCGCTAGGAATCAAACAGATTGGGCTGAGTTTGAGCGGGATTAAAGAGGAAGAAGCGCTGGCGCTGGGCAGAAATACGACGTGGGTCAATTTGAAAGAGCTTTACTTGTTCGATAACCATATTGGCGATGTCGGCGCTCAGGCAATCGGAGCCAATACGACTTGGAAAAGTCTCAAGATTTTAGCGCTGAACGCGAATAGTATCGGAGATGATGGCGCGGTTGGGCTAGGCAGCAATACTGTTTGGGACTGCCTCGAAGAACTGTATTTGTTCGATAATCAGATTGGTGATAAAGGCGCCAGTGCTATAGGAGGGAACAATGTCTGGCGAAGCTTAAAAAAACTTGTCTTGCAGCAGAATAAGATAGGTGATGAGGGCGCATGCGGTATTGGAGCGAACACGAGTTGGGTGAACCTGGAAGAGTTGGAACTGAGCATTAATCAGATAGGTGATAAAGGGGCGATGGCGATTGGAAGCAATTCGGCGTGGAAAAACTTGAAGCAATTGGATATGAGTCTTAATACAGGAATTACCAAAAAAGGAACGACACATTTGAAAAACAATCCATTGTTTGGATCAAAGGTGCTGTTTTAAATTTTTACCTCTGAAATAGTTTGATTTTAGAAGGTTTGTTATGAAATTAACTTTGTTGTAAAGGAAATGGTATGATGAGTATGAGAGCGTTGATAGTATTCAAAAACATTCATTATAGTTTCGAAATGAGGCTTACTGGTAGGCGTCCTAAAATTTCTATGGTGAGGGTAATGTATAAGTTAGATTTGTGATTGTTAGAAAAGGATACTCCAGTACCAATTACTTAAAAATTCATGTGATAGCATAATCTTAAATTCCCAACTATCACAAGAACTCATTCTGGATCAAATTTTGATCTGATTGAGACTGTTTTAGGTGCATGTATTAATTGGCTGAGAGAAGGGATTAAATTAGTGCTACTGAAGTAAATTAAGAAGCCAATGAGTTCTCATTATGGCAAGGGCTCTAAGAAGGGATTTTACCTAAATATAATTCAAAACTGACTGAATAGGCATTTTCGAGCGATTAGACACGAAAAAAGAAGCCAAATTTGAAATATAAGAGAAGTTGGATGATTTATTCACTACTGCGAATATGAAATATGATATTCTCCAAGTAGGAATGAGACTAATTGTTTCCAGGAAATGTGATATGCTTGTCAAGTTCGAGAGAGACAAAGAAAAAAAAAAAGGAAGCAGAAAAGCTCCTAAAATAATTATCATCCTTTACCCTTATCTCCAATGCCACCTTCGAACTATCCCATTAGTTACAGTAACTGGAAGTTTATTGATGACATCTTTAGAATTTTCTATCTTTGAAAAGCAGTCAGTAAATCCAGAGAAAAATGCCTTTCTCAGCAATTGAGTCAATCTTCAACTTACTCTGCTAACTAGCACCCTCAGACTCATTGTTTTCTAACCTCCAAATGCACCCGTTTTTTCCGCATTTATTCAGTGTTTGAGCACAGCTAGATCAACGATTGATGTAGTCCAGATGGCTCAAGTAGTCCCGTTGAATCCGGATAATTTTTACTGACCAGGTGAACTAACCAAAGGAACATTACTTTTATCGCTAGCACGATAAAAACACTCACAAAATTACTTTTCGAAGATCAAACAAGGCTGGCTAAAAGCTATTATTCGAATATTCGCCAAACTGCTCTAGCTCTTTCTCTTATAAGACAGCTCAATCTTGAAAATCAAACAAAATACAAACCAAAAATCAAGTAACACACTATTTTCTAGCTCAAGTAATGATAAGCAAAGCCGTTGGTTATGCTGGTCAAGGCGTCGGTTTAGTTGGCAAAGGTGTCAGCTTAGTCGGCAAAGGCATCAAAGGAGTCTTTACTGGAAAAGACTACCGTCCGATTCTCCCAATACCTCGTCACGAAGAGCTCAAAAAATATCCTCCTCCCACATTCCACATTAACCTCGATTTGCCACCAAAAGAACGCTGGGCAGAGGTAATTGCACACTTTAAACCCGCTCTACAAGATTTCAGAAAACATTTTAAATATATTCTCCCTTACAACGCCATCCATTTCGTGTTGTCAAAATTCTACTCCCACGATCACTTGGACGAAATGCGCGCTATTGCCGAACTCGCAGAAGTTGAATTCAATCTGCTTTATACAGTGAATCTCGTCTATGAAACCGCAACTCGATGTACATCAATAGTCCTTCGCACAGAAGACGGGAAGATCATTCATGGTTACAATATGGACTTCGGCCTTCAGAAATTCATTGCAAATCTCACTTTCAAGGGCATTTTCCATAAGAATGGACAGGTACTATATCAAGCCAATGCTGTGGCTGGCTCAGTCGGAATGCCCAACGGAGTCAAGCCCGGAAAGTTCTCCATTACACTGAATGAGAGATATCATGGCTTTTTGGGTCTCAAGAACATGTATTATATCCTTTTCAAAGGAGGATGTGAGCCCCTGCAGCTGATAAGAGAGGTGCTTGAAAAGGCAAATTCCTTTGAAGAGGCCGTAAAGATGGTTTCGGAAACGAAGCTCATAGCGCCAGGGTTCTTCACGATTAGTGGTCCAGATGATGGAGTTATTGTCACGAGGTCGCATGGTGGAGTAGAGGAGAAGACCTGGCTCGGAAGCACTCAGAAAGACGAAAATAACTGGTTTATCGTGCAAACTAACTATGATCGGAAGACAGGAGATCCGAAATTCGATACGAGAAGAAGTCCAGCGGAAAGCAAGCTGAGCGCCATTGGACCTAAGGCGATCAATCCGAAGGTTTTGGCGGATGAGATACTGGCGGAGTATCCAAATTTCATCTCGAAAACAATTTGGACTGCAGTGATGACGCCTCAAACCGGTGGATTTGATATCACGATGTGGTATTAGCTGCATAATGTTTCAGGGAACAATGAATGTTAATGATAATTAGTAGCTTCTTGTCAATCTCTATGTAAATAAGAATCTCTCTCTCAACTGAGAGTATGAATATGTAAATTTCACTCATTTTGCGTTGCCTTACTCGATAAATAACAGTCAAAGTGATTAATACGTGCCTCAATGAGCATATGACTGAAAGTTAACTAATATTATGGAGAAATACTATTTGTTATCGACGATTTGAGGCGAAAACAATGGAATTATAGGAACTAAGAGAAGCCTCAATCGTTCTTGCTCTTATACTCTTCTGTTCGCAATGATATTTTTTGAATTTTAAATTAGATTGCAGATATGAATGATGGCGAATTCTGCGATATAGCTCTCGCATTTTCTCTCTTCCATTTGCCAGAAAGGGGGTCTTTTTCACTCCTAAAGTAATGAGCTAATGTTATTTGATACAGGAGCTGCCAAATAAAAATTTCAGTTTGAGACTCTGAAAACTTTTTAAATAAAAAGCAAATTTGGTAAAAAAGTTCCAGCGAATTGTTCGAATATCTGAGTTAAACTCAATAATGTCAAAAGCGCATGAATTCACATAATAGTTATTTTATTTGGGCTTCGAGAATTTTTCGTTTTCTTCCCAAATTCCAAAGCTCTATTTACCTAACAGGCTATTCTGAGCTTCAGGAAATTTGGTTTCCAGCCGATTAAGCGGTCCTTGCTTCACTATTAGTGTGTTAGTCGCAATGGTTGGCAATGAATCCTGCGAAGAATGGCGACGCGATAAATTATTTCTCTATGAGGGTTAGAGAACATTAACGTCTGCTAAGCTCTTGAAGCGCTCTACTGTTAAAGTCTTTCTAAAGGAGAACGGTTTTCAAAATAAATACGTATCATTTCATGAAAGCTGATCATGATATTGGTGTTTTTTACTGCTTTGTGCTAGAAGCAGCTGGGTAGTTATCTCTAATAGCTTTTTGAAAGGAGGATTCTCTTCACAAAGGTAGAGCAGCTTAACGTTCTGAGGACTCTGGTTGTCGATTGTTATTTTCTACAAAAGCTCGCTTCCAAATTAACTATCTACTTGGCACATAATCATAATTTCCCATTTGGTAGCTGCCTCTGTCCTCAGATATATCACTCCATTCTTTACGAATCTCTTGTCAGTATCCAGTGTTTATGAGGCTCCAATAATTTGTCTCAGCAATAATGGACACTCAAACAAGACTTTTTCATGTAAACTCTCCAGCAGTTGGACTTTTAAAAAAGTCACCACGTTAGGAAGAAGACAGATGAATCCTTTAAACTGTTTTGAGATTTTGGCAGGCTACATCCTTATAGTTGAATCTTCCTATTCAAACTGCAAGAAAAGTAAATCTTCTGCTGATAGCAGCTTCAATTTAGAGCACTAATTCTTTGTTAACTCGCATATTATATCCACTCTGAGACCCAGTCTGGGACTTCATTGTCAGATCAAAGTGGGCATACTTAACGAAAATTCCTTTTTCCTGACTCCGATGGAATACTCCTACAAAAATCCAAACAGCAGTATGCTTTATCTCATCATCTTGATTGTCACGACTGAAAAGCGATTGATGGACACTTGTTTAGAAGGTTGCGAAAAATGTTTTCAAGTATGGAAATGAAAATTGTCTGAATACTCCCACAATAAGACCCGAAACACGGAATTTGAAAATTCACGCTACAAATCACGAATCATGCAAGCTATCATCTCCCTACATCAATAATCACGAGTTTCATGAGAATCCAGGTGGAACAATGGAGTTTTGCTTTTCCATATCTTCAATACTATATCTTATGACAGTTTTCAGCTGTTAATTTTGTTAAGCCCTAGCAAGTGCTGCCTGATGCTTCGAGGCCTAGCGCTTCATAGATCTCTTTCTGACATTAATGTGTTGGTCTTCTTGAGGGTGCATTGCATTTCCGATCTTTAATTATTTAGTGGTCACAATACGAAGTTTGAAAAAACTCTCTTAATTCAATTCGAGTGGTCTAAAAACCGAGTTAAAAACCTAATTACCAAGAACTCTCAAAAAGGACTCTTGCGAAGCAATCCAAGCCAGAATCCAATTAGCACTCGCTAGACTGCCTGGGAACGCTCTAGAGTCACCTTAGGCCGGTCGGGCCTTCGGTCCCCTAACTTAACAGAAGAACCTCATAGTCGCACGAGCTTTCATTAGCAATTTTGACTAATCCCTCTGTAATTGTGCTTAATTTTGAGAGGCTTTTTAGAAGTAGCCCAATTTTATTCTCAAGAGGTAGATACCGGTAACGTTGGTACGCGTTCGCTCATTCTCTAAGCGCGATTTAAGAAGAGCGCTTAGGGGAAAGTCGATATCTTATTGATTCTTTCTGAGATTTGAGGATTCGTTTAGCTTGCAACAAACTACGTTCGTAAGCCTTTGCCAGAGCTATAACTAGCCTTAAGACCTGATAATTCTTGCCTATTACAGTACTTTTGTAAAGAAAAATAGAAGTCCTCTTTGAGCAGTAAGGATACTATTTAGGACAGTATTAAGCTGCTTTTCACATTGAATAAACACATTGCTACATGCGCAATCGTATCATGAAGGGTGGCGAAGCTCTTAACGCTGGAAAAAATGGTATAGTGCGTAAACCAGTATTTTAATGTCCTCATTCTTCAATGAGATATCCTAAAAAACCGAGAAATCTATACCTACCCGGAGCAATGAAAATAAATCTCGACAGAATAAGCCAGAGATAGAGAGTCCTAACGAAAAAAACTATTTTTATTTGCACTTTCAAATCCTCAAAAAAAACTGTATGAGCTGAAAGGACCTCGAAAGAACAGCAATCTCCGCGATTCTGCTACTGTTCTGGTGATATTAGTGCGCTTCAAAGGTTGATATTATTGGATTTCTTGATCAGCCATGCTCGATTAGCGAAATTGCATTTTCAAACTCTCATATTTCTCCACCCTTTTCTCTTAACCGCAGCATCGTGGCTCTTTCAGCGGCAATATTCTAAGCTATCCTGGTGTAATTTTTCAGTGCACTTAAACGTTAAATCGCGAGCTTTGGATTATAAATTTAATTAATCAAAAGCTCCGTTTAATTAAATTTCCAAGGAATTATTCTAAAGGAGTTAAATTCAATAATCTCTATCGCGCTCAGAATTAAACACTAAGATTTTTATTGGAGCTTCGAGAATTTTTCGCCTCTTTTCCAGAAGTCCCCGGCTCCTTTCTACCACCAGGCCACTACAACCTTAATTATATGAATTCAGGTCGATTTGGCTGTCCTCTCCCTTATTCGTCTTGATCTGTGATGCTTGCTCAAACGGATAGAATTTTATTGAGACGGCACTCGTTTAATTCGCTCGAAAACAGCAGAAACCTGCTTCGAGTGATGGGAACAGGGAGGGTTCAGGGTGTTTATTGGTGGCATTGGTTCTCTGATTGGGTTAGAGAGCGGAAGTCTCAAAACATCGATATTCGTTATTGAGGCCTCTGAAGTATTTTTGCTGAAAAAAGAGCAAGGTTAAATTATTTTTTTCAATTTGAGGTCAGGAATTTGTTTATTAATTTATTGCATGTGAGAGCTGTTTCGAAATTTTCAGTGCATTAAAAAAAATTTAAATCTAACCTGTGAAAAATACTGATGCAGTGCTGGAGCTTCTGAATGCTAATCGGAGCTATTCAAATCAAACGCCTGGATTCTAAATAGCAGACACGCTTTCTGAAAAAAATAAAAGTTTTCTTATTTCGAGTATATTACAACCCCATGGAGCTAAGAGAAAGAATTAGTTCGGGCAATGACGAAGGGCTGGATGAGCAGCAGAAGTCATTAATCAAGTACATCGACTCGACAATCGAGCCCAAGAAGAAAAAGTACAAGACCATTTCCGAATCCACGAGAAAAAAACTACTTCACCTCACAAAAGAAATGGGGCTCAGCATTAAAAAAGTAAGCACTTAACCCCAGGGTCATATCCGAATCTTATAATACTTAGGTCGCCAAAAAGCTGAGGATAAACTACTCAACGGCGAAATGCATTTGCAGAGCTTATAAAAAAGAGATGAGTTTACAAAAGAGCCCTGCGATTCCTTCCCGCGAAACCCTTGACACCGAAGAGAGCAAGGAAACAGTGACTGGAAAGGTCGCTCCGGAGGAGAAACCCCAAGTTAAAGGGCTCCCAGTCCCTCCAAAAATTCAAACTAATCAAATGAAGCTCGAGGAGGCCCTGCCTAGCCAGAACCTTCACATGCCTCTCCCAATGGCATGGCCAGACCAATACCAAGCCTTGCTTTCAAAACAAAATCTCTATCAACAATTCGATGGTCCCAATCAAATGAAAATGAATAAATTAGACCTCTTGGCGCATAGTAAAAACCCAGATTTTGACATTATCTAACTCCTTTCATAGGTCAGGCATTAAATTATCTTCAAGGATTAAACAACCAGAGCTACCTCTCTCAGCCAGAGTTTCCTACAAGCGTGAACCGCCTTGAGTTATCCTCTACGCTGTTATCGTTGGCCAACCCATCCCTTACAGGAGGACTTCCTTTGCAGATGCCAAACCTATATAAGCAACAGGTTCCTCTGTTCCCTCAGCAGCAGCAAATGCCTCTTTCAAACGGGGATTTGCTCCAGAGACTGAATATGAACACCCCAAGAAAATTGACGAATTTGAATTTCATGATGAACCCTCCCGCTCCAAGCCAGATAGGAACGATGCCAATGAATTCGCAAAGCGTTCTTGGGAATATGGCACAGTTAAACCTTCTAAATGCGCTGTCCCAAAGAACATTAGGCAATTCTATTAGCAGCAACTGGAAATTTTGATCCGATAAGACAAGCAAGGAAGCAAGTCATTATAAGAAACTCTAAGTTTATATCTAATTCTTTTTTTCCGTTTCTGTTCCCATCTTATAAGTAATCGCTAAGTCTACCAAGGTTGACTGTGTTTTTATTCATAACCGAATTTTTTGAAAGATTTTATCAATCCACTCTTTTCCTCTGAGTTCATGTAAATCATGCGCTTCAAATTGCATTTTTGTGGAATGTGGGAACTATCATGTGATCATATTGCAGATGCATTAAAGCTATGACGATAATCACGTTCGGGTTTGGCGAAGGAACAAGGGGTATCGTTCCTGTAGAGCTGACCTGTAACTAATTCTACAGTTTCGATAAATTTTGAGAATTTTCACGTTCAATCATGGATTCTATCATGATACAAAGGAAATCCCTCTGTCAATCGAACGCAGAAACGACATTAACTTATTGATAGAGGCAATGCCATACAAATAACACAGTTTCAATGGGGCTTGCTCGATTCGCACTGGGAAATAGGCACCAAAAAAGGGATTTCATAACTCAAATTTATAAATTCAATTCTGGGTTTATTGATGAAATAATAGAACGAATCCGATTCTTAACGCTGGTCAAACCTCCACATGTGAATTAAAGTACATTACGTCCGCATCTCAGACATATAACTGTGTTTGCTCCTGAAGATTCTTTGTCCTAAGCACAAGACTGAAGCAATCCAAGTTTGGTTACCATACATTTGTTCCAAATAGCTCGAAATTAGCTCCATTATCCATTATCATATCTCTGTTATAGTCCTTTAACTACTTGGTTCATTCTTTCATTACGTACATCCTCTTAATAGCTCTATAACTACGGAAATTACACAGCGAAGATAAAGTTTGTTTTTTTTTGGTTGACTCATTAGAAGTTTCTCATAGTCGTTTTTTGAAGAATTAACTAGGCTCTGATTTATTTTCTAAATCCGAGTCCATTGCCTATCAGATATTTCATCTATCCCTGTAGACCTGCTTCCCAAGGTCCCATATGTAGAGAGTCTTAGATCGCTTATTACAGCATCGAATAACTCAGGAAAACCATGGGGTGCCAAAATTTAAGATAGATCTAAATCTTGAAACAAAAACAAGAGCAACAATCGAAATATAACGCGAAGGCTAGCCTTATACAGCGATTTAGCAAACTTCTCCCTGCCATTATTTCTTAATAAACTTTGCGCTTACAAAAACTCGATCCAAGCGTATGTTTCTCTTCTTATTTTCCCTACTAACCGTGCAATAATCACACTCAATGCACTCAAATCCAGCTTTTTCAAACAATTCCACAGCCTTTTCTTTCGAGAAAAAATAGCTGTTTATCCCATCACCTTTCATATAGAGATTCTCGCCAACCTTGTTGCCTTTCGTATGATTCCTTATCATCGCTAAATCATATAGCCCATGGTCTCTGAAATAGAGAAGACCTCCTAAAAGACAATCGGTAAGTCTCAGAAAAGCTGAATTTAAATGAACCTTTTTGCATGACAGATCTCACATTCTCTAGCGTAGGAAGCATGAGCTCAGGCGGAATTGCGTTTAAGAAGAATATCATCGTGCAGAAATTGATCGATTCAGTTTCGACGATGGTTTTTAGGTCTGTTTTCGTAGCATCAAGCTCCCAGGCGTTCATTCGATTTGAGTCGAATTCCTCGTGTTTCTTTACGAGTTCGACGGCTGTTTTGCTGACGTCGAAACCATACAAATGCAAATTGCTGGGCGTAGCGTTCTTAAGCGGGTAAAGGCTGTTTCCTGCTCCACAACCACATTCTATGAGTCGAAAAACTTTATCCTCTAAGATTTTTTGGTGAGATTTGAGACAAGGGGTATATATTACGATTATTTGCACAAGTTTTGGCGACCTCTTCAAGTACGACTTGCAAATAGTTTCTGTTTTTGAAAAAACCGTCTTGATTGTTGCGATAAAACTCTTCCCATGCGCTTGAATCGAATTTTACGTCTTTTTTCTCAGTTTTTGGCTCCTCTGGCTTATTGATTATTGGTTCGTAGACTTTTCGGAGTTCTTCCCAGTCTATGTCAGATGAGTAGTATTCTACTGTCTTCTCATCGGCAGCCTTTTCCATTTCTGGTATTTTACTTCGTAAATAGTTAAAAATCAGTAGTTCTGAGAATGCTACTTTTTAAAAGAAAGCCCAAGCCGACTAAAATCAAGTGAAAGAAGTTTGTGAAAGTTGAATTTTTGTTCAACGTTTCTCAGAATTTGAAAAATTTTCCTGAATGTCATTAATCAATCTTCTTAATCAAAGAGTTCAAGCGGTATCAGCAGAGGAAAAAAATAAAAGTGCGATTTTAATAAGGGTCAATACTCAAAAATGACTAATCTGAGTCACCTTGGCAAAGGTCAAAGCTATAAGTAAAATTTAAGAGCTGCTATTGCAAAGAAAACGATGGTTTTTTTCATATTTTCATAGGAGAACATTTTAGGCGAGAGAAGACAGATTTAATCAGAAATATGAGATACTGGAACCTCTCGAACAACTAAATTTGACAGGGTTATCTCAGCTAGAAAGATTTCATTTCCACCGGCGAACAAGTAAATACTATTACCTTAATCAAGTGAAGTACTTTTGCTAAGAGCTGCGTGCATCTCAGACCCGCAATCTATTTTTCGTTAATTTTTCTTTCAATATATCAACTCCAAAGCAAATTAAAAAAAGCAAAACCCCTTGACACCATTTGCCAAAAATGCTCTCCAGGAAGCTCTTTCACAGGAAATGATGTCATAATCTTCGAGTTTCTCTCAGTCATGACAGACAGCCCACGTCATTCGCTTCTCTGTCTGATCAAATTATTTTTTCGGATATTCCCATCTCATAATTTCTTGTCAGTAATCATAATAATAGTACTGTTCACAATATTTACTCGCCAAAAAATTCAAATCAGTAGGAAAAAACGATATTGTACGAAAAAATTGAGGCGCTGGCGAATCGAAAACGTCATCGATTTCCACAGGAGGGCTTTTAAATCTATCCAATTGGAAAATCATAATTGCTAAATAACTACAAAACTAACCACTACCTAAAACCTTCTCAATTACTACTACTACAAGATGGATTTGTTTAAGCTCATACTCGCACCGAAAAAAACCGCTGCGATCTCTAAAAGAGCATTCTCAGCTCTTTCCTCAAAAAGCAAGCCTAAATGCTCCACTATCGCTGAAGCAGCTGAGACATTAACTGAAAACTTGAACGACAGCGCTTCCACCAAATCAAATGAGAGCTCTTTCGGCCAAACTTTTCAGCAAGTAATGATTATTAGAAGACCCTTTGGTTAATGATTTCTCACTACGAACAGGATAAGAAAACTTTGCTTCTGGACCTCGATAACACCTTAATCTACGCTAGCAAGGAGATTCCAGAAGTAATGGACTTTACTGCGATCGCGGTAAACAATTTATTGTTTATTTCTTGTCTAAAGCTGTCGAAGTTTGAAAAAGGTAGTGAATTTTTCATGAGATATGTCACCAAAAGACCTGGCATGGGAAAATTCCTTAGCAAACTATCAAAAAAATATAACCTTTGCGTATACACCGCTGCCGAAAAAACCGTATAAAATCAGCTACCATTTCATCTCACTCTATGGTTTTTTAGTATGCTAGAAAGATCGTTGAAGCAACCGGCGTCTCGGATTATATCTGCGATTTATACGACCGCTCCAACTGCGAAAAAGTCGACAGTCATACCTATCTGAAAAACATTTGGTCGCTTGGTTTCGAGCCTACTCAAACTGTGTTAATTGATGTAAGTGCTGCATTCAAATGGAGTTTTTGATCATAATTTGAATAGGATCTGGCATTACAAAGCAAGTATCAACCTGAGAACTTCATCAATATCAAAGCTTTCAAAGGAGAGGAATCCGATAGAGAGCTATATGCTCTGTACCCATTCTTGAGATCCTTGAATATAGTAAAATTCGACTTGAGTTCTATTTTGTGATAAATGGAGTTGTTGTAAGATTGATGACGTGAGATCAGTGCAAAAGAGATTTGTAGCCTATAAAGAAGGATTGATACAGGCAAAGAAGCTACAAATCAAAGCAGCTAGCGTCTTTGAAGAGTGCGGCGTGGACCTTGACGAGGAATGCAATAGAGCTTGCATTAGAGCTTTCGAATGCCGCCCAAAGATGATGAGAACGGAAAAGCCGCTTGTCATTGAAGGCATCTGCTGCTAAAATAATGATTGCATAGAGGAAACAGATACATGCAATAATTCAAAATGGAGCGAGGCTCCATGCAAATATGAGTGCATTTATGGCAACGCTTTTGAGAGGAAGAGCTTCTATATTACCCGCGGCATATTATTCATTGATTTAAGGCCGCTTTCTTTTACTATGTCCTATATATTTTCTCTATCTCAACGAATTATGCAAACCTAAGAAGTTAAAGAGACTAACAATTTTTTTTGAATAGAGGATATTGAGAGGATCCTAGCGCCATAGCATTCTATCATTGTGTAATAATATTCTGGTATTAAGAGTTTTTGAGGAACTCCTTAAAATAAACTGATTATAGTCTCATAATTTAGCAGAATATTGATATTGAAACATAAAAGACTTAGGTGTACAGCGGAAAAGGTTCTAGCAGACAAAGTTTAAGAGTCAAGAGGGAATTTGTAAAGAATCCAAATTCATAGAGAATATTAAGGGTTGATAAAGCAAAATGTATTAGTTATCCTCCTCAAGTTAATGGGAATATCCTAAGAATAAGGTTGACCTACTATTTTTTATTTTTCTTTAATAATTTGCTAAGTTAAGTGAGCTTGGAAGTTGAAGCTCTTATCAAAACTATGTATTTAGATCCAAATTTTTTTATTTAAATAGGATTTGCGTTATTCGATCCTAAACGGTAATAGAAAATTTTATAGGGTTCTGAAACCTTCTACGGGTCGCATCATACTTTAACGCTGAGTTTTTCATCATCTCCTCATTCTAAAGAACGATCACAGGGTAAGCTCACCAAGCAATTTTCTCTCCTGAAGCTTGCTGGAGATCTTTTACCTTTACTAGGAGCGATTCTTTCTTCCCGATTTCTTCGGGTAAAAAGTGAAATGGGCACAATCAGATCATATTCTCAATACTACTGAGTCATTTATTCGTTTAGTTACATCTATTTGAGTCTTACTTGGGTCTTTAGAGCACCAAGAATTCAAAACAAACTCTGCAGAGTCTCAAACATTTTATGAAAATTACTTTTTTGTTAAAATCTTTTTTTCAAATCTCTGAATCCAAAGTAAGAGCATTCGAAGTTCAGATAAATTCTTGTAATTTAGAATAAAATATCCACAGCGAATCAAAATTCGATAATAGATAATTTTGGAACCCTTTTACCGAATTCTGCACAAAGATAACTTTTATTCTTACATTCTGAAAAATAGTCACTCTGAAACTATTAACTTATAATTTCCTCAAACAAAAATCGAAGAAAAAAGAAGAAGCTTGGATGCTCGGCTCAAGTCAGGAAATAATATATATCCAGCATACAGATGGATCCAAAATCCTTATACGGTTTCCTTCTGATAGAAAGGCAGAAGTCACGACCTCATGGCTTCTCAACGAGGCTATCACGAAATTGAAGAACACTTTCCCAGAAGTAGAGGGTTTCGATAATATCGTCACGCTTCAAACCATAAATGCGGATTTCGTGACTGATTCTTGGCTTTCAGTACCTGGTAATAACCTCTCTAATCTAAAGAGCGAGACTGTGTTGAAGCCATTTTATAAGCAAGAGATAAGCAGAAATAGCGAACAAGGTCAATCAGAAGTTAGAATTTCCCTGCAGGATTTCATTTTAGAAGCGAGCTTAGGCCGCGGAGCGTTTTCACATGTCTATCTGGGTAATTCGAATCCCTTCATGATGATGTCTCAGACTCTTATTTATTCAGTCCGTAAAAAAGACACGGGGGTACTGTACGCTCTCAAGCAGATCAAGAAAGCTGGACTTACAGCCAGAAAGAAAAAGTTAGTCGTTCGAGAGCGCCAAGCAATGCTCGATATTGCTTCTCATTTCACAGTTCAGCTTCATTACGCGTTTCAAACAGTATAATGCAATTAACTACCGTATCTGACCAATATTTTTTAGAAAAATCATTTCTATTTCGTGCAAGAGTTTTTACCTTTGGGAGACATGAGACGTCTCCTCCTCGGGAAAATGAAGCTGAGCGAGAAAGACGTGCGTTTTTATATCGCTGAGACGATCCTCGGGATCGAAGCTATCCATAACAAGTCTTACATCTTCCGTGACCTGAAGCCTGAAAACCTGCTGCTTGACCATGAAGGACATGTCCGAATAACAGATTTTGGTTTAGCCAAAAGAGTTCCTGACCTGAGAGAGCTCAACTACTCTTACTGCGGAACCTTTGAGATCTTGGCTCCTGAGATAACTGGAGATGTTGGGTATGGCCATATGGTTGATTATTTTAACATCGGTACGCTTGCTTACGAGATGGCAACAGGATATATCCCTGAATTCACAAAAGTTGAACGCGCACTGACAAAATACGCGCAAGAGAGAATGAATGTGCTGTCGAAAGAATGCAAAGATTTTTTGAGCAGACTACTGGAATCAAACCCTAAATGTCGTCTGGGCTTTACGAATGGTGTAAAAGAACTATTGGCCCATCCGTGGATGAGCCCAATAGACATCAACTCGTTGAAGCAAAGAAAGGTGAAGCCGCCGTTTGAAGGCTATGCGATTAGTGTGAAATTTTTTCCTCTTACGATTGAGTTGGATGAGCTTGATATAATCGGGTGCTTGCCTTCAGACAAAGGACATAAGGAAGAGAATAACGATATTCCTTACTTTTCGTTCTATGGCAACAGCGACGCCAACTCAATTCCAACGCAAAGAGAAGTGAGTGGAAAACTTGTTGGATTTAGTCTCAAATTGAGTGCAGAGAGTAGAAAATTCCAACAAGACTCATTCGCAAAGAGAATGGAGGAAGTCGAAGAGAATCTTCAATTGACTGAACGCGAAGTTAGTGATGACGATAATGGTTCCATTGCGAAAAAATACGCTGAATATAAAATGGAGGCTGCGAAATCCATGAAAATGATCACCCGCTTTCCAAAACTTGGGAAAAACAGGTTCGTAGCCGGAGGACTTGTATAAGTTGAATCATCCCTTCTCCAATTCATTTATTTCGTGATATTTTATCCAGTAAGATTTTGTTTGTTCGATTTAAGAAAATTATGATTTGATTGTCTATATTTGTATTATCCTCAATCGATTTTAATCCTCTTTTCAAATAAAAAGTGAAGTTCTCGCGCTTCCATCATGATGATATAACTTATTACGTTAAAATAAGCTCTTATGAGATTTCGAAAAAAGTCTTTAAAATGTGCCTTACGAAAAGCAAAGAAATCTCAGTAATTTGCAAAAATATCATATACATGCAGTAAAAGCAAAGTTAGATAAAAATATGCTAAAATTTCTAATAGATTAACCTTTAAACAACGTCTCTTTCTAAAAGTAACTAAAAAAGCTTGAATAAATTATTTGCTAACATCATTATAGGTTTAATAAGTGAAAAATAAATACAACCTAAACTTTGATATTTCGGTGTTCTATACGATCTCTTCTCTATCTTTCTCTAATCCTCTTTAGAGTAAAGTAGTACTGGCCGAATGCTCTTTGCGCATCTTGCCCCAATTAGTATAAAACTTCATTTTCTTCATCGTTTTTGTTGGTCCCAGACTATACTTCTCGATTTTATTCCCAATCGTTTCATGTGTCTCCGGCACTGTCGTGTCTTCATCCTCATCATCAAGAGTACTACTTCCCATTAGATTTGGAGTCGACTGATAATGCGCTTTATTCAAGGTTCTCCACACAGACTTTTCTGCGTATTTTTGTTTCAGACCCATTAGCTTACTTGTAAGAGAATCTTCTCGCCCATAAAATGAAAAGTTCTTTATCACACTGTCTGTTATAATGGGATCTGGAGAACTCGCTTCCTTTTCAATCTCTTTAGGATCAAATTTAAAGGCCATATTATCTTTAAACTTGAGAGAGTTCATATCAATCTTGCAAGGCGATGGTGTTTCCGAAAGGACCAATTTAGACATGTCTATCTTGCTCAACCAGGGGTGAGCGCAAATCTCGCTTAACCCTCTCCCAGCGCCAAGCCTCTTCTCTGGATTTGTTTCAAGAAGCCGCTTAATAAAGTCTTTCAAATCTGCAGACAAGCTCCCCAGACCCGGGTTTTTCTTCTCTACAAACACTCGATAATCTCCAAAGACAGGCACTTTTCCCGTGGCCAACTCATAAGTGAGTGTTCCGATGTTATAATAGTCAACCGCACAATCATACCCCGCAAATGTTTGGATCTCTGGCGCCAAGAGCCCTGAGGTCCCACAGACAGAGTAGTTAAGATCTGTGAGCTGTTTGACTTTTTTCGCAAGGCCGAGGTCAGCAATGCAGATATGGCCGTCGAGGTCTAGCAGCAAGTTCTCGGGCTTGAGGTCACGGTAGATGTAGCGTTCGCCGTGAATCGCGTGCAGGCCTAAGATAGCTTCGGCGACGAAGAAACGCACTTCGTTCTCATTCAGCTTCCTCTTGTCGAGTAACCGGCGCAAGTCTCCTCCGGGGTAGAAATCTTGGACGAGATAGCAATAGTCTTTCTAATCATTATAGATGTTAGGTGATACTGAATAAAAACTAACTATACTGTTTGGAAAGCGTATCGTAGTTTAATTACATGAGGCGATGAGATATCGAGCATTGCTTGGCGCTCGCGAAGTATTATCTTGATGAGGCTTCGAGTTGTGCTGGATTTTTTGATCTGTTTTAGCGCATACAGCATTCCTGTATCTTTTTTCCTCACTATAGAAGAGGAAGTCAAGGTCTCTTAATTTTTGCAGAAAAAAAATTTACCTAAATAAACTCTAGAAAACGCGCCGTATCCGAGCCTCGTTTCGATGATAAAATCATCAAGAGAGACCTTCCCGCTGCTTGATTTGATGTTCGGCTGCTTGAAAAATGGTTTCAAAATCGTTTCGTTCTTTAGAACCGAAATCGGTTTGTTCGGTTGAGTCAGCCAATAGTCAATTGCGAAGTTGTTGTTGGCGGTCTGAAGGGCGACAACGTTATCAAAGCAGGTTTCTGTAGGAAATTTGGCCTTTAGTTCCTTTATCGTTTCGTTGAAAAGCCATTGGGTCGTGAGGTGATCTCCTCTGTCAGCGGGAACAACGAGCTTGACGGCTGTATTCAGACCGTGCTGGACATAGATAGCTTTTAGATGAGATTTAGTCATCTGATTTGCGAAGTAAAGTGTTTTGATTACAACAGCATTGCGTGTGTCTCCTAATATGATAAGGTTCAGGTGATGCGCGTTAAATTATTCTGGAAAGGTTTTGCTGACAAGTAGAATCAGCAAATTTTCAATTTAAAGTGGATTATTGCAAATTGAAAAAGTTCTGTATGAGAGCAACGGCTAGTGAGAAAAATATAGTACGAAGAGAAAAGTTGGATGGTTAGAGGCTGGTATTAAGGAAAATCGTTGCGAAAATGCTCAGAGGTAGACAGCCACGAAAAGAGCTTTGTAGAAGAAAACCAATGAAGAAATATCAACGAAAAGAAGAATGAGGTTTATGTCACTATGGCTCGAGCAAACAAATTAATCAATCAGTTCAGATTCGTTGGTTATTTTGGCAAATATCCTTCTAATAGTCGTTCGCTAAGTTAATAAATAGATCCAGCTTAGGAATAAAAGCGGCAAGGCTTCTTCCATTTCCTGTTGGATCGGATTATTCTTCGATTGAATTCATAAACAATCAAGTAAAATTCTCAATTTTTCTTAGTTTGTGGTCTGTTCACACGCTAAAAGAACAGACATTCATCAAAAAGTCTTCTACAGTTTATTTCTGAAGTTCAGTTGGATGTACTCTTGAAGCCATCCATCAAGATCTTGATTCGTTCTTGGACCGACAGCCAGCTTCGTTACTTTTCTTCAACTTTAAACAAAAATTTAGTTGATGATGTGAAGTTTTGATGTTGATTCAGTTGCCTTCAATACTAAAGCAATCTTTGCGAAAAGCAATGGGCACACGATTCACCAATAATCGAAATGGAATGGAATTGTCTCGCCCATTCAATCATGAACAATTAGTTGATCTCATTCCATGAAAGTAACCTATTTACATATGAGTCTATGCTCAAGGCACGCTAAATCGATGAACGCAGTGCCGAGCGATGCAATCAAACGATGCTCGAGAAGAGCACTATTTAAGAGAGAATATCTGAGAATATCTGAGAATCTCTGAGAATCGAACTGAAGCTTTTTATCTTAAAATTTTCCTATATGAAAACTCCTCCTTATCTAAATCAATGTTCCGGAATATAGAAGCATTTTCATGGAAATTAAAAGAAAATATATTGATTATCAAGACACCTATCAAGTGAAAAATAAAATAAATAATCAGAAAGTTAAAATCAAAATTAAATAAGGCTATCTCAAGCTTCCAATCCTGAATAAAATGTAAAAGTAGATAGATCTTCTCTCCTTTTTGACAGAAACTTTTCACGTATCGCTATAACTCTCAAGCTTGATTGAAAATTTGTGTATTTAAAAGATATCTTCACCTAACCATAACAAGAAGTATCATTTACAGCTCTTCCTTCCTCACAAACTGAGAAGGAACCTCGATTTTTCATAAAAGACAACAACAAATGCTCAGCACTCGAGATTTAGAGGAGCCTTTGCCAAAAACTATTCTCTCTCTTCCTTTCTCGAGAAACCTGGGCATGAAAACTACCTCTTTGCATCGTAGGTGGTCAAAAAAAGAGAGAGAAGATTCCAATGCTTAGGTTAGTTGCAAACATCGCCCCTTTGGTGTTTCTGTGCTCATTTATCCACGCAACATCCCTCAAAACAATAAGAGTGAGGTATCTTTTTTCATCTTAACAAGCAGCTCTATGTGAATAAATAGCGCTAATGAGAACTTATGATCGTCATTTCCTCAAAAGCAGCTTTTTGTTCATTGAAATACCCATGCTAAGCTCCAAATGAAATACTTACATCTTAAATTCATTGGCTTTTCCTGAACCCAAAAAAGCTCCCAATCCATTTCCAAATTCCACTACCGTAGACGTTAGCTGACCTTCTTTCCAAATCACGCAAAATCGTGCAACAATCAAAAAATTCCGCAGCAGGATGATGAGAGTTGGATTACTTTCTCTGATCTCATTAAGAAAGACGTAACGTCTCTCAGCGCATGCCAGACGCGCTTTGTAACATTATTAACTCGGCAGTATGATTCCCAAAGGCCTTTTCGCGGTATTCTGGTTTGAGGATTCTCATTAAAATTGATTTCATGGATGTACTTTCCACCATTTATTTACTCTCAAATAGCCTAACCTTATTCGCTAAGCCAATATCTGAAGTAGCCTAAAACCACTACAACGAATTTGAACCGAATGGTAATCTCGGGCTACCTTGTCTCCAGAGGATTTCAAAATTGCCTTTTACTTTTGGGAGTTACTACTCAATTAATTTCTTACAATACATCAATGAACCCACTTTATGAAATCTCTCAGGGCACAAAGAAAAGTGCCTGTCCAACAAAGATTGGTTGTGATCGAAAGTCGATCGCCAATCCAACGGACAAATGGAATAAATATACAGCAATCTCTTGTAATTTACGAAATCAGGCAGCTTCATCTAAAACAGTACAATTTTCTTTCGGTAGTTTCGATTTAATTCTTTTGAAAAAATGGAAGTATTAAGAATTTTTTCCTGACAATTCGAAAAAAAAGCGCCCTCAAAGAATAGACACGTGACCAGAGCCTCCCTCAAACGAAAACTGACCTTTGAATGTGCTGTTAAATTCTCTCAGTGGGGATTAGAGGCGATTCTACTTAATTTCAAAACATTCCTCAGAAGATTTCAGTTCGGAGTTGGATTTCGATTTCTGGAACAAATTTTTATCAGAACATCTTTAATCATTAAAATATGCATCGATAAACCTATTTTATAGGTCTCGAACAAATTTGATTCTTCGATTATATTACATTAGAGATCTACCGCCCATTTATATAGCCTTAGTCAGCTAACTGAAATAAAAATGCAATGCTTTGCTCGGTTCTCAGTCAAGAATAAATAATTAATTTTCAAAAAATTAGATATCCTGGGCCCGCTTTCGTAGGTCAGGCAAACACGGAAGAGGCCCTGTGCGGCCTATCAAATCGCAGCAAAGGGGGTCGCTTGCGCTTCCAAGAGACAACACACGCGAAATAATAACCAATCTCAAAGCAAATTCATAGTGGGTGCAGACACTAAGTTAATCAATCCACGTAACTCTCATTTACTTTGAATGAGCAGCACTTGAGATGATTAACTTCGTGTCAAATGATTCCTCTATTTGAATTCCGGTTGGTTATTGGGTCCTATCTCCGAACCCCACCCCCATGTCAAAATCTTCAAGGCAGGCGAACCAGAGAGAGGAGGTATAAGGCTCCTAAAAGCAGCTTGGTGGATGAGATTTGCTATTTAAGCAAATGTCTTCAAAGTCTTTTTTAGAACCTTTGCATAGCAAATAAATAGTTGAGATACTTGTGCAGTTGATGTGGTACCACCCTTTGTTGATAAGATGCCACCCCCACGCTCGTTAATAATCCGAGTCAACCTTCTCTCGCTTATTCATTCGCTTTTTTTTTTAAAGTTAAGGTTTCTTTTCGATTAGTTTCTAAATTTAGTATCTGATGAACTCTTTCGGCTGGCAACTCGCAGTTGTGCATTAAACGTGGAGGAGGATTCACATAACTCCCTGAATCCTCATTGGTAATGAACCATGAACAATCGTAATAGCTTCTAGCCATCGCGTGGACTTTCATGAGGGTTCTCAATTAGATATGGTATTTTCTAAAAAATTGAATCTCTAATAGTTATATCGAAACCCTGCATCGTACAAGGCGAGGGGCGAGATGAGTCGCCAAGCAATCTAAGTTGTTTGATGATCTACGGAAATTAGCGATAACAAGAAGCTGGCTTTCTTATCTTAACTAAATCATAATTTATGAGGATCCTGCGTTTTAATCTCACTCATTTTGACAGTTGCAGTCCTCAATTGTTGAAATTAACTCACGCGACATCTTTAACTAATTGACTCTCGGAGAATCTTTTTCTTGGTGTTCTTCTTCTGTTTAACTAATAAGATGATTCTAATAGTTCTTTTTCATAAATTTATTCATGAATTGAAGAATTGATCCATCTTTAGAGCGTTCTTTGATATTTTCAAAATAAGCACTTACCACGAGATAACATGTGAAGCCTTGAAACAGTTTAACCTTGGTTTATAATTCCCCTCTTAATACAAATAACGAGAGAAATCCTGTTGTTAAAATTCTCTTACTGAATTCATCTAAATTGTTCTCTCCATCTTCTCTTCGCTCTTACTCAGCATATGAAGGAAGCTCGTAGGATTTACCTTCATCAGCTTTCTTGGTCACATTTTCTCTTATCTTGACACTTTGATCATTATTCTTGATTTTTTCTTCTTTTACAATGTGGCTGGAAGAATGCTCATGGTGTTCCAGCTTCACGTGTCTACCATGGGGAGTGTTGAGCAATTTTTCCAGCTTCGCCATTGGAGCCTCTACCAGCAAATGAAGAACCGCAGCTCCGACGAAACTGAAGACGGTGGTGATTATTAAATCCGAAAGGATAGTCTGATGGTCGTAGAAGAAAGTCGCCTTCGCTGAATATTGCCGACCGAGGATCGCTACCATATGCAACAGGTACGTCAAGAACACTAGAGTAGCCAATGGCGTCCAGAATCTGGCAGCGAGGACTCGTTGAATGAGCGTCCTTGCTCCAAATAGCCCGGGAAGAAGGATGAGAGCCACTCCAGCTGCGAAGAAGAACTTTGCAGTTCCAACGAAAGCATGGTGGAACCAGTTAGGCCACAAGCTGATATCGTCTTGGACTCTCGCGGGCAGCCAAATCACCAAGTTAACCACGACAATCCCAATAAATTCAATTCCATAGCTTAACCAGCCGGAAGAACGCAGTTTCTTAGCGAAGTTGGTCAAGTAAGCGCCTCCTTCTTTATAATTCCTGTAGAATAGACCGATCGTCACTCCGATTAAATAGGGCGCAATTCTAACACAAGGATTAATGTAGACTTCCCATTCGTGCTCTGGCTGTCTCATGAGGGCTTCTATCCCTGCATACATACTCCGAGAATAGCTGTAATACAGTCCCAAAGACAAACTTCCTATGAGGAGTGTTCCAATGACTAAAAAGGCCTTTTGAGGCTTTTTTATGTAATACCAAGCGATGATTGGAGTGAGAAGGAACATCTGCATGTCGTTAGAAAGATACCAGCTCCAACCCATGCAGTAATCCTTATCATGGAACGAGCGATTTACAAGATTATCCACAAAAAGCAAGTTTTTCCACCAGTTAGTGTCGCATTGCTTTAAATAATCCACGTAAAGTCCCCAGACAGGACCGCTGCCAAAGTACCCTGTGATCCTTGAGAAGAAGAATATCACAAACGCATACGCAGGCAAAATCCGCATCACTCGATGTAATATGATCCCGAAGTAGGTCTGACCATTGAGCGGGTGGTGTTTCAACTTGGAGGTGAGGACGTAGGCTGATAGCAGACCTCCTAAGAAGAAAAACGTGTCCACGGAGTAAAACCCAGCAGAGACAAAGTTAAGGAATAAATCCGACTTGATAGAACCAATCGAGGTGTAATTCGACGTGAAAAACAACGTGAACGCGTACTCATGTCCAAGCAACACCCACATGATCGAGAGAACACGAGCTCCGTTGAGAATATCAAGGTTTGCGTCATGTTTTTGCGATCTCGGAGGATGGAACAGATCGTTCAAATTCTCCTGTACTGACCAACACTTCAATACTTTACTTCCCATAGACTCTCTCACAGGGTGAGTATCTTGAAACATCATGTAGCTTCCATTGGAGGTAGTAGTTGAAGAATCTGTACTGAGTTCAGAGTATGATGATGGAGGGTCTTGTTCAGGTTTTTCCTCATGAGAACGTGTGTAAATTGTGCCTATTATCAACAGAGCAACGAATAGTCCCGTGATAGTTAAGGTCAATAGTCCTGACGCAGTTAGCTGTGGGTGGCCGTCTGGATCCATGACTGTGACATTGACTTTTGAGAAGATTTCAGAGAAGTTAAGGTTGCTTTGCGTTCCTGCGAGGAAAAGCAGAAAATCAAGTCTTTTTTTCACGCGATCGTCTTTATAGTCAGCGGCGGTGCAGTTTGCTGGGCCACAGAGCCCCAGAGCGAATGAAGCGCCCTTCACGAACTCTAATTCGACGAGTAAAGTGACGTAAGAAGTGTTATTAGCTTGCCTGCACAGACGGTAGTTTCCGTAGTCATTGAGGTTCTTTCCCGAGTGAGCTACGATAGGCAACCCGAGGATTTTTGTGCTCTGACTGCTTTTTGTATAGGAAGCAATCTCCATAAATAGGTTATTTATGCTTTCGGAGCAACCTTCCGGCGAAGCCAACGCAATTTCATTCAAATTTACAAGAAACAGTAATGAGATGAGGAGTGTATGTAGTTTACCCTTCATTTAGCTTTTACAAAAATTATTGTCTAATGAGTTCATGAGGTGAATTAAAATTAAACAACCCTCACTAAAAAAGAGTCACTCTAAGTGATCCCGATGACGTCTGTAATAAATCGCGACTGCGTGTATAATTTTGTTATCATTTCAATTCGTTGAACAACAACTTAACCACTCATTCAGAGAATTCTACACGACTATAACGAATTACAAAGAAGTTTTTTTATGAATGAGCCTTTTGCTCTCTATCTTAGATTTTCCATTAAAAGATGTTGCAGTTACAACCCACGCTTTTACTCTGTTGCGGGCCGTCTATTCCGAATTGGACAGGACGAGTGTGAGTTTCTTCAATCATACTAACAAGCTCTGATTTATTTCGCGACTCAATATGCTCTATCGTATCATTCTGACCGTTCACTACCTCGTCATTATGTCCTTGATTATGACACTCTTCTTTCTGTCCTTGCGTGACCTCCTTTTGCTCCTTTGGCTCATGAATGTCTTCCTTATGATTTTGCTCACTCTCTCGGTTTCTTTGTACAGTAGCGTCAGATCTTCGATCTGGAGTCTCACTGTTGTATTCGTACACCACTTCCTTTTGTTCACATGCGGTTTGCATCTTTTGCTCTTGCTCTGACGTCCTCTGCATCTTCCAATGCATTGTGTTCGTTGTGTTCTGATTTTTTGAATGCCGCTGAGTATCATCCTCTTTCGTTTGTTCCAGTTCCTCTTGGATGGTGTCGTTCTTCGCCAGCCCTGATAACCCGGATTTGCGGTTCTCCTCCTCTTTCTCTCGCGTATGACTTTGATTTTCTCGCGTGTGGCTTCTTGGCTTTCCAAAATCATCATCTATCGTCGTTGCTGACTTGAGAATTTGAATTGAGATTAAGTCATTCACTACTTCATAGACCACTCTAACCAGACTCGCTTTATCCTTAGCCGAGCATTCAAGTCGCTTTAATTTATGTTGACTTGCAAGCTCCAGAGCCAGTTCCTTCGTTTTTTCAGGTTCATCCGCAGAGAGTAAATCAATTCTGTTGCCAAGTAGCACCTTTTCGATATTCGCTGCCGCTTTATGCTCGCAGACCTCTTTGATTCGAGATTCAACTCCTTTCAGCGTTTCTGGGTTGGTTACATCATAGACAAAGATAACTGCTTGACTTGAGTTTAGATTGGTAAGACTCATTTTACGAAACCGCTCCTGGCCCGAGGTGTCATATACGATCACTCTAAATCTCCCTTGTTCAGTTTCATCGCGATAAACGCCGTCTTCGACTCCCAACGTAGTTTTATAGGCTTGTACGGTGGTGTTTTCGCAAAGCAGCTTCATGATAGCTGTCTTTCCAGTGTTGCATTCTCCCAACAAGATAAATTTGAAGTGGTACTCGCTGGAAGTGCTCTGCATTCCCTTTTGAGCCATTTGATGCTAACGCGTAAATAAAAAGATAAATACCTCAATTAATAAGCTAATTTCTATAACTCAGATAAAAAATTAAAGTTGTTGAACCCTAACAAGCCACAGGAGACGCACAAGACCAATTTCATTTAAGTTTTATCTTTATTGGGCTATTTAATGAGAGAAACCTATATAAGGAAATGATACAAGCTCAGAGCAATGAGAAAAAATCATTACAAAGCAGTTCTTTAAAAAACACGCATAATCATGATCAATGATGTAGATCTTCATGCATTAAGAGTTATTCGTTTTGGAGTCCCGCCGGATTTCGGTGTAGTTGCGCTCTTCAATGGATTCGCTTCCGTGAGGATTGATCTGTTCGTAACGTTCACATTCTCTGTGGGGCTCTTAGGGACAGCGGCTTTTTTCTTGAATTGGAATGCTTTGATACCTTTCGCTGTTAGTTTCTGCAAAAAGCTAGTTGTTTCCACCACATGGGTCCTTTCTGACTCAATTTGCTTCCAAGCTTGCACTATTATCAAATTGTAGATAAGATACACGATCACGAGAATCATCAAGACTGGATGGAAGAACTCCGCCGCTTTGTTAGAGGTATTTGGGTCGCTAGTGCCGACTTGTGTGGTTTGCTTGTAATGAGTTCTCTCCCCTCTCAACGCGATTCTCAATGAATTCAGGAACGCGCCAAGGAAGGAGTTGTACTCCGCCTCTTCGAGTCCGAACTCTGTTTGGTTTGCCATCGCAGCCACGCACAGGATGTAGGCGAGGATTAGGATTACGGAGAATAAATTGAAAATCAGACGCTTCTGCATTTCCTCGAAATAAGTCGCCTCAGGCAAAATTTGCTGCAAAGCGACTTTGATTACCTTTATCAGCGCCGACATGATAAAGAGCGTGACGACAGCATTGAGAACCATTAGCTGATAATCCCTCACAATGTAGCTATCGAGATCAATGAAATTTGCTACATCGAAAATCTTTAAGTTGGTTAGTTCGTTACTAAGCGAGGTTCGCAGACTCACACTCGTTATCACAGCGATCATGGTTGCTGTTATCACCAAGTGGTCCATGGTGGGTCTATAGAGGATAAGATGCAAGTATTTCAGATCGAGATGCCAATAAGCATAGGGCATCTTTGGCGGCAGTTGACCGAGCGCTTTGCACCTTAAATACTCTTGTCTCAGCAAGATTTCTGCATCGGATGAGGCATTTTTGTTAGGCACGAATCGAAATTTCCCAAGGAAGTTTACAAGTAGAGCCAAGCTAGCCAACACGATCAAAAAAACCCTTATAGTGATCTGGCCGTCGGTTGGCGCCATCAAGTTTAAGCTTTCGGCTCGCATCGAACTTTGGATATTCTCCGAATTCATCGTTTTATTAAACAAATACACCTGCGCCAGCAACTGCGTCGATGGATTGTAAACGTTGATGACGTACGACTCGAAGCGAACGGTCTTGAAATGCGCGTTCCATTTTTCGAGTCTTTCGCTTTGGTCGCTCAACGGTTGGAAGTAGTTGTAATCAAGCTGAAACCCTTCTATTGGAGTGGTGCCAAATATTGTATTAAGTCCCAGACCTCTCTCAGACTGGTATTGATACACCTCAGTTTTGCCATTCACAGTGATGCTAAAATCCGTTTTGTCGATTTTGTCTGGCTGATAGCACGTCTTCCCTGTGCGACTGTAAGCGGCCTGGTACAGAGGATTGATATAATAGCAGTCTTGTGCGGCATAGGGTTGCTTGATGATCCGAATATAGTCCAAAAAGATTAATTTATCAGATGAGTTCAGAGCCCCAGGGGAGTTCATTTCGTTGTTTAACAGAGAGTAAAGACCAGAAGACATGAGATTTGAATCGAAGTAGCGATTATCGTTGAAGACGTTAATGGTCCAGAGGATAACGATCGCAAGGAAAAGCAAACTATGAAAAAGCCGCCTTATATAGCCTATGCACAGAAAATTGCACCAATTCTTTTTCGACTCAACTAGTTTCTTTGGCTCTGAACTGCGATTTGCTATGTATTTTTGCGTTAGCATCTCGCCGCTGGTGTCCTCAATGATGTTGGGACTCGTCTCGATGTATTTAGGAACCCTGCTCTTGATGTATTGTGACATGGTTTTGTAGCTTTTTAGCACTATTGTAAGATGAGGGATGTAGTCTTTCAGACGAGAGTTATTCAGAGGGAAGAGTGTTGGTTTAATGCGGAGATTTTCCTCGATAATCATGCCCTTTTTATCGCAAAAAAAGATGTTTTCTGCATTCAGATTAAAGAACGGCGCCACGATTTCCTTGAGATCTTTGAAGCGACCGCATTCTTCCTCGGAGATGTTAAACTCGGCAGATTGGTTCCCAAACGTAATCATGATTTTCAGTGACCAGTCCTCTAGCTCTGCAAAAAATTCCTTATATATCCTATCAATTCGTTCATCTATCTTATCACGACGAGTTTTCTCTTTTTTTCGAAGGGTAGTATCCTTTCGGGGATCCACACACGCCGCTGTCACCTCCATCAGTCTGGTTTCCAGTCTCATCAGCTGTTCTTCCCTACGCCTAATTTCCATCTCCAGAGATAATTTCTCTTCCTCTTGCTGGTTGAGGAGCATCTGGTCTTCTGCGGCGATTTTTTCTAGTTCATCGATCATAGGCACATCAAAATGTCGCGCCGGGTTCCTGCGACGGTTGGTCGATCGACTCCCTTTGTCAAATTCATCGTTCATTGAATAAAACGTTTAATTCTTTTATAGAGCAAAATTAACTGGTATCTACTGTGCATAATGAACTTCATGCTGTCCGTTTCTTTGGGAGACAGGTCAAAATTATAACGAATTCTCAAAAAAATAAATAGATCTGCACACCCTATGCGATTTAGCATATAGTTGGAGTCCAATACGCAATGTCATACTACAATAAGGAGTATAATTGGCTATGAGTTTCATTTATTATTTATTTTATTTATCATTGTTTATAAGGACTAATCCAATTATCAATTTAAATTACAAATAGCATTCGCTAGCTATTGTAAATGGATTCTTGGAGCGGTTCTCTAGAATATCAGAGTTAAGTCGCTCTCTTAGACCTCTTTGGTTTCTTTTGCTTTGGGTAATTTGTCATAAATTACACGAGCGAGCTGATTCGAGAAAAACTCGATAGCTTCGATATCATACGTACTCAATTTTGCCTGGTTTGTCGTTGCTAAGCCCTCTATTCCTTTCACATTAATCACTTCAATAACTCCGATGACCTCGCTTTCGTCATGCGGACCTTTCATCGGCCAGATTATCAAAGGCATGCTCGTTTCCAAATCCACTTGTCCATTGAATTGCTGGTGCGCATAAGCGTTATTCACACACTCATGCTTCCCGTATTTCAAAACCATGCCTGCTAGCCCAGAATTGAGCGCGGACCTTTGCACCTCTCCACTCAACGTATAATGAAGCCAATGTCCGTTCTTGCGATCCGCGAGTAGGATCTTCGTTGCAGAGGAGCTCATGATTGATGCTAGTTTCTTCTCGGCGTGAGGGATAATGTCTTTTAATTCTCCTAAAGAGCTGATCTGGAAACCAATCTTCAGAAAGAAGCAATAAGTCAATCGCAAGCCAAATCAAAGCATTTTACATTCAAGACAGCGCGGAGAGTATTGTGGAATATTCGCTGCTCATCGAAAGAAATTGAATTTCTTAGCACGACACCTGCCAAATTAGCTAATATTGAAAGGAACCCTTCGTCGTTTTTCGTAAAATATCCGACTTTTTTGTTAATTGCTTGACATACACCTATAAACAAATAAATAGTAAGCATATTAGAATTCAGTCATTCATTTGCGACTTAGTATTACCAAGCACTCGATTTGACTCGTCCAAGATAGGAACGCAAAGTATCGTATTTGTTTTATAATTCGTTTTTAAATCAACTTCTTTATTGAACCTCTCGTCATGATAAGCATTCAGTATATTCGTCGGCCGCCCCGTCGTCGCCACAGACCCTAAGTTATATATGCATTCAACACAATGCGCCACACAAAGCTGATCTTACCCACAACGCCTTTATTCCAAGGGATACGGATCGTTTCGGTGCCTTTCGCGGCCTTTGACCATAGTTCCCCTTTCGCTGAGTCCAACAAAAACAATGAGGCTCGATCACAGTTGAGAGTGTCGATAGTTTCCTCGCAGATTTTCTCGATGGCTTCCGACAGAACAAGCGAAGTCGTCATTTGCTGTGCGGCTTTGAGAATCCTTTTCATCTTTTTCACCATCTCAAACATTTCCTTATTCTCATTCATAATGAAATTGACCGCGTCGAACGCTTGAACCAGCGCATTGTCATCGAATTCCCTCACCATGCGAATAAACTCAACCTCTTCAGCCAACAGTCCCTTCAAAAAGGCTCTGCTACCGTTCTCTTGAAATACGATGTCTGCTTCTCTATCCTCTGTGGTAGGTTAATTCGCGTAACTTGAGAGTCAAAATTACCCATTTTGAGGATGCTATCTGTTCCAAAGGTCCTCTCTTGAAACGTAATCGATCCTATCACACTAGCTCTAGGTATTGATTTCTCTTCGAGGTGTAAGCTTCAGAAATAACTAGAATAAAATAGTACTCGGCTGTAGAAATCGACCATTCGAACTAGGCCTACGGGCTCTCAGATCGAGAGGAGCCATCATTGAAACTCTTCTCGCATTGGCTGGGATGAGCTGTGGAGAAGGGGAGAGAGATTTATTTTCTTTTTCGGGAGATTTGCATTTTGTGTTCTCGGGCTCGTTTCCAGCGGTAGGTGGTTGGATTAGATTGTTTGTGTTTGAATTCTGCTTCAGGATGGCGAGTTCTCGAACGAGGTGCCGAATCATCTCATCGCGCTTTTTTTGAGCCGCGATATGTACGAGATTAATGCTCTCTAACCGCTTCAATTCTTTGTCTTTTTGAGCGATAATATGTTCCAGCTTGTGAGCATACTTGATGAGCTTGATCATTGTTTCATTTATTGCTGGATCTAAATTTCTTTCATTTGAAATGAGATGATTTGTGAGTTTTTTTTTGGTACTTTGGATGAGAGCCGAGAAATTCGGAAAGCGGAGGAAGCTTAAACGTAGTGGAGAAAGAGTCTTGCTCCGTGTCTATTGGCTTGTGATAAGGATCTGTGCTGAGTCGCGCAGAAATCGGGGATACAGAGCGATTGGTGCCGGGATAGTCTCGCGAAGATTTCATTCTTGCGGAAGAAACCTGGGTGCGGGAGGTTGAGCCACCAGAAGGACTAACATCTCTAAGGAGTGGTGAGTATGTGGTGTATCAAAAAGTGGAATATTACTTAATAGCTTCATCAAAGGCCGAGATACGAACGCGCTTTGAATGGGATTTCATTTAGTAAAGGGAAAAATTAATTAATGAGCAATAAAATTAATAATATGAGAGGAAGAAATTGAGATAAAAAGTGTGAACAATGTCCTTGTGAAGCACTCTGACGAACCTTTGAGTGCTTAGAGTAGTCAGGGTGGAGTTTATAAATAGCAAGATTAAGATGTAGATTATTCGAATAGTATAGAGACGAATAATTTTGGAGGCTAGGGTGGTATTTTGCAATCAATATATAGCTTGTAGTGTCGCACATAGAAAATTTGGCAAAATGTTTTTGTAATGATAGTTGTTTCATATTATCACATCTGTAGTGGTAGCTTTCTTGCAATAATGTTTAAACATAATTTTTTGGTTGATTGAATGCCTTATTTGAGAATTAACCTTACGAATTGTATGGAAACTTCGTAACCTATGAAGCCATTATATGTGTCTACTTAGAATTCTAAAAGCCTTTTCCTTTTATAAACAAGAAGAAACACTGCTAATGTTTAATCTTGATAGATGAAAAGACACCTACTTTGTTGAACTTCTGCTGGCTTTTCGCTCAGATAATCAGTGAGAAGAGGAATTTGCTCCGAAAGATATCATTCCCATCTCTTCGAGGGAATTTTTCTGTGTTATTGAAGTTGTGGCTGCAGGAACCCTTTTGAGTGAAATAGTCATCTTACTGACTATGTTCACTAATTAACGATTTCCTTTCGCTTCATACCTTTACAAAGAAAGCACACATACACAATGTCTAATGATGGGTTAAATTTTCGGAGTTTCTGCCTGATATTTCCTCACAGGGCAATTTTCTCACTTCCAACGCTATCTGGAGCCTCTCAATTCCCTTTAGCCAGGCCTCTCATATATTCCATTTCTTCCTTTCTGTGTACATGAGAAGGGGCTTATTCCGAATTCGTGGAAATCGTTTTAATTGAGGCCGCAACCGGCTCATGCTAAATTTATATACGCGATTCAAGAGATAAATATTTTCAAATTTAATGAGAACATTGTTCTTCTATTTATACATGGTCATAATCAACAGCTAACAAAGTTCCTTTATAATCTCTCCATTTCCTCCTCTGTGTAGACAGAGGGACGTATCGTAAGTACCTTCAATATCGGAATTTCGTTGCTTTATTACAAAGGAAATCGAAGAGAACGTATCAAAAATTATCAGCCTTCAAAATTATTTCAGCTTTCTTCTGATGACGTAGGATCCGTCTAAACTCCTTCTGATGAAAATTATTCGGGTGCATAGTTTTCTGTAATTAAATTTCCACTGGATTTATGCACTGATAAATTTTTTCCAATTACTCATCTGCCGAAAATATTTCTATAAGTGTGTTTTTCATGACAAATTAACTTTGCTTTTATAGTCAAGTCATTTGCATAAAATTTTAACGATTCTTCTCAGATGGCAATCTCTACCCAAAAAACAATCTATCTGCAGCACACAACACACTCCTCTTTCAAAATTCTCATCCCAAAAGACAAGGAAGCGGAACTCACAGCAGGTTGGCTGCTTAACGAAGCCATAAATCTCCTCAAAGAAGCTTTTCCAAAAGAGAGAAAGTTCTCAGATATCGTGGCTCTGCAGACGGTTAATCGCGATTACGGGATTGACCATTGGCTATCATTTCCTCATAAAAGCCTTGAGATTCTCCGAGATCAGACTAAGCTCAGGCCTTTTTATAAGCAACAGACTAAATCGAAGAGCGGAAGCAATAAAGTCTGTCTAGACGATTTCATTCTCGAGGCAAAGCTTGGCTTTGGAGCATTTTCTAACGTTTATCTTGGTATAGCTGTACCCATGGCGTTTTGACTCACTTTTTTTTTTTGAATTTAGTTCGAAAGAAGGACACGGGAATTTTGTACGCCCTGAAGCAAATCAAAAAGCAAGAGGCTTCTCCTGAACTGATCCTTGGAGAGCGACAAGCAATGTTAGAGATCAAGTCCTCGAAAACAAACGTTCTCAGATACACTTTCCAAACAGTAATTCTATTTGCATGATAATGAGTGCTAAGGCTTTCCATAGGAAAATTTTTGCTATTTAGTGCAAGACTTCATGCCTTGCGGCGACCTGCATAAGCTAATCAACCGGAAAAAACTGAACGAAAACGAAACTCGGTTCTTCGTCGCAGAGGCTATCCTCGGTTTAAAAGCTATTCACAAGGCAAATTATATCTACAGAGACCTGAAACCAGAAAATTTGCTTCTTGATTTTGATGGATACCTGCGCTTCACCGACTTTGGCCTTGCGAAAAAAATCGATAATTTGGAAACTCTCCATTACGCAGCTTGCGGCACGTTTGGTCTTTCAGCGCCAGAAATCGAAAACGGATCCGGGCATAACCATCTAGCTGATTACTACAATATAGGGACGTTGGCATTTGAACTCATCACGAGGAAACTGCCAAAATTTTGTCCAAAAGAACGAGTGTTTGTAGAAGAATTGAACCCGAGTTTAACGGGATTTTCCCTTGAACTTCGAGATTTCATTAAGAAACTCCTTCAAGCTGACCCTCAAACTCGATTGGGCGCTAAACGTGGCTTTGATGAGCTTTTTGAGCATCCTTGGATAAGATCGATTGACATGACGCAGCTCAATAGACGCGAGGTTGCTCCTCCTGTAGTATTTGACCCAAACCTCTTGGAGTTTGAAAAATTGGTGAGCGATATCTACGAAATCGAGCAAATCGATTTTGATTCATTTGAAAAAAGCACCAAAATCTTTAATTTTTCTTACTACGAGTCAGCGAGTCCCTCTTCCTTACATGAAGTCCCAGAGCTCGAGTTATCTGGAGAATTCCTTAAGACTAAAAAGGAGGGCGAGTTGGCCTTAACGAAGACAGGATCACTTAAAGACTCATGTACGAGGATCTCCTTTGACGAAGAAAAGGAGAACGAAGAGCTGCTGTCGGAAGATGAGGACCAATGTATTCTTCCAACGAAACACATCGACATTAAAGCAGAGGTCGCAAAGCAGAATAAAATCATAAAAGGGTTTAAAAAATGGTCGAAGAACCAGAAAGGCTCTTCGATAAATATTTGATTGGCTGTGATTTAATGAAACGATCTTGTGTTCATTCGTAATATATTTTTTCTTAGCACTTTAGCAGAGTATACATAATTTTTTGACTTTTTCCTTGCAAATTCTCGAATTCTCTTAATAACGAAAAAAAAACTTGTTTCTTTTAGGATTAGTTATAAAAGTACGGTCTTATTAGAAATTAGACTGTAAAAATATATATAGCTATGTATTTTACTTTTTATGCGTTAGAAGATAATAAGTTTTCGACTTGTGTCCAAAACTTACTCTACACTGATAATGAACCTATAATATATATTTAACTCTTCAATTACTATTAAACTACTCTTATTGTCAGCTTTCTACCTTTCGCGAACTCAGTACTCGTTTCAGCAAGTATTCCAAATCAATTGGCTTTTGTAACACTTCTGTAACCCCATCGCTTTCGAGGAGTTTGTTTGAGGTGAATTCCCCGTCTCCAGTTAAGAGAAAGACAGGCACCTCTTGTAAGCGATGCTGATTTACAAGCTGTTTGATTTCTCTCGCCGCCTCGATCCCGCGCTTAACCGGCATATGGTTATCTGTAATTACCGCTAATATCTCACCGTTATAAGCTCGATACTTTGCTACCAGGTCCTCGCCGTCTTTGGCTGTGATGATCTCGACTCCTAGTTTTCTTATGTAATTCGACACCACGTACCTGTTGAAATTATCGTCATCAGCAACGAGGATTTTCTGTTCAGAGGCTTTAAATTGAGGCGAAGCCACGTGATTGAAGTCAAACTTAGGCGAGGTCGTCTGGAAACTTGTGAAAGATTCCGACATCCCCGACTTCAAGCGAGTGACCTCCGCCTTTATTGTGATCTCAAAAGCGCTTCCGCTCCCCTTTCTCGTCGCGACTTTGATCTCTCCTCCCATGAGTTTCATTAGCTCATGGGTAATCCAGAGTCCCAAGCCATGTCCCTGGCGATCTTGGACGTTCTCGCTCACTTGGGTGAACTTCTTGAAGATTTTCTGCTTGTCGTCTTCGCACATCCCAGACCCTGAGTCGATCACTGAGATCTTCAGATATCCTTGAGTTCCTTCTCTATAGTCAGTAGAGAGCGTTTCGGATTTTCCCAACACAAGATTATCAAAATCCAGCTTGTACGAGTAAGGAGTGAGCAGTCTGTTATGCGTCCTGCTGCGAGGTAGCTGAATCGTCGGCTGGCATTGATAGTATTCGTCGGTTTCGTCAAGCAATTGTTCGATGTTATCTTGAGATAAGCCGAGTGAAGAAACACTATGACCTTCATTGACAGTATGCCAGGTGACGAGATAGTAAATCTGGCCTTTATCGGTGAATTTTGCGGCGTTTGTCGTCAAATTCAGCAGGATCTGGAATAAACGCTGGGTGTCGATCGTCAGGATCGCTGGAACGTCTTTACTGATCCTCAGGAAGCCGTTAAGCTTTTTGGCTCGAATCAAATCGCTGGAAATTAGCCAAAAACTCGAGATAAACCCAGCGACATCGACGGGCACAGGTGAGATCTCTAGCATATTCCGCTCAAGTTTATCAGAGTCAAGGAGGTTTTGAGAGAAGTTCTTGAGCATGTTTCCACAGATATTCGCGGATTTGAGAATCTCGTAGAGCTCTAAACCATGAGGCGTATTGATAGCCATCTTCAGCGAGCCTAGCAGCCCATTGAGCAGGTTTTTAAACTCATGGAAGAACGCGAGTGTTGAGAGCCGTTTCTCTTCTAAATATGATTCGGTCTCTTTCTGATGGCATTGAATAGCCTCGTTTTCCAAGAGAACACGCTTGCAGCTATCAAAGAGTTTGCTGGTGAACTTGAGATCGATAGCGCTTGAGCTTATTAAGAAAAACGAAGTGTACACCGTCAACTTAATAAGTGAGTCCCGATCTCCGCCAGTAATTGTTTGATTAAATTCCTGGTCATTATTAATTTGATGGAATATTCGCGAGCCAAAAGAAACTTTGAGAACAACAAGCTGGAGAATTAGATAAACGGTCTTATACAACCTGCTTTCCGTGGAGATTATAGCCCAGAGAAGAAAGAAGAACCAGATTAAAAACCGTGAAACGGTCCAAGATTCGCTGTATCCTAAGAAGTAGTAAGAGAGAAAGACAGCTTTCGCTGAGAAAAAAATGAATTGAACGCTCTTTGAATAAGAGCGCCAGAGCTTGAAAACGAGTTCGGCGGCCCAAAGTAGCGCCACGAAGTCAATCCAAGTGAATCGCATCTGATATGCTACCAAGGTGATTACCAGCGCAAGTAGCCCGAGGATGTAGGGTAGGCTCTCAAGGAACGATTGGGATTTCAGATACAGCACCTCTCGTTTGGTTGATGCGCTTTCGTCACTCGGATTTGTAGAACACATGAAAATACTGGAGGTTTTTTGGTTTGCGCGACTTTATTTATATAATTGAATGATGAGTGTGATTAAATAATCTAAATCGGCGAATTTTTCAGCGCACGATCTTGAAGTTTCTGCCATGACGGATAAAATATGATCAGAAATACTGCATTAGAGCTAAATCCGGCTAAGGAGATGCAGTGAATCTTTTTGAAAGAGCTCGCAATGCCTGACATGCAGTGAAAAGAAGATATACTCTTGTATAACAGAGTATTTAACAAAGAAGAAGGACGTTTTTCTTATCAATTTCCTTGTCTTTTGAGAAAAGAAGAGCAGGAAAGCAGATAAAACCGGGTTGGTTTGAACGAAAGGATTCTTTGCTGAAGATATTAGAATGAGTCGCTAAGATGAAATTGGGCGTGTCTGAGGATTAATAAATGTAAATCCAGTAGATGGAATATAGAATAACACTGAAATATTTCTTTGATTTCGTCATTAATTTTATAATAAGACGTAAAATATTTCAGTAAAAGTCAAAAATTGATTGATTGTAGGACATTAGGATTATCTCGAAAGAAACCGACAGGCGTTTTAGCGCTTTATGGATCGACTGTTGCTTGGTAAGACCTGAATAGAGTTCATGTTGAGTTTGTCTCAGGTGTATAGTAATGGAGAAATCGCGTTAAATTTTCGTCTCTTTTTTTTTTTGTTGACATCAAGTTGAGAGAGGTTAAAGAAACTGTTTCTGTTGAACAAACAGATGCGAATAGCCAACATCCTTTAAGGCAGCTCTATGTGCTTAACGAAGTTTCAATGGAAGTTTTGCCATCTTCATGGAATTGAAGGAAACTATCAGCAGTTGATTTTTTGAACAGCCACGTTCAAAAATTTGAGAGCGATTAAGAGTGTCAATATTTGAGGCGTTGATGAATGATGAAATGATGCAATCACAGCGTATAGTTGGTCTTAGTGATTTATTGACTTCATACAACTGGAGAGAAGATTAGATTAGCCTAGAGCAGCACTCTCTCGGAGAAGCAATAGATAAGATTAGAACGAGAGAGTTAATAGATTCAATTTTTGATGATTAACTAATCGGAGTAAAAGCATCAAAATAATGAATTTCTTTCATTAATGAACCTATTTCATCGGTTTCCATGCTAGCTAGAGATCGACTATAAAACACATGTAAGCATATTCCCAATAGGTTGCAAGCCGAACTTATGTAATTTGAGCTGAGACTTTACGAATATGTTTCAGAGGTCATCAAGTCCAGTAAGAATCGAAAGTTTTCTACCTAACTATTAATAATTAAGAACTTAACTTTTTGAAGCTATTCTGTCGATTTATTTCGTAAACTTTTTCATAATACCTAATTTTTAAAGAAAATTATTTCACGCGCTGTTATCATTCTTGTAAAATATTTATTTGCCAATTAAGGCGCTATAATTTATTTAATTCCTTTTCGCTGCGCTTCCAACTTGTTATTTCGATACTGATAATACAAATTATAATATTTTCTGCACTTTATTTCACATGAAAACTTTCCCAGAGCAAATTAGACATTCAACGGAAGAAAAGTAGCGTGAATGACCAAAAGAAGTATACTCGCATCAGAATCGAAAACCATAAGGTCGTTGCTCTTTGTGTTTTATATTTCTTTGTGGAAGGCTTCTTTTCGTAGTCTCTCAAAAATAAAATTTCGCAGAGATAATTTATTCTCGTTAATCAAATTGTGTTAAAATAGTTCAATTTTCTTAGCGAATTTTCTTTGCGAATCATCAGCAACAAAATTTACCTTTATGTTCCTTCCTCAAATCCGTAACACGGCCACTAAAGCCTTAGGTTGTAGAGGAAATTCTGGTCTGTTAGGAGTAAGAGGTTCGATTGTAAGGCAACCCATATGATAACGTTCTTTGCTCAGAGAATGTTCTTTAATGCTTTGACCGTGAAGGTGGATTATAGATGCATTTCTTGACTGAATATTCCTCTGTTTCTGTTTCTGTTTCTGAGTGATATGTGCGAAATAGCAACAGTGAAGAGATCAATTCTGATGATGATTGTCAATACTGAATCCAACGCTGATTGTGTTAAAGCCATAAATGAACTCAGTTTTTGCGTCTTTTGTAACGATATGCTCTTCAATGTCGATGGCTTAGACTCTTTCTTCGAAAAAGTTGTGAACTGACGTTTCATGCTTGTTTTTTTTTACTTACCGGTATAGTTTTCCGTTGAATTAATACTTGTATTGATAAATCGCTCCTTTGAGTGCGAACGTCATCATTGTAAAGGCAGAGTACTCCTGCTCGCAAGAAGACTTATTCAACTTCACAGCAGACACAGTCCTTTCAATGTTGTGTTTCCTGGAATAATTGAGAAGGACCATCGGAATCAGAGAATAACGCTATGCGCTCTATTTCTGAGCGGTAAGTGACTCTGATAATATTCCTCTTTGCTTCCATTTCTGGCAGGAATGACCTCGAACCTCAGATCAGATAGTGGACCATTCTCTGAAATCCAAAGTACAAAACAACACTCAAATTGAATCATCTAACTGAGTGTAAACGCCACTTATATCTTAGTAAGTTCCTTCTTTCTGCTCTCAAGGTCGAAGTAACAAGTCTTCAGAAATTTGCACTTTATTGTTCTATAAGGGATGTTCCCAGATTATTAAGAAGTTGTCGTTTTGTACTGCTATATGTCGGTGACATTAAGGTCAAGAAATGTTTTTCTTATAAAAGAGTTTTTTCAACATCCGCAGGTACTTTCTGCTGATATATTATTATTTGCGCTTATGAGATCCTTAAAATATTTTATAAAGTTTGACAAAAAGACAAAGATTCCTCACAATTATCTGTATAAGAATAGAAAGGCGTCAAAAGTGTTCTTCTCGTTGCAAAGCAGTGCTTGTTTGCGCTGAGCGGGTTCTTATCCTACTAATAATTTTCTTTAAAAAATAGATCACTGGTATTTTTGAGGGTTGGTAAAAGGATCTGGTGAAGTGAAGTCTTGACAGCTCGTATTCATCCTCTGAATGAGAGCCTGTCTCGATCTCTTAACCCTCCAATAAGGATTCATATCAGGGTCGTTTGCACCCGCTCTTCCCTCCAACATAAACGCACTCCTTTCAATGTGGGCTTCGTCCTCCATGTCTAGCATTTCATCTTCGAGCCTCTTAAGGACAACATTTGGATTGCTCTTAATGAGAAGTGGAATTGAGAATGAAAAGTTGTCACTTTGGTCGGCGAAGTTCGCATGTAAGTAGCCATTATTCCAGCCGATATTCGTGGATGGGCACTCGTTTTTCCCACAAAAATTATTCCCGGGAGTATTTAAGTTACCAGTAGACATTGTAGACTCGATTTTTATAGGTTCTGAGCTCCATTGTGTGGTTAAATTATGATACTCGCCTTCTCTGGTATTGGCACTCATTTCTAGTGAAGGCTTTGTAAAATTCAGTTGATGGCGCTCTGGTTGATCCTGTGCTTTTTCTTCCAAAGGACATTCCTGTTCGCCTTCGCTTTTGAATTTATTCAGTATGAAGATATCCTCTTTTTCTTGCTCCATTAGAATACCAGAATTCATATCAGAATGAATTCTTGTTACTATTGCAGTCTGAACGCTATCATTTAGACTCGTCAAGGAGGACTGCTCGCTCTCAGCAGTTTCCCTTTTCACACCTTTCGTTTTCGCAGGCACTTCATCCAGAATTCTACCCTTTTTACCTATTCTTTTTCTCTTAATGTGAGAATAGAATCGGTTCTTCACCATCGATTCTGTTCTCCCAGATAGCTGCTTCGCAATTTCTGACCACCTATTCCCAAATTCTTGCCAACACTTTATCACTATAGAGTCTTCCTCCGAAGACCATGGTTTCTCCATGATGCAGACATCCAGTTTGTTAACAAACCTATCTCGAATTTGTTTTCCTGTTCGAATTCCAGACATGAGAGTAGAAATCACTGACCACTTGGGTCCATGTTGAGTGACGAGTTTTCTGAGGATTTCATCTTCTTCAGGGGTCCAGGGATACCTGCCATTAGTCTGCTGATGGCGACCCCTCCTGCGTTTCTCTTTGTTGGGTTTTTTTCTTCTTGAAATCTTGATGATTTCGTCGTCATCATCATCGCTCTCCTCTTCTCTGTAAGAGACTCCCTTACCAGTGGTGTTCCTGTTGGAGACTCTTGTCTTTGTCCTTTTGGCGGTGGTTCCTTGCGTGCTCGTGCTCTTGGCGGCGAGTAGGTTCTCTGGCTCACATTTCACGATGCTGTTGAATGATAAGAGATGAAAAATACTAATTAAAGTTACTTGTACTTGGACTGCTCGAGCTCCATATGTTCAGCTTTGAGGCTTGGTGTTCTGGCCTTTCCGTCGGATTTCTCTTCTCTCTGAGAAAAATGACCGGTCTCTTGAGTCTGCATCCAAATTTTCTAAAGTTTAAATTTTTTTAATGGCTTTGAGTGATATTTTCTTAAATAAACGACGCAACGATTAAAATAGCTCTAAATAACCAAAATTAATCGAGAAGAAAAATGACTCAGAAATTGTAGAAATGGAGCGTTTTAAGAGGAATCTTGCAGAACAATCTAGCTCAATCATACTATCTATCATCAACAACAACGTAGTGTATGTAAACCCTTCGACTTTTTACCTGGCCCCATCGAGAATATCTAACACAAATTTCTATAATATCGCTCGAGTTTTCAAATAATACTTTCTCAAATAGTAGCAGGCAACTTCATTAGCAAGGAAAGTTATTTTCTTTGAAACCCGACTCCTTAGATGAAAAGCGTTGAGGGCTGGGAGCCCTTTTCATCAGATTGTAATAGGAAGGAATATTTGATCGGATCAGTCTCGATTACCGATCACCAGCTCAATATCAGTTTCTGTCAACTTTTGGGAGATATAAGGGTATTTGTTATCAATCAATCAAATAGTTAAATATAGATAATTGCTTTTCTTAAATTAATGGCTTCCTAAATAAGCGCGACGGGGATCAGTGCCGAAGGTGAATTATGCAAATTTTCAACTCGTGAAGAGA
>ENA-UOUE01000187-UOUE01000187.1-compost-metagenome-genome-assembly--contig:-NODE-187-length-51112-cov-9.271461_pt1 | contig 51112 bp, 42 predicted proteins | sample MGYA00238146_ERZ747223 | MGnify/ENA primary metagenome ERZ747223 (study PRJEB28781, sample SAMN06268865) | compost metagenome | isolation source: single cell | place: USA: California, Emeryville, Joint... | reverse complement strand
ATTCCATACTGAAATGAGAAACAAGATGAATCGAGATGTTACATTACTAATCAATGAGTATACAACCTTTTCAAAAATATATATCGGGTATCAGTCATCCCAACGCAAATAACGCAAATTTCCTTGAAAGAAGCCCATCATATCTTTTTATATATCCGTAAGAACTTAAGCGCTCTTAGTCAAGCTAAAAGCAGGAATTTCGACATCCTTTATAAAATTGTTTCTTCAGTAATGCCAATTCTGCATCGAAAAATGCCCTGAATACTATCCCTAATTTTGAACAATTCAGGAGGGAATTTGATGATTTGCATCATGATAGTAAGATTAACATGTGTCTAATTGAAATACTTAAAATGCACCCAAGCGCAGCGATTTTTTGGAACCAAAACTGGCTGTAATACCCGTTCGAAGTAAGACCTAAATACAATTTAAACCTTCTCATTTAGACAGCCAAAGTTTTCTCTAAGCTCTTTTAAAAAAGCCCCTAAGCTGTTAACTTTAAAATAGAAAAAGATTTCTGTGATCTTTCCTTTGCGCAGTGAAATAGTAGGTCATCAGAACTAATTGTTGATGAAAACGACTGACTGAGCACTCTCTATTAAAACAATATAGTAAGATTGAAAAGAAATAGAAATGCCTCATTATATTACTTGCATCAACCGTTTCTCCTTGGTATATCGCCTTATTCGTCGACAAATCACCCGCATAAATCTTATTCGAATAACTAACTGCCAACTGATTCCCACAAGGACTCCAATCAATAGAATGAAGCAAAGCTGATGGAGAAATATGTTTATTAAGTACGATTTGTCCGTATGAGAGTGAAAATCTTACGAAATTCTTTTGAAGGAAAAATCTCGATGGGCTTTCCGACCCTCACGTCAAACAATTTGACAGTCTTATCTAACCCCCCACTTGCAAGGAGCTCACCATTCGGATGCCAGCAAATCCAGCTGCATTCTTCATCACAGAATAACATTTCAAATTCAATAGAAACTCTTATTACTCTTCTCGTCTAGTAGCAGCGGATCAGCACACAAATCCGTCATCTTTTCAGCATCTATCAACTGTAAATAGCGTTCGTCGAAAGTTATCGCGAGGACTGGGGTAGTAGGATTCCATCTACATCTATTTTCATAATCTAAATAATCTTCATGCATTCTCTTGTAAAAATCCTCGGCATAAGTTTTGTCGAACAACTCCTTATTAATATCAATATCTGAGATAATCAATGACCCTCCAGTGTCCATCGTCGCGATGAGTCTATTCTGAGGATCAATGCTCAAACTGGTGATGTTGCTATCTGAACGAATTTCGTAATGATCGATAATGCATGATTACATAAATGGCCGCGAAATGGTTTCACTCGCTTAATGAGTTCTCTTGTCTGATAATTGTAGAGATGATATTCAGTTTTGCATTGCGTCGACAGCAAGGCCAATATTTCTCTCTTTTGACCGCTAGAAATGTCGTTGATTTCTGTACCAAACGATGCACTTCAAAGTTAGCTGGATAATTTGATCTGATTTACTTCCAGGACATTCCAACTGCGAAGAGACACGTGAACATTTCGAAGTTATATCGAAGATTTCAAAACTTGCGGTATTGATGTAGTTCATTATTGAAGACACAAGTAAACTCGTCCCAGGGATCGAATGCAGTAATGTATTCTGTCCTAAGTGTTGTAATGACTATAAATCGCAAATAGGATTCTACGGTCACGAAGAATTTCAGCGCCTTGGACTGAATGAATGATTTTGTTTCTGGTCAAATCGTAAATGGTTATTAGATTTGAGTTGTAAGAGCACCATGCGATTTTGAGAGAGGATGCTGTAGTATCTATTTGTTGGACCTGGTTATTTATGCATTTCCAGTGAAATCATCTACCTTCTGATTGAAAGTCAAGACTCTGCATTGAAGCGATATTCTGATGTATCTAAGAATAAATAAAATTTTCCTTTTTGATCCCACAATCAACAGTCTACTGATTCGCTGAAAACTTAATCTAATTCAAAGTTTAAAGAAATTAAAAGAAAAGAAATCGATTATGTTCATCTTTTTTTTTTAGTTTTTTATATATTTATCGTGGGTTTGTAGTTATGTGAATCGAGGCTATTGAAGAAATTAGCTTGAACAACCTCGATTCAACAAACTTACCATTATTTTATATCGTACTATATGTATGTATTATCGGGCTGATAACCTTGTTATAGAGTTATCTACCCGTAGATGCAATTTACAAATAGGTAGTAGGAATTGATACCTCCAAAATCAATCTAATCTATGTTAGCTTTCCTTCCATTTGCTTTACCCCATGTTCTTACTTTGGGATTTGCTGAATGTACGCAGAAATCTCTTGAATTCGTTGCGAGCTGATATTGCAACTATGTTTTCTTCTTATATGTTCATTTAAAGAAGTCGAAGACCTAACACCATTAATATCAGACAGGAGGGATGTAATAGACGCTTACCCATAAGGTTTTCCACAGTTTGGAACCATACAAACGTAAGTTCTCTCTATTTCGGCCGCCTTTCTTCGAATTCTCGTTTGTTTCTTTGGTATTTTGACGCTATTGTCATCCTTCGAGGCTTTTTTCTTGATTTTCTTGCTGGCGCTCTCCAACGAAGAGACTGCCTTGCTTTCGGTTACATTATCAACAGAAATTTTGGGACTCTCTTGAATTTTCGGCTGGTCAGCGTATTTTTGGTCTTTCACTCCCTGAACTGCTATTGGCAGAGAGGGAACTTCGATGTTTTTTAAAGAATGAGTGAAATTTTGGATGACCTCTGAATTGACCATTGGTCTCTGGAACCGGAGGTAATCGAATGGAGTCACCGTGTGCTGATTCGCCGCAGAAACGTACATTGATGCGATGCTTGTGCTTGGCGAGGAGACAAGCGGACTACTCAAGCCTGAAATCCCTTGAGGGGAAAGTTGACCGTTGAGTAAGTATTTAATGGCAATCTGATTTTCAAGATTCACCAACGGTGCGTTTTGTAGTAAACTCAGCTGGTTGGCCAAGTTATAAGCCCGGAGCGCGTGCAAATCGTAAGAATTCAGCATTTTCGCTTTCGGGTAGGCTACTATTTTCAGATAAATTAAGTTATTATGGTTTCGAAGTCTCTCGATTATCTAATAATTCCCAGTATGAGACTAATAATTCGCGATCATTTGGGTTATCAGAAAAATAAAATTTATACGTATCTTATTTTAGCTAAGGTGCTTTTTATAATTGAGCTTTGAGGTTACGAACTCCTTTTTATTAGCTCCGCATCGTTCCAGATTAAAAAATAGGTTTCCGAGCTTCCGTTTTATTATTGATGGTTATAACTAATTTTTAAAAATGGCAGTTAGAATTTAGGAACAGTTTTTAAGATCGGTTATCATTAATAAGGGGCTCTGAATTTTTATTTCGGAATTTTTTCAATTGTTGCAAATGAGCCTCCCCTTCTTTTACTATGAGCTGAGAGCGCCTGGATGTCCTAACAATAAGAATACCGACGCAATGTAGATCAAGTGATGAGGATGCTTTACTTCTCATGTAGTATAATCCTCAATGACAAAGTTGCTTTTTTTTTTTATTAGATGAGATCCGCGTTGCTGTAAGATAAGGCTCGGTGGTTGAGAAGCTATGAAATGCGTGAAATCTCCATATTCAAAGTGGCTTAGAAAGGAATTTTAGTTATTCGAAATAAGTTATTGCAATTGATTAAGGAATTTAAGAAGGTGTAAGGGACCCACGTATTCCTGTTTAAGAATCGAGGGCTACGCTAGTTTTCCGTACAGAAACTCGCTGGATTGTTGGATATTGTGAGTCTAAAACATATGAGGTCTTCTTAATGATCTAACCTAATTGTTTTTTCATGCATAGTGTTCTAAAGAAGCTTTCGAGGAGTTCCTTTGAGTTTCGATCTAAGAATACGAGAGAAAGGTTCCCAAATTTATTGGCTCATGGGAAATCTTAAGGCTCAAGGAACATAAGCAGGAAACGTTATTTAATTGACTTTTAGATTTTAAATCCGTTAAAATATGGAAATACTCGAAGGTAGTATAGTTTGTTAGTTGAGGGAAAGGCACTTGTTTTTCTATCCTTTTGGTTGGAGATGGAGGACGCTAATGAGGAATATCGGGTGGAAATGCAAGAAATTTAGATGTAGTACACGTCGAGATCTAAAGAAAGTATTTTTTGTGAAGAAAGATTTGAGAGCTAAGAAAGGAGATATAGGACATAGGAACTTCGCTTTTGAGCAAGATTGCTCGACATTAAATCTCTCATAGCAGTCGAGAAGGATCGAACAAATAAAAATTAGTTAGTTCTTCTTGAATCAGCATGTTCATGCGAATAATAATTGATCAGTTAGGTTTTAAAGGAACGGCGCAACCTGCATAAGAGAATCTGAGGAAACTTAGCACGTGTAAGTAAAGCACTTAACTATCATTTTGCTAACTCCATTAACTTTAAATTATCTCGAAGAACTTTCACTCATCTTAGTAAGGCCACATCAATTAGCTTCTAGGTAAGAATTTCCAGGCTTAATTTCTGCTGTTTCAAGGTAAAAATTGGATTCGTGGACTTTATCTCTGATGTTTGACATATGTAAGTTAAACGACAATATATTCTGGCCAGAGAATCTCAGAAATCTCGAAAGAGCTCAAACGACTAGCTCTTCAGAGAAAAGAAAAAGGAAAAATCTTTTTTCTTGCGACTTCCACATCCTAGTTTGCGGTAATTTCATATCTCAAAGGTCGATTATTCACCAAAATTACAAATTCATAGCATCTCGTCGAATAAAAGCAACTCTAATGATTCATTGAATGAGAATGGCAGCATGGGAGTAAGCTACACGGTCCAAATAGATCCATAACTCCGATTCAAAGTTATCTCTACGGAGGATGTTGAGAGAAAATTATTTTGAGACGGCATTTTAACTATGATCGTTGCGCTCAAGCGCGATTAGCAAATGAGCCAGATTAGCAATCTCATTAGCAAATAAAAAAACGGTTATCTCAACGATTTTATTGGACACTCCATTGTCAGCACAACCCAAACTCCATTCGCTGATCTCCAAGCTCAGCGCCCAAACGAAAATTCAGGATGCTGTCCGTACTTCGGACTTGTTAATGTTTTCCGTTGAATAGCGAGGCAAAATATGCCTTTCCGTTTTTCTTTCCTTGTCGAAAAAAATTTACTGAGTTCACTCACACTATATTAAAATTCTTAATCAGACGGTCAGCGCTTATCTCATTCAACTTATCAGGTTACTTTCCAAATCAGCCTAGATGGAATGCCAACTAAGGTACCGTTTCCCCCTTATTTCACCCTAATCTCCGCCACCCAGTAAAATAGACGGTGAGAATCAGCCCGTAAATAAAAAATCCAGCACAGATATCCAATTTGAATCACCTGCAGGCGTCGAATATGAAGGAAGAATCCATTCTCTTCATCTCTACCGTGTCTCAAGACTCAAGAGGACTCTCTACATCGTGTTCTCCATCCTTACAGCAGGCTTCCTAGCCTTACTTTGCCTTTGGTTCGAACGATTGTACATTTGGCTCAATTTCACCAAGACAACCATTCTAGACGCTACAAAGCTTGTTATTATCGGAGAAGGTAGCTGACCTTAGCTCTATCATTCCTAATAAAATCTCTTTTCAGATAAATCAATCGAAATAGTGGATCTTCACAAAGGCACCTCGATGGACGACATCCGTTTTTCCTACCGTAAATTCGGATTCATTTACTCAACAGACAAGCACATGTTCGTCCCGATCCAATTTGATCTTTCCTCCTTCACGTTGAAGGAGATTCACAGCAATTTTGGTAAAGGACTGACAAACAGCGCAGCTGCTCATAATATCGATTATTATGGTGAATAATCCCATTTAAATCCAATCTCACAGTCAATTCAGGTCGAAACATGACTGAGATCGAGGTCAAGCCATGGTATAAGCTGCTCGTGGATGAAATATTGAATCCATTCTATATTTTCCAAGTAAAACTCGCAATTTTCTCAGTGTTTAATTCTCTGTCCACAGATGTTCAGTTTTGTAGTTTGGTACCTCGCTGACTATGGAGGATTCGCGCTAGTTGTATTCATCTTCACGGCGATATCAGTGACATTGACGCTTATCCAAACCCGCGCTTTCCTCAAAAAGCTGCAAGAGATGGCGAGGTTAGAAATCGAAGTTAATGTCTTCAGAAATAAAGACTTGACTCACCCGACTACACTGCATTCTTCTGAGCTCGTGCCCGGAGATATCATCGAAATCCCAGAGGGGAAAGTCATGCCTTGCGACGCGATCTTGCTCAGCGGACTTTGCGTCATGAACGAGTCTATGCTGACTGGAGAATCGATTCCAGTAGTGAAAAACGCGTTGCCGGTAAGTTCTGCCCATTACAACCCGAACGAAGACAAACAATACACGCTGTATGCAGGAACTACCTGCATTCAGTCGAGAACGCATCAAGAAAGCCACGTGATCGGTCTCGTCACCAACACTGGATTCATGACGCTTAAGGGCGGGCTTGTACGATCAATGCTTTTCCCACGGAAATCTGATTTCAAGTTCTATACCGACGCGCTTAAATTCATCGGGGTTCTCGTTGTGCTTTCTTTTATCGGCCTCGCGGTCGATTTCCCTACTTTCATAAAGGACGGAGCTTACACTACATTTGTCCAAGGCTCTCAGTTGATTACGATCACAGTGCCTCCGTCGCTTCCTGCTTGCTTGTCCGTTGGGATTAACTACGGATTGCAAAAGTAATCTGCCTGACGTTGTTCTAGTTAAGGCTAATGAATATCGCTAGGTTGAGAAAGTTGAAGATTTTCTGCATCGCACCTAACAAAATTATCGAAGCAGGAAGAGTCAAAATCATGTGCTTTGATAAAACAGGAACACTTACTGAGGAGGGATTAGACCTTTACGGCGTCAGAAACGTTTTCGTTGACAAAAGTAAGCATGAGTGCGCTTCTCTAAAGTGCTAACTGTACTCTCTAGACACTGATAGGATCTATTTCAGGAAACTTTGCGGTGATATCAAAAGCTACTCAAGCTTTATCGCCGATGCAAAAGCTCGGAAAATGGACTCCAAGGCTCATTCTATGTCAAAGGAAGAGATCATGCTCAACGCTATGTCTACCTGCCACTCTCTTACGATTGTCAACAACCAGTTATACGGTATAAACGCGGATGATAATTCCATATAATTAACACGAATCTCATCTAGGTGACCCTCTTGATATTAAAATGTTCGAAGCGACGGGTTCTAAACTATGTGAAAAACACGTTGAATCAGACATTGATTTCGGGTCTGCAGAAGCGATAGTGAAGACGACAATTAAAGCAAGCCCGAACAGCGTGGCTCCTTATGTGGAGAACATCCAGACGCAGATCATTAGGAGATTCGAGTTTACTTCCAAGCTCCAAAGAATGAGTGCCATTGTCAAAACGTCCCTAGAAGACGGTGTGTATCGAATGCACCTAAAGGGAGCTCCTGAAAAAATCAGGGAGCTTTGCAAAGAAGGCAGCATCCCAGAGAAATACCAGGATACCTTATCAAATTATACTAATCGTGGGCTCAGAGTACTCGCGTGCGCGTCTAAGGTATTGAAAGTTTCAGACTTTGAGGCAACGACCCTTGAGAGAGCGGAGCTGGAAAACGAGTTCGAGTTTATTGGTTTTCTGGTCTTTGAAAACAAATTGAAGAAAATCACCCCTTCTGTAATTTCAAAACTCCATGAAGCGGTGATTAGACCCGTAATGGTGACAGGAGACAACGCGCTTACAGCTATCAGTGTCGCAAGACAGTGCGAAATCCTGAACCCGACTTATCGAGTGATGCTGGGAACGCTGCAGGACGACCCTCTCTCTGCGGGAGGAAAGAAAATATCATGGGATGACCTTGAGTTCCCGAACGATAGAATCGAACAGTCGCTTAGATTGGAGAAAATTGACAGCGAAGAAGAGCCTGAGGACTTCGATGATGAGGCTCATCATCTGATTGTTAGTGTGAAAGGGCCAAGCGGTAAGGATCTCCGTTACTTACTCTTAGAAATACTAATTAATACCTTCCGAGTCAGGTCTTGAATTAGAAAAGCTTCCATCAATTACAGATGAAAACCTCGAGAGATTCTCATTGAATCCGAACTTGCTGAATACTGAGAGTGAGGATTTGGTCTCTTATGCTATAACTGGTAGCAGCAACTCGCTTTCTCATGAATCTAAATTGTCAATTTAGGTGCCGCGTTCTCACATCTTCTTACCGCTGCTGAAAATAATGACGCAAACGCCAAGAAAATGTTGGAAAACGTTCTCAAGAAGACTCTAGTTTACGCCAGAATGAGCCCTGATGAGAAAGCGCTTCTCGTGAAAGCCCTAAGAGACTACCATCAAGTTATGGTTGGCATGTGTGGTGACGGAGCAAATGATTGCGCTGCTCTGAAAGCAGCAAATGTCGGTATCTCGCTCAGCGAAGCTGAAGCTTCAATAGCCGCGCCTTTCACATCAAAAACTCCAAATATCTCCTGTGTGGTTGATTTATTAAGGTAACTAACAAATTTCCTCATGGCTCACGAGTGATTTCCTAGATACGGGAGAGCTGCTCTGGCCACCAGCATTCAGACATTCAAATTTATGGCGTTATATTCACTGATTCAGTTCGTGAGTACTGTAGCTACTTACTACATTGACGTTTATTTCCAAAACAACGCTTACTATTATATCGACGGTCTGTTGGTTCTGACTCTTTCTTTCACAATGAGTTTCGCTGACGCGTATCCCAAACTCACTGTTTTCCAGCCAACTGACCGATTGCTCTCTCTACCGATTCTCTTGTCGGTGTTCGGGCTTGCTGCTATCCAAGGATTCTTCCAAGTAATGACTCTCAACTATGTACAGGATGCAAGCTGGTACACGCCTTGCACGAGCCTCAAAGACACAGACGTAGCTTGTCAAGAAAACACGGTAATTAGAAAACATCAGCGTTTGAGTCTTATTGACATTTTAGAGTCTGTTTATGATTTCTATTCAGCAGTATGTGGCTGTGGCCTTGGCGGTGAACATCGGAAAGCCTTTCCGAGTGCATTTCTTTGAAAACAAGTGGTTCTTATTGTCATTCATTCTTCTTTCGTTGATGAATTTGACGTTGATGATAACGACGAGCACAGATATTTTGAGCTTTATGCACTTGGATCTGATGCCAATGGAATTCATGAGATTTGTGGTAATTGTAAGTATAATTAACACGGTGGCAACTTTAGCTTGGGAATGGATCGTTGTGCCTTTTGCGGCTCGGCACAACAGAAAGCACGCTGTTCCGGCTAAGAATTAAGAAGCTATTTGAATGGAACGTTTTATGATTTGTATATTTGTTTCTTGTAAAGAAAGGAGATTAATATTTTGATACATATTCATTATCTGGAAGCAGAAATCTACTCTCAGAATAACTGTTTTTTAAGGCTTTCCTTGTATATTTTCTTCTTCTACTAGAGGATTTAGTTTATGAAATACTTATCCAAACGTAGAATAAGAGTATGCTCCTTGGTGTATAGGGATGATGTTTATCTGAGCTTAGTTTATTATGTAAGTTTAAGGCTGATTAGAAGCGATATAGAATGATTTTCTTGAAGACTTAGGGTCTCTCTATTGATATTAAGGTTGTATGCGTTTGAGGTGTAGATCTACTATCAGAGCCTATTTATTCTTTAATATAGTATTTTACAACAGTTGAGTAGACTGCAAGTGGCGAAGAACCCTGAACTAACAGTATATGTGGCTACTTTTTAACGTTAACATAGAATATTACTAACTACTAGTATTGTGGTGCAAATGAACTTAAGTATGGTAGTATGCTTTTGCAAATTTGAGTGTTTGTTAGTTTGACCTCAAAAATGGGAAATAAAAGGGGTCTCATACATACTATTCTATTAACTCTGGTAATTGGTTTTGAATTGAGATCGATACACTATTACTTGTTTGTTTTTTAATCTCCCACTAAAAAATATTTCATCAGTTGACAATTACTAAAATTCTCAAAGTCTCTTTACACGATGCTTAGCTTTTTACTAAAATTTACCTGGTTGTCACAAAAGGAATGGCTCTTCCATTACCAACACCCATTACTAATATCATTAAAGTGAGCTGGTAGGTGGCTATGACTATAATCACAATTAAATTCAAAGTAAAATTAAAAAATTAAATTATTAATTATTTCATTCTTTCTGTTAGATATACGCTTTGATCTCGAGAAGCTCATTCCTTGAAATCAGATAGGTCATTATTTTCCTAAAACAGTAGCAGCAATAGTAGCATGAATTAGGCAAAAATTATTGAATGAAGTACCAAAATTTTCAAAATTCCATGATTTGAGAAGCCAGAAAAAACGATACATCCTTCATTGAAGGGTTTTGCTTTTACAAGTGAAATTCTCATGAAGGTAACCTGTTGTGCAGTTTTATTCTAATGGAAATTTCATTATAATAGATTCTGAGACCAACACCAAATTGTCATTTTTTTGCTCACCCAACCAATCCGGAATCGTATCACGATTTAAGACAACGCCGCATATTGTGTAGGTATCGTATGAAAACATGCGCTCATTTCTCTCTTGCTTATCTAGATAATTAAAATAACCGGAATTGAGAGTTGACACAGTTTCATTTCTATGTATGAAAACACACACCTCGCTTGAAAAACAATAGATTCTATTAGCCATGGCATGAACGTTCTCAAAATTCAAATTTAGAAACAATCATGTATCAGAAAAACCAAGATAGCACCGAACGAAGACCACATTTACCGATCGATGTAATAAGCTATAAATTTGAAGAATATATAGGGTTTTTTGAAACGAAATTTAACTACAATATTATTCTATAGAGTTCTAAAATCCAAAACTACACAACATAAAAGCCAAATTAATTCGCTGATCGATCATGCATAACATCAAATAAAACTAAAGTTGGTTCGATAAGCAATCACTAGTTAGTTGACCAAATGCAAAACATATTGAACCCGTTGACCCAATGGACTGAGGCTCTCAGCAGATGTCTTCTCAACGAGCAAGATTACAAGAAACTCTCTCAACGCGTCCTCAAATATTTTTTAGATAACGATACTGATAAGCTCCAAATATTTTTCAAAACGCTAGAGCAACACCTTAAAAGCAAGAGAACTGGAATCGCTAGCAAATGGCGTTCCTTACTATTTCTTCGGGACGGATCTGAGAAAAAATCAAGGAATTTCGCTGAAACGCTAGGGGAATTAAAAGATCTCTTACACGCTGTCTATCAGATAGCTGCATCAGGCTCTGTGCTTAGCAAAGACGAGACAAATATTGCAGAAAACGACCTTGTTCATCTGGCAATTGAATGTGTGTTATACTGGCGGCTTCATTTCGGAGAAAGTTATGAGAATACTGGAGAGGTGTATCAAGCGTTATTTAGGAAGGCTCTACAGGACGGCATTGAATTTCCTAAGAGTTTTAAATTCTTCAGTCAAGATTCGTCACAAGCCATTCAAAATTTGTTTGAATCTGTCAAAGAATCTTCCGATGATGTCTCATCAGTGAAAGCATTGAAAGAGAAGTTGAAGGAAATAAAGCAAGATCATTTCAGAAGTCCTTCAGGGACTTCAAGCAATGCAAAATCTTCAATGGAAACTATTTTCTCCTCAAGAAATATGATAGAAACAGATCGCAACAATGGCAAATCCGATCAAATATTATCTTCGCTCTTGTCTCCTGGTACAGCTTTTCCCAAACTTTCTGAGCCTCAAGACTTGGAATCACTACCGCCACGCAATGCTGATAAGCTTTTCACATTTAATCCGGCAGAGCACAAAAACAATCTAATGCCTCTGATGATCCCTCAGAAAAACCCCCGAGAAAGACACGCAAAAGCAGAGTCCAAGAATGAACTTGAATATGAAAAATCGACCCCTGGCTTCCGAAAAAGCATCCGAAGCCCTGAACAAAAACGCAGATCGAGAGCTAACCTTGATGCACCTATTGAGAAGCCTGCAGAAAACTTACTTCAAGAAAGTGGTCAAGAGAATGCAAATAGACCTCAACAGATGGTGCTCGAACCTCAAACGACAGGCTTCACGTCTCCAAAGTTTAGTTCTCAGACATTGAGGGCCTCGAAAGGCTTTAGTTCACCTTTTAACAGAGAAATGGCTGAAATTGCGAAAAGCATTGAGATTTCTCAGCAAAGGACGAGACTAATCAAAAGTCCGAGGTTATCAAGACCAGAGTTAAATTCCATGCAACCTGAGTCATCTAAGCATATTTCGGTATCACAGAGTGAAAAAGATCTTCACAAGAAGTTCGCAGAGTTCAATTTGAACATTTTGAAGGAACTCGAGACATTGAAAGCCACAACTTCAGCGCTGCGAGAAGAAAATTCCGAATTGAAAAAAGAGCTGACTGAGCTGAAAACAGTGATTAAAAGCCCAGAAAATAAAACTAATTCACCACTAGACGACGGACCGTTCATGTTTAAATTCCCCTCTCACAATTCACTTGAAAGCAATATGAGATCGCCAACATCGCTAACCTCACCCAGCCAAGCTGACAGAGAAAGCGAATCAGGTTCTCAGACCCGGAAGTTCACTTTCCAGCAAGGCAAAGAAATCATCGTGGAAAATGGCCGGAAAAAGACTATCCTGAAACAGAAGGCTCCTAGCGACTATAATAGTCCCATGAGTCTCTACTTCAACTCACCGGTATCGTCGAACAGTATGAAAAATGAACCTACATGGGCGAATGTCAAACAACCGACTCTATCTATCTTGAGAAAAAGAATTGCTACAAGTGATAATCTCGCGCATGATACAGGTTTTACCGAAACTGCACCCAGCCGAACCGAAGGAACCCCATCGACTCAACAAGGCACTCCAAGAGCAAACAACTTGCCTAAAAGTCCTGTGTCGCTGGATGGCGTCCAAAGCCCTTCTTCTACCAGCTTAAAAGCTCAAGGAAAAGAAATGACTTCTCCGGTTTTGCAATCTGTATCATTAGTCAAATCGTCAATGGAGGTGAGAAAAATACATTTTCTTGAACCGAGGAAAACTATGCTTGAGTCCACAAAGCCCATGATAGAGGCCAGAAAGCCAATTACTAAGACGTCAAAACAAAAAACCTCATTAAAAACAACCGAGAGTAGTTTGTTTCGTCAACTAAGCGAAAAACTCGAGACTAAGAAAGCTCTCAATAGTTTCAAGCGAGTTAGCTTGCGCGCTAAGGGACGTGCAGCTGAAAACGAGGCTTTGATCGTAGACTACAGACTGTCCCTTATGGAAGACCTGAAGAATCAGAGAAGATTGGCAAAAGTGAGTTTGTCATTCGAAAACGTCAGTGATCTACATATACAAAAATTCTCTGTTTTGATCCGTGCGAGCTCTTCCCTATTCCTCATCCGAGAGCCAGACCTAAAGAAACCTTCTATCAAACCTGGTAAGAGCCAACAGCTGGATTTCGTGGTGGGGATTGGAGAAACGCATCTGTTCACGCACTTAGCCGTTGATTGTAAATTCGAGCAGGTTGTACTTCAAAAAGACGGTAATCGGGCGATGGAGCTTACCGTGCTCGTCCCTGTGACGTACTTTAACTTCATGGAAGGGCTACCCAAGCAAGAAGACGAGGATATTTCGTTCCTTTGGTCATCGAAGTGTGAGCTTGAGTTCCAAAGTAGCGGCAAATTCAAAGTTGATAAAGGGATCGTTCAAAGTGAACCAGAGCTGCTTGAAATATTCCCTCACGCGAGTTTGGTCTCTGGCTGTGAATCTGAGAACGTTGACACGGAAACGAAAAGGACCTACGTGATGATTGTTGAGACGGAGAAATTAGGAGTGTTTATTTATCTACTGATGGATTGGTTCTCGGACTCAAATGAAATCAATTTCCAAGTGGCCTCCGGCCCTGATTATGCTCAAAAAGGGACATTTTTGATACAGACGCTAACGTTCTTATTTTGTGAATAAAGACATTTTTGAGAAGTTTCATTAGGATTCGTGAAACTGCTATCAAATTAATATGATAATTACGGTATATTCAGTGACGAATCATCAGTTTGTGAGGCGTATTCAACTTTATTGTGAGTTTATATTCGTTGTTAAATGAATATCTTATTAAAGAACTTGACAATTAGTAAATTACTCATGAGAGAATAAAGTAGTATTCGACATAGCATTGGATCAATCATAGAAAAAGGATTAGTTTCTCATTTGGTAGCAAATTCAATCGGGAAAAGAAAGGACATCTCAAGAACCTCTCTCATTTTAGGGTTTTTTCTGATTAAAAACACTCATCTTAGTAACTTCGTGTCCTGATCGCAATAATCAATTTCAGAGAATCGTCAAAGTCCGCTCTATACCCTCCCTTTGACTACCGAATAGCTTATTAGAAATAAAATAGTAAATTATTATAACAACTCGTCTCATCTTTCCTGCTAATTCTAAGGCTGTTCAAAATACCAGTATCCTCTATCCATACATTCAACGAAGAAAGATTTTGTGTGAGGCGCTCAATGGTAGATCTTGCTTTGAAAAATGGAGTCAAGTAGGATATCAATCTCAATTCCAAACAATCAGAAAATATGAATCTCCTACTCAGTATACATCTACCAACTCACAATGAAAATTTTATCTTTAGAAACCGTACAAAGGCTTAACCGTCTCAATTTCCTTAACCTTCTTCTCCAAGTCTTCAAGGATTCCTTTTCTGTAGGATTCTTCTGACATAACAACGGAATATGCCACATAAGTTGGAAGAACTTCAATTCCGCAGAACTTCATCGTACCCCAAGTGATATGGTGGAGTCTATCTTCCACAGACATTCCCGCTGAGCCTGTAGGAGTATATTCTTTCTCAGGAACAGAGGTAGTGGTGATAACCCATCCCTTCTTTCCTCTGAGAGGCGCCTTGTCGAAAATTTGACCAAAATTCCAGCCGACACCGCAGATAAATGTCTTTTCGAGCCAGCCTTTCAGGATGGCAGGGCAGCTGCCCCACCAGAATGGGAACACAAGGATAATGTAGTCAGCCCAGAGGATCTTCTCGGTCTCAGCCTGGACTTGGTCGACGAGGAGCTTCGAAGCAGAGGCATTTTTGAACTCCATCACGGCGTTGAAGTAATCTGGTGAGCTGAGCTCCTTGAAGGTGCGTTTATCGAGAACAGGATCGTATTTATCTTTGTAAAGGTCGCTCTGTTTGACTTCATGGCCTGCTTCGAGGAGAGTCTTGACGACGACGTCTCTGAGGGCTGCAGAGAAGGATTTTGACTCTGGGTGAGCGTAGACAACGAGGAATTTCTTTTTTGATCCTTGCATTGAAAAGATATGTTGCTAATGACGAAAATTATGGAGAATTAATTAAGTTGGTTCTATTAATGAAATATTTAAATAGCAGCTGGAATACGTGATTCATTGCATTGGATACGCAATCTGTGAATCTGTGATTAAAGATTCAGCCCTCAAATCCAATCAGTGAATTTAAGAATCAAGTTTTAAGCTCGATTCCCAAAAAAAGCAACCTCAAACTTCCTTGAAAACACCCAAACTGAAACAGCTTCCAAAGCTCCATATGGGATTAAAAACACCTTCCATAGGCAGTATAACCATGAATTTATGCCATTTTACCGCAAATCAAACTGTTTTTGTGAACAAATCAGCATGATGATCTAGAAAGATCGATTGAGCTTTTTTTTAACAAATAAAGGTGAAGTAGTGATTTCTGAGGCAACAAGGTTTGTTAGTACCATATAGGCTTAGTTTAGTTTCTAATAGAGAATATTACAATTGATAACATTGACGAAATGGCTATAAAATTATCATCAAAGGAGCCCATTGAAAAAAAAATACGACTGAGAGGCTGAGCTCTCATACTCATCAAACCAAAACTCTGCCATGAGCACATTTGTGGAAGAACTGGATTGAGGCTTAATTGATTTAAATAATACGTGATTTCGGAATCGATAATCAAGCCAGTGTAGATTCTAAGAGACGTGAGAATCACGTCTCCAGAGTTTTTATAAATTTGGATAATTTTTTGCTAAGATATAGAAAAAATTAAATTTATTCACGAAGATTTGCATCATGGGAAAAAAAGTTCTCATCGTTTTCAGTCACCCAGAGCCTAAATCATTCTCTGGCGGTATGAGAGACACTATTGTTAAAGCTTTGGCAGAGCAAGGTCACGAGATCAAGCAAAGCGACCTGTACAAGCAAAAATTCAATCCAGTTGTTTCCAAGGAGTCTTTCAAGGAGGTCGGTAACAAAGACTACTTGAACGTCATCATGGAGTACAAGAACGCCGCCGCAAAAGATTTATTCGTTGATGAGCTGAAAGCCGAGCATGAAAAACTCAAATGGGCCGATTATGTGATATTAGTCAGTCCATACTGGTGGGGAAGCGTCAACGCTATGATGAAGGGCTGGATTGACCAAGTCTTCGTCGCTGGCGTCGCTTGGGACTTCGGCAAGATTTACGACAAGGCCCTCTTAAGAGGAAAGACCTGCTGGATTGTCACATGCACTTCCATGCCTGAGCCAGGCTACACCAAGGAAGGCGCAATGGGTATGACCATTGAAGACAGATTCCACCACCTTACCTGGGGCACATTCAAGTTCTGCGGCGCTGACGTTCTTCATCCTTTCTGTGCCTATGGAGTCGCTACTGCTCCTGAGGAAGTTAGAAAGGGCTTCCTCACTGAGCTCGATAAGAGAGTGAAGGAACTGGAAACTGCCAAGAGACTTTACGCTTTCGAGCCTCTTGCCAAGGAAGACAAACCAGAAGGTGCGAAACTTGAAGGATCAGCGAAGAAGGGCGGTTGCTGCGATCTTTTCTAAATTTTCGGTCAAACGATAAAATAGTTATTCATATTGTCTTGCGCGTTCGTATTATTTCTGTGATCCAGCTTCATTTTCTTGTTTCAGATATTTTTAACAGGATGTGTCTTGTAATGAACAAGGTTGCAGTGGTGCTGCAAGACTTCGAATAACTCTCTAATCTCCTTTTTACATACATGAGTCTTGAGATAGAACAGGGAAGGCAATGGGTGAGGCTTTTGAGTAGCATTAATAAATAGTTAAGATTTAACGAATCAGATTGAATCTGTAACAATCCTTTGTTTTTTGATCGAGAGATGAATCAATTTTTTAGTTTCTGAGCTCCTTTAAAGCTCTTTGTGGAAGGTTTATCATGGATAAATAGGCAAACCATTAAATATTAATAACACCATTAACATCGGCTATACAGCAATGCAAGATGTCTCCTAACTATATTCACACACCGCGTGAGAAATAATAAAAGAAAAAAATTCCTTAGTTTTCGTGATCAATTTAAAAAGGAGAGAATCGGCTCGATTCGAATCGGTTTAATTAGAAGATGATCCATACCGGCTTCGTAGCATTTAATTTTCTCTACCTGGCCAGAGTAAGCAGTGCATCCTACCACTTGACAATCGAACATTCTCCCTTCTGAGCATTTTTGTTTTATTAACTCAGTGGCCTCGCAGCCATTCATTATAGGCATATTATAGTCCATGAGAATCAACTTGATTCCTTTGCATTGTACGAGATCACAATGCAATGAATGGGATTCAAATAATTGATCAAGCTTTTCGACAGCCTCCTTCCCATTGAACGCGCAATCAGTTCGCACGCCTTTTTTCTCAAGGATTCTCTGAACTGAGTCCACATTGAAAGGATCATCGTCAACGATTAGCACCTTCGGACAGCCGTTTCTTAGCTGACTGAGCTCACTTAATCTAAGCCCAGTCGAAGAATGCTCCAGGCTAGAAGCCTTTAAGTCAGAGACTTCTCTTCTCGGCTGGTAAAGAGAGGATTTCTTTAAAATCGCAGCCTTGCCTTGAGGAGTTTCTTGATTTTTCACGTATTCAAGGCCTTTTCCTTTGCGCTCTTCAATTAGAGACTCAAACTCTCCGAGGCCAAGATCCACCGAGCAGTTCATTAACTTTCTGCTGCTAAAGTCTTTTTGGAAGGCAGATCTCCCCGAGGCTATTGATTGGTTATGAGGGGAATTGTCGGGACTGCAGTTTAGCCGGAATGAGGGTTTTATACTCTCAATGTCAAAGTAGTCAGCTTTTGGAGAGTTTACCTGCGCCCTTTCATCTATCGAACCTTTCCATCCGGGCACAGCTTCCTTGAGAAAATCTGAAGCCCATAATGAAGTGCTGCTTTCTCTTGGACCTAGTTGAGTGAAAAAATCTGATTGGCATGGTAACACGAAGGATACAGTCGTTCCGCTGTCAACCATTGAGGATATGTTTAACTCCGCATCCATGCTTTTCGCAATGACATTGGAGATTTTTAACCCAAGACACGCGCCTGTGGAGCCTGTGCTGATTTTCCCATCGAAAAGATCCTGAGATAGAAGCAGCTGAAGGCGCGCTAGTTCATCCTCAGCCATCCCGATCCCAGTATCTTCTATCGAAAACAGCAAATTGGACTCTCTTACATCAATGCAACTGTCATTCGATGGCTGCTGGTGACACAACCCAATTCTCAGTAACACACCTCCTCTTTGTGTGAACTTAATTGCATTGCTCAGCAGATTCATCAGCAGCTCTCCTAATCGCTCTCTATCAGCATAAATTTCCTCAGGTATGTCTTTCTCGAGATCAAAAGCCAGAGAGAGCCTTTTCTTATTGGCCTCAAACTTCACAATTTCGAATAACTCATCCAGAAAATCTTTTACCTTGAACCGCACTTTCTCAAGTCTGAGCAGTCTTCCAAAAGATAACTCTGAATAGTCGCTGATCCCTTGCACCATGTAGACAAGTCTCCGGATATTCAAAAGAACCGGTTTCAAGTATTTTTCTTTGATAGAACTTGGAATTTGCGGTTCCTGAAGCATTTCTTGTAGGAGCAGTGAAGTACCATTCACTGGAGTCCTGAGCTCATGAGAGACAGATGACAGCAGGAAGCTCTTATACTCATCTCTGTCTTCTATCTTCGCGATGGCGTCACGGATCGAAGTGTCCTGAATGAGGAGAAGCAGAGAGATTTTCTCATGGAAAATCGTGTAGCCGAAGGCGATTTCAACAGAGGTGTCATGGATTTTTGCATCGCCATACAAAAACAGCGGCTCTTGTTTCTCCGAATCCCAGCAAATTCCTTTCTCAATGAACTCGTTGGCCTTGCTTAGAAATTTTCGTACTGCCTCATCCAGCGTGACGTCCTTAAACTCGAGCAGAGCTTGATCGATAGAATCAGCGCGTGGAAACTCGTTTAGAGTGCGAGAACGATGGAATGTTATTGCACTGTTTTCTCGATTTTTCGTGCTCCGTCGGATTTTGAAGCATTTAAACGCTTCTAGGCTGCTGATGAGAAACCGTTCTTCCAAACTGACTTGACTGAAGAACCCCTTGAAACCCGGATTTTGGAAGAGGACGTTCTCTTGTATATCTATTACCGCGACTCCGTAAGGGATAAAATCAATGATCTTGCGCCACGTGACATTTCTATCGAATAAATTCGCAAGGTCCTTTATGACTCTTTTTTCGTTGTTCTGGGTCATGTATTCGAAAAATGTCAAACAAAGACATGTCGGTAATGAGAAAAAAGCAACATCAACCAGATCTGCAGTTTCCCAGAGCCTCGCGATTGCAATTTCAATCAAACTTCCAGCCAAAATGGACGAAAAGAGGAGAACTTTGATCCACAGAGCTTCTATAAGAGGAATCAACGAAATGACGGCAAAAGAATGACGGATCAAGTTTTTCACACTCATTGTAAATTTCTCTTGAGCTGGCATATCTGGACAGTTAAAAATATACAAGATAAGGCTTAATAGAAAAGCTCCTCCAATGCCTGCAACGATAGACCAGTCCAAAAGCCGTCTGAGAAAAGATTTTTTGCGAGCAATCCACAAAAAGAGAGTAAAACCTATCCCAGCCACTATTATGTAAATCCAAATCAACACGACGTTCAAAGTAGGGATATTTTTCACGATGGAAACCACAGTCATTTGAATCAAGTACCAGATGATATAGACAGCACTTAAGAGCTGAATATTGAAGAAATTAGCGCTGATAAAGTTCTTTTTGAACTCTGAGTAGAGTCTCTTGGAGGTGGTTCCGTCGAGAATATCTGCTTTCGGTCTTTGCATAGCTTCGTGAAAATTATTATAGATCTGCTTAACCGTTAATTTAGATCGTATCATTCGACAGAAACTCAGAATCCAAAGATCGAAATTCTGGGAGCATCGAAAATTCTTTTATTTATCACATTTGAAATAATTATTTTCGAATAGCCTCAGAAAGCCAAAAGACTCTAACTTGACGTTTTCGAAAAATTTTTTACTTTTCCAACTATTAACTCTCGAAGAATAATATGCTTCAAGAGAAAACTCCTAAATATCAATTAAAAGCAAGGCTTTTCGCTATTAAATCAGATAAAACGAGATTAATATACCACCTGATCATGGTCATGTGTTATTTCTTTTCTCAAGTTTTTGAAAAACCACAAATAAATTGCGATATGTACTGAAAATGATATATATCACTATTGGGAGTTGGAGTGATTTACTCCATTACTTGGTTATCGTGCTTGGGATAGTCATTAACGCGAAAAAGCACTTGCAATTGAGACTCATAATCAAATTTAAACGTTAGCTTCCTTTACAACATAACTTTATTTACATGACGCTTTCTCTCGTACTTATAAATTAGCATTTAGAACTTTATGAAGCACTTTGTTGAATATGCAACGATTTGATTTAACACTGCCAATAAAAATTCAGAATTTAACTACACCTCAAAACGGATAAAAGAAGAGAACTAAGAGAAGATAATTAAATAAATTGATTTTATACTATGAATAGTATCTAACCTATTTTTCTTCTGATCCCAAGAGCTGGCAAAACCGCACTCGTAAGTCATATAAAATGACCTCAGATGTTAGAAACAGCGATAGAATATTTGAGCGATCTAAGGTGGAAACATTTCTTCTTGTAACAGAACATAAATCACAATTGGGTAACTAAGTTTTCCTCTTCAATTCCGTTTCTCTGTTTCTCAAATACCTTGAATTTCTATCAAAGGGGTCCTTATCAATGATTTATAGCATATAGCTCTGCAAGTTTTATTTCCACGCAATTTTGTGTTACCGTCCTATTAAGTCTTAAAAATTTGCATTTGAACTCAACCACTTCTACTTAAATTCAAATACTTAAAAGACAGATATAATAACCCAATTGATTCTAGTAGCAGGGTTCTACTCATGAAGAAATTTTTTTCAAAAATTATCCGTGAGGACTACTATGATGACGAATACATCTTAAACGAGCAAGAATTCAAAGGTTCTTCTTCTCATTTGTTAAAAGAACTACAATTACTAATTATAGAGCTTAACTTTGTCCAATTTGACCCTTACTGGAAAATCCGAGCCACGTGCTACCATCTCGCGATCGGTTGCTTTGGCGACAAAGAAACACTAATAAAAAGCATAGAGCAGCTCCTTTTCAAAAATTACTTACATAACCGACCTTCCAATTCGGCAGCGAGAGATCTCGCCTTGACTGACATCGAGACAATGACAAAGAATTTAAATGCTTTTGCGAAGAAGCATGATAAGGTTACCTTGAGAGACCTTGAGGCACATTATGATTCTCGTAAAAAGCCCATACTTTCATCGTATTTCATCACTTGGCCCCCTTACAACAAGACGTAGCTGGAAGCAATGCCCACTGCCGGAGAGAATTTAAGCATGATTTTCCATGGCAAGTGGTCCCTGAGCTTGCGAAGAAGGAGCAAAATGTGGCTTATCTCGAGATTTATAAGGCGGTAAACCATTTTATGAGACCGGCCATGGTCTTCTACAATCACTTGCAAGAAAGTACCCAACTTACTCTCAACACCACCCATTAAACACTAAACTCAATTTTCTAGCTGAACCCTATATAAATGCGATAGTTGCACTCCCATACACTCCCAAGATGCTCAATCAATTTACATCGCTCCAGCTTTACTCCATATCAAAAGTCCTCGATTTAAGATTCAAGTATCTTAATACCGAAACCTCATCTAATGTAAACTGCCTTAGTCCTGAAACACCTAGCGTGTTAGAAGTCATCAAACAGAAATTGCTCGATGCATTTTATTGCGTCGAAGACAGTAAAAGCATGCACGGAGTCGTCCTTTGCCAGAGCAATTTCAAAGAGTGCGAGAACCTCGCGTCGACCTTCTGTTCAAATCATCTCTGCAAATTATGCTGCCAGGTAACTTCCCCTATGGATATTCAGATCCTCAATTGGATTCAGGACACTCAGCATCGGGAGCCTTGCGTAATCCATGACAGTTACGACCAATTCTTTCGGCACAAAATAAAGTCCCTATACTTATTCGAACAAACCCACAACTTTGACCCCAAACGAACTCTCCGGATCTTCTTTCGCAAGCTCGTTCGAAAGCATGACCTCGAAAAAGCTTTCAAAGGCAGGAATATCGACTGGGAGAAAATCGCGATTTATCATCATCCAGTCTCGCACCGAATTCATTGCGTGTATTTGCCATTTGTGGGTTCGAAGGACGCTTTTCGGGTTTATACAGAAAGAAAAATCTATGCTGAGCAACTGGGTAAGAACCTATATTAACTGATGAATGTCTCACACAAAAAACTAAAAAAATAGATCCGTTTGGCGCTCGGATAATGACGCTAAATACAAATCTAACGAAAATTGCAGAGAAAAGGCCTGTTGCTGGAAATATAATCGTTATTATAAAACCCTTCTCAACACTCGCCGTCGTCGAAGCTCTTCCCACAGGAGATGACTATCTGCGGCAGCTTTCACAACTTATTCAGAATCTAACTCAATTGGAGCCAAAAAATTTTACGATCGAAGAGGATCGCAACCCTGTGACCGGAGAGTCTGACTATCAGCAGGTATTTATCACGCTGCCGTCCAGAGACTTCGTTGATAAAGTCTATCATGCCCAGCCGTTTTTCGGCTGTTTGATTGCGCATAAACTGACTCATACACAGATTTGCGCGTTTCGGAAATATGATGAGGATCAGTGTTTAATGTGCAGCAGCAAAAAGAATCCCCCTTGCATACAAGACATGTGCCAGGACTGCTGCTCGAGGCAGAAGTATGGGACGTTGATCTGTGAATGTTCATTCGAGATCGTCCAAAAACTGCAAGTAGAGCGCAACAAGTATCTACAATCAATGGCCGTTGATGTCTCTGACTTGCATTACGATGAGAGCGCTATGACGGATAGCTTATGCGAGAAATGTCTGAACTTCCAGGATAAAGGGTGCGTGAATAGCATGTGCTCAGTTTGTTGCCCAATCCAAGCAATCCGCTCGAAATGCCAGCTTCACGATGAGAGTTTATACTCTCGTGCAATGCGCGCTTTGTAAATTTTTGCTTTAAATTAAAAATTATTTGACCCAAACGACAATTTCCTATGCAAGGGACGTGAAGCAGCTGCCTCGAAGAATCTTGCAAATTGTATCTGAAATTCATATAAAAGTGAGGCACGAGTTGAAGCAGGGTCGCTACGACTGGTTCCGGCCGTTTTTAGCAACGCATTATCACTCAGAGATGATAAGAACGAACCGTGATCTTCAGATCGTTGTGGATAATGGAAGCATTGTCAGGGGAGGCAAAACGCGGCAAATGAAGGCCGGAAAAATACTTACTTTTCAAGGAAATCAGCCGATAATGATCCCTATATCAGCTTCCAATACGACACTAGAATCAATAGACCGCAAAGGAGTTCCTTTTGTTGAATATGACTATACCGGAGCGCAGATGAAGGAGAGAACCGAATGGATGAATAATTCGTATACGGGTTATAGGTTCGATTTGAGCTTGCTGAACTGGGCTGAACAAGATTGTTTAGGGTTTTCTCAAGAGAGGATCATGAGCAGCAGCTGCAAGCTCCGAATAAAAAGATAACGACCTCTTTTGATTTGATGCTGATAGGTAAACCACAGCTCTTACTCTCTTGCTTACCTGAATATATTAATATGAAGGTCTCGATGCCCTAACGCATAGTGTTCGCGAGATGTATTATGAGATTTATTCCAGGATCCGCGCCTCAGTAGGGGCTATAGACCCTAGAGGGATCATGATATTAGATCGCGAAAGCATATTAAGTAATATTAATGGCCTTCACTCGGACTTACTCCTTGAATAGTGAACGTATACAACAATAGACTGATGTTCGAAAAATGCAAGAAATTAGAGGAAAATCTGAACAGGCTTGGAAGGGTAGCGTGTATAAAACTCAACAATCAGTTGGACGCTGTGGCTCTATTAGTGAGAGGGGTAAAAATCAATTTGCCTCTGAATAACGGGACGGTTAATGAGCCTGTTGTTTATCCATCGACTCACCTTCTGAATTTTATCGAAAGATTTAATCCATCGACTTTTCAATTGGAAATAAGAACCCTGGGAAAATATTTCGCTAAGGAATTGAAAGAACTTGACGCGTTCTATGCTCAGGTCAGAGGATTCGAAGGAGAAAAAGAGAATCGCGAGCAGCAGAATAAAAAGAGGAAGAAAAACTCTCGGAGGAATTCAGGAAAATTTAAAAAAGGATTTAATCATCGGAAGAAAGTCAAGAAATGATATGCAGCGATAACTTTCGTTTCCGCTTGCTAATGAGAAGTAATAAATTCATAGGAATTTTTGAAAATAGTAGCTGTTCTTATGTCAATACTAAAAGATTTGTGAATTCTAATTGATTTTATTGCTGTTAACAAATGATTTAAATAACCATTATGTGTCGGGCTTTATTCGCTCAATTTAGTAACTGTGCTTAGATACCGGTGATTTTTCAAATTCTGCAGTAAATGCATCTTAATATGGAATGGAAAATGGTTCGGCTCATTATTGGGCGCTGCTTTGTACATTTCCAAAGAGAAGGAAACTGATTAATTATGATGGAAATATGTATTGATGATTATGATGATTATTAATACAAGAGTGCATTGAGATATTAAACGTAGTTGGCATGACTCAGTAGAGAGTACTACAAATAAATAAATAGCAACGAATAAAGATTACTGCATATCTTCATGCGCACTGAAATAAGATAATAGTAATAATGTATTAATTTTCACGTGTACTTAAATGTGTAAATAAAAAGGTAATTAGTAAATTAATGTCTTGACTCGAAGACTGTTAAAGTCTTCCATGATCAAATTCAAGATCACAACTTTTTAGAAATCAAAAAAAGCTTCAAGTTCCTCATTCGATTTTTCAATCGACTCTCGACTTGGAGTATCATCGCCGTCCATGTTGTGTTGAAACTAAATCAAGAAATAAATATGGACAAACAACTCAGGAGATTTACCTCTATCGGAGCTAAATTATAGGTTCCAAACTCCTTTCTTTGGACTTTATAGGGCTGAAAATATGGCACTTGGAAATCTTGTAGAGCTGCAAGCTCAAACTCGTTCTAGTGAAACAAAACATGAGAAACCTAAAAAAAAATTAATGGAGATACTTGAGCGAAGAGTTCTTTAGGCACTGATCGGTAAGTCATCCTCGCGTTGGACGTTTGTGCGAGATTTTGCTGGTGAAACGCATAGTCATTCAACCCAGCGGCCTTACTCAGAGTTGGGTTGCTTGACAGTTTCGAAAGAAGAGATCTTTGATTTGACGGAACTTGGTAATCGCAGTGGTCTCTAAATATTGGATGATAAGACACAGAAGAACCACTCGTGCTTACATCAGCCATTTTAGTTCTTGATTTTCTCGTTTGAGTATATCAATGGCCTGATAAGCCTTATGCAGTTCTTGTTGGATAAACTTTTCCTGTTCCTCGCAGTAGATTCTCTAACCAACTGATTAAAAACTCTAAAGAAAGAGCTGATTTACCGATGGCTTGCTACTAATTTCGTCAATTTGAAACTCACTTTTTGGGATCTCTTGCCTCAAAGGCAATTTGCTACTTTTCTTCGCCTCCAAACGATTGGTTCGTTTTATTCGCGGAAGCAGATCTCTAAAAACCCCATTTTAACCCTACAGGCAAAGAAAAGTCTAATTTACGGCCTGCCACTCTTGAAATCCTCATGATAGTACTCTCTGCGGCCGGCACTTTCGCCCGTGACTTTCTTGAAATTATAGAAACTTAACTACAAACGAGAGGTCATCTAGCTCACTGAGACAGCTAATAGACTTACCTGCCTTATAAACGAAGGGTATTTGCTATGATTGAAATGCTCGGCGAGCACAGTGTTTTCAATCACAGTGTAATCAACAATCTGGAACCGTGAGCCGTCCGTGCTCCAACTCAAGGCGTTTGGGTATTGCTTGCTCTAATGAGACGTTATCAAGGAAGGCAAGAATGTTAGTCTTACTTCGAGCAGTTTGAACAGTTTTATAATAAACTGGTTTCGGTATTTGGGTTTGCCTCTAGTCGCGTTCTTTTGTTCTTTAGTAGCGTCGGATTGTTCCATCCTTAGTGGTATCGAGCTTCGCTTTTTTCTCAAATAATAATTATATCTTTTCGAAAAATTAAATCGTTTTAGAAACAATAAGAAAGGCTGCAGCGATATGTTTGGAAAAATTTATTGTTAATTCGAGTTTTGAAATCCCAATTTTATTTAATCCGATTTTCGTGTTGCGAAAAAATGTTATAAATTTCGAAATTTTCAGATAAATATTTTCCATAAAGTTACTAAATTTGAGAATCATAACGGAACGATTCCTCGAACTCAATTCGAATTATTCGAAAACAGTGACTTGTTCTTAGAAGGAATCGATAAAATTTTGATATATGCTGATGAGGCCAGCCTCAAAAAGAGAGGCCAAACGAATGGATGATAGAAGGTACTGAACATGAGGCTATGCATGTGTTGCCTTGCCGGAGTATTTGAAGCTAATGTTTCCTTGTGGAGAGTCGCCCAAAAAAACAAGCCGTTCTGCTGAGGGTTTACTCGCACTGTTTGTCAGTGCAAACTGATTTTTCTGAGCTGTTGAAAATTTAAAGAATATTTGTTCTTTTCTTAGATTCTGAGGAGAGGAAAAATGCACTTTAAAATTAATTTTTTTTGTTGTCATTTTGTGTATGCGCTAATTTAATGGAAGTTATGGAGGACCATATGCTGTCTTTTGGAAAGGCAGAGTTGGTTTGTTTTGTATTAGCATAGCATCAGCGCGTAGTACTTTGGTTCTTTGAGGAGTTATTTCATGTGTTTTGTGATCAAGTGGGCTTTTGATTATTATTTTCAAAATGACAGCAAAATATTATTGGATGCCCTTTTTAGTAAGTAGTAGTCGGTTCATTCGAAGGCTTTATGGTGAGAATTCATAATGAATGAAGCCAATCTAAGTGATTCTCGGCTAACAAGTCAAGAAAGAAACTTGTGTGTAATGGGATAGAGTATTTCCTCTCTGCTCTGCTTATGGCCGCTTTTCCTGGTTTAAGGCCTCTTAAGTGTAGAATAATGGATTAGAGACATTATCTATCTTAGAGAACTGAAAGCAGAAATTATCAAAGTTTCGTTGAGAGGTCCCTGATTATTTTAACAATTAATGGTTTCCATTGAAAATTAATAACGCATCGCATTGGAGTCGCAGGACTGCCTCCTCTATCATCTATCAAAAATGTCACGTTATATATATATAGGGATGCATGCTGTAGCTACAAGAGAGGTGAGTTAGGTTGCAAATTGTTGAAAAAAAATTGTTCCTATTTCAGGGACTGTTATCTTAGGTCTCAAGAAGAGGATTGTCAGACATGATACAGGCAGCGATTTTCGATATTTTCCCTTTATTTGCGGTGAGAAGGTTCAGTTAGAAAAAATATCGATACTTTTACACACAAATTTATTACCGTTCAAATACAGTCAAAAACGTTAATTAATTTCTAAACAGTCTATCTTGCCAGTATCCTGAAAAAATAAGTGATAAAAGAAAAGATACATCGTTATCAATGAGTCAACTCTTCAGCCTCACGTGTTTCTGTGGCTAGGAAGTTTGATCGTAAATCGAACGTCCTCGTGTATTTGCTCAATTTCCTCGCGATTTCTAGAAATTATAGAAACATTATGAGACTCATTTCTCATTGGAAGTAAATTCTTTACAAGCTAAACAGATGTGCGGTTTGTTTTTTTCCCATCAGTAAATTCTTTTGTCCATAGTAATCTCTAAAAAATTACTGAGTTAACCAGTAAATATCACAAAACTTACGCTGGATCCTGGTACTGCCATTGATTCTGTTTATTCGAAGCAAACGGTTTCGAACGCTCGCTGGATTGTCCGGGAAGTGGAGGGTGCTGATTTATATTTATCGTTGTTACTTTATGCGAAGGTCGTAAATCTGGGGTCCGCATATCCATAAGCAATAAATTCGTAATCATTTCTTTCATAGTAGCTTGAGAATACTGAGGCAATTGCTGCTGCTGTGGTTGCTTTCGGTATTGCGGCCGATGATTGTCAATAGTCCTTGCTTTTGATTCTTCAGGAGGTCGTGCTGCACGTTTAAGCATCCTATGCGCATTGAGGGTCGTTTGGTTTCTCCGAAGAGATGGTATGCTGCGATCTGGAGAAAAATTCGCTGGGCTTCTCGACGTGCTGATTATCCCATTGCTCCTTGAGCTGCTGCTATCGTTACGAGAATTATCAGTCCTATAAGTTATATTCCCTCTTCTCGTTGTCAAGGGTTCTGGCGATATCCCTTTCATGTTTCTTTGCGTTCGTATCGTACTCAAGCCTCTCGAGTCTCGCGAGCTATTAGAATCAACGCTTCTATGATAATCTGTCCTGATCATATTGTAGCGCATTGGCTTGAATTGCGGTTTTGGCTCGACTTTCTTCCTTTTGTCTTCGGCTTTGCCTGACTTTGTAATAGTGCTAATATCATATAATCTCCTGGCAGGCCTCGCGCTCACATTCCCAATGGTAGGCTTTTTGATTTCTTTTACGTTGGGTTGTTTCGCTGCCTGTGTGATATTTGGTGACTGATTTGCCCTCCGATTTGTAGAAGGAAGAGATCTCTGTGCTGAGGTATTCCCTGGAGTTCTGCTTGAGGTATTAATTTGTCTCTGGGTATTCCTTGGCTGGGGGAGGGGTTTCTTGCGATCTGTGACCTCAGTCATAAAAAAAGTCCCTTCGTTTGATTTTAGTTTAGATTCTGGTGTCTGATGCTGACTGTTGTTGCTATTGGCACCGTCGCCCACAGGTGTTTTTGTTGTATCAGTGTCCTCTTCAAGCAATGCTTGGAATTCATCGTTTTTGACATATCGGTTAATCATATTTTCAAATTGCGGATTTTTTAACAGCATATTTTTTTGCGTTTTCCTGGCGGCGCCTTCTGGATTCTCAGGCTTCATGTAATTGTTATATCCCATTCCTTTGGCAGCTGGCTTAGCACTCTTATTCTGAACTTCTTCAGGTATAGCATTATCATCAGACAATGGTTTCTTTTTCCTGGGTTGCAAATATTTGTGACAAGGCATCATCTCGAGCTCAAAACTGCCTGGTTCTGGACTTTCCTCTATATTTTCCAGCTCCTCATTAGGCTTCGGATCATTACTATCTGCATTTTCTGTCTTAGGAGGGCTTTTTCGAGCATTTCTTTCCGTGTAAAATTGCCGCCGAAGCGCTGCGTTACGTTCAAATGCATTGTTTCTTGTCCCTTCAGCGTTTTTCATTATCATAAAATCTAATTGTCTGTAGTTATAGCTTAGATCTGCGCTTCTCGGAGGAACGTAAGGTCTCTCACCCAGTCCAATGGCTTTGTATTCAAGAGTCTGAGGGTGCATTGTCATATCCATGTTATGAGTTTCTAGGCTGGTAGTTATGACGAAGGGTCGACGAAGAACTATACAATTCGCAAAAATCGAGCTCTTCGAGTCTTTTTCTACGGAGCCGTGGGAGATCTCTTTCTATAAGGACAGCCATATCCTCGTTAGGGAGAAGCCTTTGAGAATTGAGGAGTTTTCTTTTCTGTTGATGAACGTCTCCGACACCGGGATCTGTAACTTCTTTCTTTGATTGTCTTCGTCTGTCGTGGTTGTAATCGCTGATTGGACCTATTGCAAGGTGAGTGATGGAATTGCTTGAGGGATTACTTTCTCTAAGTTTTGGAGGAGTGCGATCGAATCTATTAGCTGATCCAAAGGTTGTTCCTCTGATGTGATAGCTCATTTTATTTTGTGAATTAAAATACAGTGGTAAATTCGCAAATAAGCCTGAGTAGGTGCGAAGTTATTATTGTTGATTGAGGCGCTGTCTGTGTAGAGAATCTGAAGAATAATTTTACGCACACCTTGTGATTGAAGTCCAGGACATATATGATAATATATCCCATAACTATTACAAAAAAAGTAATTGCGAATAGTTATTAAGAAACTGAATCACTACTAGAGTCATCAAATGAAACGCGCGTGTAAAATGGATGAGGTAAACTGAAATTCTGATAATTCGGCAAATCAGGATGACCTTATTCTCTTTTTTTTTTTGGGTTATTCTCTCGAGAAAGTCATCGAGCTAACAGTGGATAGTCCAGAAACCGATACTAATATTTCGTGTACTTCAATTCATTTTCAGTATTAAAAGGCTAATACATTCACAACAATACAATAAAACGAACTTGCAATAAGCAAATAAGTATAATGCTACTATAGTATTGAGTTGAGATACACCCGTAAATCAGAATTAGAGCCTTTCTTTTAAAATGTCCCGTAAAATCTCGAAAGCTCGCTTGAGTCTTTTTGAACTTGTTGAATCACATGACTCAGAAAATTTAGAAAACTACTTTCTTTTTGTTTGTTTTAGTCAATTTTATTTGAACTTCAACAGAAAGAGCTTTAGAGGTTTGAAGGTAACTGCTCTGACTCATTGACCTCCAAGCATCTCAATCCAGAGCGTCTATGTCGGCTCTCATTTCTATGAAAATTCAAAAGTCCTCCTCACTCGTCATTTGAAAACACTCATTATCATTTCGAATAATACGAGAAATTAATCAACTGCGCGCATTGATTCGGGATTTCTTAATTGGAAAATAATTAAATCTCTGTGTCCTCTAGCCAACTATGAAAAACTCCTTATTCTCTCTACTTATACCCCTCAGCCACATCGCGCTGTTTTCTCATTGCGCCACTCTAATCAAACAAATCGATACTTTCGACGTACTCTACTGCCGCGTGAATGAAGTTATGCTCGTGGATTTAGAAGACTATATCACCGGCTTCAACATCACCCACAAGCTCCTTGAACCCGAAACCCCTTACTATAACATCACAAAGAAGTTTACAAACGTCTCAGAGACTACTCTTTATCTTCTTGGAGAGAGATATCCTCCAAAGATCAATAACCGCTACATTCCTCGAGATCCTTTGGGCTATTTCAACTCCTCTGAGCCTCTAGTATTCCTTACCGCAGATTTGGAGGTCTATGTGGGAAACATCGAAAATGACACTGAGATTGCCGCTTCATTTAGGATAACACATAACCCGAATACGACCTGCTTTAGTATTCTCTACATCCAAGGCTTAATTATCGCAGATTGCATGTTGAGTCACGACGACGGGCAGACCGATCAGTTTTACATCTTCAACGCTTCAAATATAACAGATCAGTCGGTGGTTAATTCAACTCCGTCTTGCAAAACCTATGTAACCGGCAGAACAGGCAGAGGAATCCGAGCTTTTCGATTCAGTGATAATTCGATTTTCGTGTTTCGCTATGTTGATCTCTTCGCTGTCGTTGGCGAGGGCTGCAGCGGCCACGTGCAAATATGGCAATTAGACCCAGTCGCTTCCACGATGACTCTTATCACGACCATCCGAAGGTTTCTTCGCGACGACAATTTGAACCTCATTAGTTTTGAGATCTACCTCGGCGACCTCTTTTTGCTCACCACGGACGGGAACTTTTATCGTGTTTACAGCTACCAGAGCGCGGATTATTACGAATATGTTGAATTTCAAATTCCCATGCTCGAAGATGAGCAGATGCTCACGCTGCGCGCTTCACAGGAATGGCGCGACGGGGGCAGGGCACTCACTTTGATGGCAGCGTCTCAGTATAAAATTCATGTCGTAGATTGGTCTTCACTACAAAATCCTTATCTACGGGCACGGTACGAGCTCGAGGCACCGAGGTCTGTAAAAGAAATAGCCTTTAGTCAAGGATTTGTGTTTCTCCTCACATCCTACGACAATGGCCAGACGGAAACTGTTACGATTTACCGAAGACAGCATTTTTTGAAAAACACGATTTTTGGGTACATTGAACTTGGCAGGTCACAAAACTCATTCATTGACACCAACATTACTATGGACTACTTGCTCATCAGCTCTGGCAACACGATGTCGAAAATCTTCGTGCAGTACTCTTATCTATCGCTTGGTCCGTTCAGCGCTGGCGAGGAAGGTATGATCACGCTCTATAGTACCAGCCATAGCGGCGAGATGGTCGAATCGATGCTAACGAATATCTCCTACATCGTGGTTGAAGAAGACGACACCAATGTGTACAAAACTAACCCGGAAGCGTTTAATCTCATAAACACTGAGTACCCTTCCATAGTCGAAACCAGCATCACCGACTTTGCTAGCGGTCCATTCATTAACTTCAAATTACAAGATTTTCCTTCGAATTCGACCAATGCAACAATCAAAAACTACGCGCAGATTGGCATTGACATGGGAGGAATCGACCTCACAAACATCATTTACCAAAAAGCCTTCTCGAGACTAAATGACTCTTCGATTTGGTGGTTCATGCAGAACAAAACCGGTTTCCTTTCGAGTTTTCTCTGCAAGCTGGATTTCCGCTCCCTTCTCACCTGCCAGATCTACCAAAGCGTCTATCTCAACGGAACTGTAACACAACTCGAGTTTGTCGACCGTCGAATCTTCGCCCTCCTCAACCGAAGCATCTTAACCGTGCTCTCCCAGCAAATGGAAGTGGTTGATTTCCACCTTGCAGAGGGTTGCAACGATATCGTTCCCGTCAGCCTGAGACAAGGAAACGTTATCATCTGCATACAGCCGGCGTCCAACAGGTTCGTGTACTTCCTGACGTCATGTAACTCCTCTTCTCAAATCTCGTACATAGACAAAAGTCATTTCCGTCAGCCAGTAGTGCTGTTATCTCTGGTCGTCAGGCCAATGTATCCCTCGTTCCTGTTCATCAATAACAACCACAGCGAGATCCTTATCGTAGACGCTGAGTTGCTCGTTGAGTTCAACCAGATCACCGTCATCGACGTTATTTCCCCCGCCGTCGATGAGAATTTCAACTATAGCTATTTAAGATACATGGTCGTGCAAGAACAAATGGTTCTGCTATCGGGAAATAACAATAGTAAGATCCAGCTCTGGCATATGGGTTTTCATGAACCGACCAAGGGAAGCCTTCTAAAAACACTATCTAAGCACCCGGACATTATTTTCAAGATAGACTCGTGCAATAACGCATACTCTTCACAAGAGCTTTCAAATTTTTATCTCGCTACTCTCAATAAGGACCAAGTGCCTCAAATCGCCGTATACTCCGCTTCATTGACCGGCAATGCAAATTTCTTAGCAAAAATCCCGCTCATTGGCGAGCCCAAAAACGCATCGATTCTCTTAACAGGGGTATATCTGGCTAACAAAGACGCGGACTTGGTGTTCGCGGCAACAGAAAACAAATTCTACGCGTTTATTGTGTATGAAAAAGCGAGGATTTCATTCAATAGCTTCATCGAAGACCATTCCAGCCCTCAAGAAACCAAAATGTTCCTTATAGAAGCACTGGATGAGAATAACGAACTTCAATGTTCGGTTCCAGCTTCATTGATCACGTTCAACACGCAAAGAGCGATTGAAAAGATCACGAAGGACTGGGTCATCACTGACTTGATCAATATCAATGAAACCACTCATAACGAAGCGTTCATTTTCCAAACCAACAAATATTTCAATGGGACCGTGCTATTCTACAGCCTTCAAACAAATCGCCCTGAGGACAGGAACTACCTCTCGCTAAAGACGAAAATCGCGTTTCATCGCGCTTTTTCATCTGAAGACAACCCTGTAAGAGATATTATTCACGGTCACGGTAATATATATATCCAAGGAGACCGTGGAGTTACAAAAATGCTGTTCAGGGAGAACATCACCTGCAATGTGACAGATGCAAGGGATTTTCAAGGCGCTCACTGTCCGCTGATCGACGTCGACGATGAGGGGGATTATACTATCTCCCTTTGCTTTGATAGTTTCAAAATTGACAAATATGCCTACTTAATCGGGTTAAATTTCACCAATGGATGCGAGTACGAGGTCTTCATGCCTCAGCTTAGAACCACGCTGATCTCTGCTGACCAGATGAGGCTCAGAAAAGGCATGCTTTTCATTCTTGAGAACCAGAAAGGGCAAGATGTGCCCAGTTACGCCCGGATTCATTATTGGAATTTCTCTGACCCAATGCATCAACAATACCTCGGCTATATCGACCAAATAGACTTCAATGCGAATGACATCGATGGCCAAGGGTTCGAAGTCGCGGTTTGTGAAAGGGGATGGAGGGTGTTTTTGGTAGACGCTACGGTGGGGATCAGAACGGCGCTTTATACAACAGAAAGAGGATTCTTTGACTTCCGCTTGCTGGAATTCGCCAACGAGACGGATATTAAAAATTTGAAGATTCCTAGCACGACGATTTGGACTGGGATAGCGCTGGTTAAGCAAATAAAGAGCGGGGAGATTTACGATTTGATTCTCACGGCGAAAAACTACAATTCATACTACGTGAGGTGGTCGTTGCAGCCTGACAATAGATATTTCAAGATTATTCAAGGGTATTACAGATACCCGAACTTTGACCACGAAACAAAGGTGTCTGTGACGTTGGGCTATCATTCCTACTTCGCGCTTAACGCGATTCATTTGGTAGAAGGGAAGAGTATTATTCTCCTATACAACATCACGGATATCGTAGCCGCGACTGAATATGAGTTGCCGAGCTTCCAGTACCAGCATTTCATTGATTACACTCCCTTCAAAGAAGAAAACTCGAGTTCAGAAGCGTTTTTAGTGATTTCTGATAGCGTTTACAATAGGACTTGGATTTGGGCGAGCTCGCCCGACACAGTGCCGAACTTGGGTTCCAGTGATAGCAATATTTTAGACTCGGCCTATTGTTTGTATGAAGTTTTTGATTCCGTGCAAATTGTTGTGCAAAGTGCGGAAATCCATTCGACAACGATCCTGGTAGAGGTGTCAAATGACTTGAATAAAGCAGATATCCGAATTCAGGTGAATAATAGCAAGATGAATCTGAGAGCGCGCAAGTGGTTCTTTATTTTCCTCGCGGTGTTGTTAGGATCAACTCTGTTCGTTTTGCTTGGAGTGCAAATATGTATGCCAAACGCGCTGAGAGCAATGAGAAGAAGGAAATTGAAGCTTGCTTAATTTTTTTGGGTTTTTCTAGTCAGTTGTACACGTGCATCTTTGAAATTCACTAATTGCTGGATTATAAAGGTTCAGTCCTCTCAATGATTCGTGTTGCTAACTCTGAATAATAATATGATTTCAGTTGTTGTATAAATAATTAAAAAATATCATTTGTGGGTGGCTATTGAGTTAGAACTGAGAGGAAATGGCCAAAAGCTCATCCGCAAAAGAGAATTTTATTCATTTGGATGCGAAATTTTTATTGCAATTAAGTTCAATTTTAACATTTTTCAGCATAAATATTGATCAGTTTTTTCCGATCGGATTGTGAAATTTGAAGTTTGAATCGCCCTGAAGTTAGCTCAAGTATGAAATTGAACTTTAAACATTGAATTATTTGCTATTAAGATGACATTAGCCCTTTTCATGGGCTTGTCGCCAGTTATAGATTGTATCAGCGACTCAAAAATCAGTTGCTTGGGCTTCTTTTTCCTGATTTTTTCCCCTCCTCTCTCTCGCTCTTTTCAGAAAATAGCTCTTTATTCCTCACAATGATCCCTTTACAGCATCGGAACAAGGAGTCTTGACTTGAATATCCTCAGCGTCAAGATCTCTTTTAAATTCAGTATTCTCGATCTCATCACAACCCGATTCAAAAATTATCTGCGTTTGGTATAGAATTAAATCATAAAGAAATAAGCAAAAGCCATTTTCAAATAAAGCCTTCTACGTGCATAAATTTCAGTTCTATTTGAGTGCCACTCAAGGCTTATGAACACGCATCTTAAGTTACTAACTCATTACCCTACCAATTCCCAAGCACGATCGATAAATGTCCAGAAATCTAAAATTCCTTTGTCTATTGAAAACCCACCAAAGGATGGATTAGCTCTTTTCCAAAATAGAATCCTCAAAGGAGACGCTCAGAAAGGCAAACTCCCTTCAGTGCATAGCACAAAAGAAAGCGAGTTGAATCATATTTTAAATATTGGGAAAATCTTTCAACATAAAAAGGAAAGCGCTCTCCGCTCTCCAGAAAGCCAAGAGCAGGCATTCGGAAGCGGAAAGAAAAAACTGAGAAAAATTCACCTGATAAAAGTCGGTTCTAAAAATGAAAGCTCAAGACAATCAGATGACAGCCAAGTCCATCAACAGCAGCTCGCTTTGGGAAGGAAACTAAATTTCAACGAACCAAGAGCGATACTTTCACCCGACCTTCAAGAAGGAGGTTCGCAAGGACCTGTTAGCCGTCTGGTAGCTAATTGGAAACAAGATAACGAAATCATCACAAAAGCACAGTTCGGCCCAATACATCAACAAAACAGTCTAATAAGACGCTTGAAGTCCCCGACTAGAACGAACTTGGTCCAAGTGAGAATTCCTCCGCCTAAGCTACCTCTCCTGCCTAAAGAAAAAGAGCAGCAGAAACGTGAGGAAGAAAATCAAAACGTTATAACCGATCTAAGGTGTGGTCAGCAAGTTCAGTTTAGAAAAATAAATTTCACTTGTAGTCCGAGAGAGTATGATAACAAAGCGGCGACACAGGACCTCAAGCTTCATAACGAAGATATTGGAGTGGAAAATGAAATTAAGCCTACATTCGAAAGCAAATCGGCTCACAGGAGGATTATTTTGAATGCTCGAACAAATAAAGAAGACAATGGCCTTGTTATCAAAATCGAAGAAAACGCGCAAATTCCAGAGCCCGTCTCCATCCAAACCAACCCGACCCCTGTCCCAATCCAGGAATCTGAAACCGCCACCAGTCCGAAACCTTTTCAAACCTACCGATTTCGAGCAGGGACGCCTCCTCAAGTCGATATCAAAGGCTCTAAAACAAGACCTTTTGTGAGGAGAAATATACTAAAATCTTTTGAAAGCATCAATCTCCAGCGAAAAAACAATAAAGGAAAAACCTCTGGATCACAGAATCTCGTGCGAGAAAATATAAACCAAGACTCAGTGAGCCATCCAGAGCATGCTTCAGAAAATCATTCAGAGCATCATCTGCAGAGTTTCTGCTTCGAAGAGCTTAGTACAGTCAATTCTGCCCTAATCACAAGCGATGAGGGAGACTCCCATGGTGTAATTCTTGCTGAAATCCCTGAAGATGCATCCGAAACAGAAGAGCCTGCTCATTTGCTCCAACCCACCGGGCTTCTTCAAACTTCATTAAGCGGGAGTAAATCAGCGTCGTCTTTTCTGCGAGAATCAGTCGAGATTGAGTACACTGGTGAGTTAGATAGACTTTGCATGCTGGGAAATGGCAGCGAAGCGAAAGTGTACTTGGTGCGACTTATCGACTATTCTGAGGATCTTCTCGCGTTGAAAGAGTATGAGATCATGACTTCTGACAAAGAAGGAGTGAAGAAATACGAGAAATTGAAGAAGGAGTTCTATATGCTCAGACAGCTTGATCACCCTTATATAATTCAATATTACAGCATGTTCAGACCGAATGAGAAAGGAAAATGCATTAATACGCTAACATTTGGAGTGCTTATGGAATATATGCCCGGAGGATCACTTGCGACGTATATTGAGGAAAACCATAAGAACTTGTCCCTTGAGGAGAAGAAGCAGTTCATTAAACAAATTTTGCTCGGGCTTGCCTGTCTACATGAGAATAACGTGATTCATCGGGATTTGAAAGTAATCTATTGGTAGACAATTCATCTAATTGAATTTTTTCTTGATTTAGCCTGAGAATATCCTCATGACGAATAATAAGAAAAAGATCAAGATAAGCGATTTTGGAATAGCCACTCAAACCGAAAATAACCTCTCAGGCAAGAGAACCTTGGTCGGAACGCCGTGGTTCATGGCACCGGAAGTTATTAACGAAGAAGCCTACAGCAACAAAGTAAGTTTTATTTGGAAATTTAGTTTTGGACTAATATTTATTTTTCAAAGGCCGATATCTGGTCATTTGGCTGCTGCTGCTTTCATATCATGTTTGGGAAAAAGCCTTATCAGTGCTCAACTGCAATACAGGTAATTTTTCATGAAAATGATGGTCTGATATAGTTAATCCGTGTTTGTTTAGGCATTGAAGCTGATCTCTGAGTTGAAAAATCCTTTGGAAGTTGGAGGTAGCGCAATCGTTGAGGCTGTTACAAAGATCCCAAATCTCAAAGACTTTTTGCTTTGCTGCTTCAAATCCAATACTAAAGAACGCTGGTCTGCGCAACAGCTTCTTCAGCATCCTTTCATCAAAAACGTGGTGGTAGAGGCCTAATCAGTTTATCTGATGGAGTTCTGGCCGTTCTAATTTCAGAATAAATATTTGTCTGTTACTTATAGTTGTTTGTTTCTTATTAATTTAGCTTCATAATTCGACAGGGTTCGAATTCAATTGAAATTTATATCGAGAGTTTCATTTCAAATTTCATGTTGAAAAGAACAATACTTTGAAAGTAAGACAGCCTTATATACGAAGGGACAAGGGAGATGGTTTCTCTCATTAGCTTGTCGAAAATAATTTCAAAATAATGGTTAAAACTTTTATTTTTTTCGATTGCAAAACATATCGGGCTGGGACTACGCAGAAACAGTTGGGTAAGCAATCCAATTATAAAATTACTCGTCATTAACTGAGTTTTAACTTTTCTCTTTTAAGTTTAGTAATTTCAAACACAAAGTTAATTTTCAGGGTTTTGATGAACCAATTCGAAAGTAAAATCCAGCGGATTCTGCTCAACAAGCGCGCTTCCCTTTGGAATGTTCAGCTGGAGTGTAGGCAGCTCAATGCTGATTGCTTCTTTCGTTTCGACATTGATGAAAGTGAATTGCCCGGTCATCGACCCATAAAAGCTAGACAACGCATGAGACGCCTCATATACGAAATCACCTGCACCTTCTCTGATTTCGTGGATTCCTAATAACATATCTTCCTTAAATACGCCCTCAGTGTCTCCATCCATGGTTTTCCAAATCCTCTCCGCCAACACCCACCGCCCTTTCGCTCCGTTTGCTGAAACACGCGTCTGATAAGCATACACAAATTTCTCCATGCCAGAAGAGAAATCAAACGGAGAAAACACCGCGCTTATGCGAATTCTGATCCCTAGCTTGGTTACATCGATCATTGGAGAATTAATTGTATCGAGGTGACAGAGGAGATCATTTCGTGGTTCATATGAGCATTTCGCGATGTCTTCTAAAAACTTCAAAACTCCGCTCCTCCAAACATAGATTAGGAATCTGTACTCCCCAGAATCAGGTTTCACCACTCTTCTTATCAGCGACGTTAGCGCCCCTTTGCCCAATCCAACAATATTCCTCGTATCTATCTGAATGTAGTGATCGTAGCCATAAAGCGAGATGTAGCTCGCTGGTATAACCACGAAGGGCTGGATTCCTCTCTCTTCCAGGAAAGGCCAGAGCGGCTTCTGATATTCAATGAACCTAAACTCGAAAACAAACGAACTGTAGCTTAAGCCTCCAAATAACAGTGTTCCGTCAGTTAGTGGGTCGAGGTTGTCCTCGCCGTTGAGGAACCTGTAAAGGAAATAAAGGTCTGGAGGAAAAGCTTGATGATAAAGACTGATCTTGCTTTCTAAGGTTTCTCTCTTCTTGATATCATAAAACTCGTCTTTCAAAAACTCAATAACATCGCTTCTGTCAAGCAAAGGGTTTTTCTTGACGATGAGTTCCGTTAGACAGTTTCTGACACTCTTGATGATGTTAAAAGTTTGTTGGAATTTAGTCTTCTCAGGTGTCATTGGATCGGCGCCGAGATACTCGTTGATAGTGTCTTTTATTAGAGGTGGGAGGAAGTATTTGAACTGTTTTTCCCATGATACCATAGTGTCGAGGGATTTGTTCATGTATTTGGATGATTTTTTAAAGTTGATGAAACTTTCCAGGGTTAGAAACTCTCCGACTAGAACAAGAACCGGCCCAGGCAGATTGTTTAAGTTTGGAGACGCTTTCATTGAGTGGGAATCGTGCGTGTGTGAAAGTTTCGATTAAACAAAAAAAGTGTAATGTTTTTTGTTGAAAGTGGCTGTAAATCTTTAATTTTGCGTGATTCCTTCTTTTTATTTCTACGAAAATTAAATAACATTGCAAAAGTCGGCAAAAAGTACCTGCACGCTAAAGAGAAAAGTACCCCTTACAAGCTTGGCAGTGAGGAAGAAATCTATAAATAATTATTTTTTCAGAATTCCGTTAAAAAGAAAAGAGTAGCTTCTGTGAGTATTGAACATTTTTGAGAGCTTTTTGTAATCCTAAAGGGACTTGAAATAATTTTAAGATGCCTGATATCCTAGTTTCTAACCCTATTCTGATCTTTTGGTGATTATATTCTCATTAAATATTTATTCATTACACATCATGACAGAAAAGCTATCACACGGAGAAAAATATGGCATCACAGAGGACGAGTGATAAGGATAACAGAAATGAGAATGAAAAAAATGCACTATATATACATTGAATTCGGATGAGTCTGTTACGTGATTGTATCAAAGAACTACGATGCCCATCCACTGAGTTCATCGCCGTCATCATTGTTATATTTGAATTTCGAACCAGATTTTTCGTTTTTGGAGGCATTGTATTTAGCTTCTTCTTCTCCATAGTTATAATCTTTTTCTCTTTCATTATAACTCTGTTTGGACATTGTGAAGGCTGTTGATTTCAACTCTCTCTTTGTGTCGTCATCCGTGCTAAACTTCTTCTCTGATTCTCTCTTTTCGCCACGCTGCCTCTCCTCAGAGCTATCATCATAGGATCCTTTCTTCTGCTTCATGATACTTGCTTTAACACGCGTTTTCGAGCCAAAGTCCTTCTTCCTATCAAAAGGATATGTGAAAAACTAAAAGATTTATCACTCAGTCGAGCCTCTCATAATTAATATTTACTTTCGCTTGCTTATCTTTTCCGCAAGTTATCATCAGTCTGAGTGAAGGGAAGTACCGCACGTGAGTTATCTCTGCATCATGAGCTTCCAATACATCTAAATAAAAAACATATCCAATATTTTAGCTGTATTTCTCATGAATTCCTTACAAAAAACAGTGGATTTCTCCGGTTTTATAAAGATGACTGTTCCTTTCTGGTTACCCACATACAGCTCACGCGTATCAGTATCGTAGCATAGTGAAGTGATCTATAGATCAGTTTAGCTAATAGCATTCGATAGAATCATCTTACATCTTTCACCGACTGAAACGAGCCAACATTTGCTGAAAATCTCTCCTAATCAAATCAAATTTAAATGAATAAATGCTGGAACCCATCTAAAATAATTATTACTCTTCCATGCTTTTCGATTTCATATATCATGACAAGTCCCTGCTTTGACCCTGCAAATAAATACTTTCGATTTGCATCCAAATAGAGACTTGTAAGATGTATATTCTGAGTTGATTCGATGATGCCGAGCAGCGTCAACGGAGACTATGCGGAGGAATCAGTTAGCTGAGTTTTCCTGAAGTAGTGCTACTTCAAATGCATATATCATAATATTTCCAACGGAATCTGCAAGAATGAGCCGGTCTGAAACCTTGTCGTGAACCAATGCAGTCAATGGATTCGAATGCAGTTTATCTAAAAATTCGAGAATATTAGCATAGGTTCATTCCCTGAACGCTCACCTTCTATGAGACGGGTCGATCCTTTAGATATATTCGTCAGCGAGATATATTTATCAAGCGAAGAGGCCATTAATATCGTATTCGAGTTGTTAAACGCAACTCCAGTGATGGCATTTGCGTGCTGTTTGGCACCAGTGATCACCTTGTTACTGAAATCAATTTTCTGCGCAATTTAAAGCAGATTTACAACTTCATAACACTCATTATTGTCAAAGAGTTTCAGACACTGGTACTCGCCGTTATCCATTCCAACCGCGAGATAGTTCAACTTTTCATTCCAAGCTAGAGCCGTGACCTGGGATGCAGATTAACCATGAGCCTTCGCGCTACTACAAAGTATTACTGCTGATCTCATTGGAGCTTGCCAAAGCTTCGTGAAACTCAATGAACCTACAGGACATTCCCGATACGCTAACACCATACCGTCAACCGAGACGGTCGATTTGGATAAAAAACTCAAAAGATTAGCGAATTTAAACATGTCTGAGTCTCCTGTGCCTATGAATAGCAAACCTTCTTCTTGAACGTATTCAAAGGTCCGCGCACTAAACGGAAGGTCTCCCAACTCGCCTAATCCACGAGTCAGAGGGTCTATTTTTTGATTTTTCTCCATCTATTCGAACCCACAGTCAATATATCTGAAAAATTTACAATAGCTCACCTCAAGGAATTCTTGAAAATGCGGGCTTGTGAAAATATCGGTACGAGCTGAAAGCTCCTAATTGCAACAGAAATCATGATAAAGCGGTAGCTGGTGGTAGCGCTGCTTACTTTCAAATATTTTTCCAAGTCAACCTTCTGTTTGTAAAGCGCATCGCCTCCTGCAGTAGCGAATAGTCCTTTTTGCGGCGGCGTCGGAGCATTTGGAATTATCTTCGAGAGCTTCTTATTGAGTTCCATGAAGTCGTCAAAAGATTTCAGCAATTGCCATTTGCTTTCTTGTTGATATTGGATTTCCAAGCCATATAGCACTTTTTTATCCCTTTCGAATAGATCTACGATCTTAACCTACGCAAATTTGATAGATATGCATGATGATTAGGTGTCATTTGGATGTGATCTTACTGTTAGACCTGTTTTGTTAGCACTTTGCATTTTATTTTAGAAAAATCTTTGAATTTCGTTAGTGTCGAAGCAGAAAATTTTATTGTGATATTAGGCAACATGATACTGTTCAGATCATGATATCATAAGGAAAAGTCATCAGAAAATGAAGAAATACACAGTTTAACGGTTTGATAAAGGCAACAAGTTAATACTCAGTGCTTTTTCGTAAGGGCCTTCAAATTGATAGTAGTTGTAGTTAGTGGCAGATTTATTTTTTTTCTCATAGACCTCCTTATTTATTTTTGTTACCTAACCTAAGTAACATCAGAGCGTCTCTCTCCTTGCCAGCCAATTTAATATTTCAGCAGCCAACAAATAAAATCATGAAATACTATTGTGCAAAAGCTAATATAGCAACTATTCGAACCTAAACTCTTAAAAAGTAACTGACTGTCTGTGAACACTCTCCTTTGAAAACTTCTTCCCGACAGCTGTAAATTTATTATGCGCTTTCAACCTGTCTTATCCCTCTTTCGTCTTGTTCCCTATGTATCGATTCAATCCAAAAACCCTTGAGGAAAAGTACCTTTTTCGGTTACTGATGTGAAAGAACTCTCTGCATTTGCAAATTTCGCCGCCGATTTTTTAGCTTCGGGCGTTTCATTTGAACTTTTCTGAGAAAGCACCTGCCTGAGGATACCTTCATCTATTTGATTTTCAAGTTAATTTCAATATTTCCTCATAAGGAGCATATACTGGCATTGCCGCTGGTTCCTTTTTGAGGACTTATACTCGGTTTTTCTAAATTTGACTGGTCTGAAGGAACTATTTGAAGGTTTTTTGACTGTAGTTTATGGACTAATATTGGATTGCCCAGCATAATTGTATTTGGGGTAATCAATGGCTGTGGGATTGATATCTGATGACTGAACTCTTGAGCCTGAGCATGCTGCTTATATCATCATATTTTCACGATTATTAAAGAATAGAGTCAAAGGAATTTACGATATCCGAGTCTTTATTTGCTGGAAACGCAGGGATACATTTCCTAATCAACGAATCAAGCTCCAGGCTATTCGAAGGTAAATGTCACGATAACAAATTTAAAATTTTATTCACTCTCGTTTTTGAATTATATTGACGAGGATCCTGTTTTGTTCAGTAAATTGTTTCAGCTGATTCTCAACCATGTTTATTCTGTCGTTTAATTCTTTTTGAACTCTTCTCGCATGAGCATTCTAATCGGCCAATGATTTACAAACTAAAACTGCGTTATGTACATCGCCGTCACCGGGATCAACTTCGTCGTGTCCAGGCTGTTCTTGGGAGAACGATGCAGACTGCTCAGTCTTTAATTTCGGCTCTTCTTCAGCTTTGCTTTCCTCGGGATCGTCCAGATGAGGCTTAAAAATCAGTAAATTGTCATTATTTTTCCTCTTCATCCTGGCAAGGAGATCTCTGTTTCAATAGCAAAACAATTTAGCGATTTTGGGCCACTGTTCGTTACTTTTTTCCTCGCTGGAACATCGGGTGGTAATACGCTTGGAAATGAGAGCTGCCTTTCACCTTCCGAAAACCATACAGGTTCAACTGAATGGAAATTTGTTTTGTAAAGGCGGATTGAATGGGGAATTTACCTGACGGACATATGATGTGAAGTTTTTGTGCTTGAAGAAAATAGGCAGCACTTTATCGACAAGTTCTGAGATGTCTTTGATAATGATTGCTTTTCCGTCATCGTTCCAGCAGATGATGTCAGAATACATTGGATTCTGGGATGAATATTCAAAGAAAAAAATGCAACTCTCAGCAATTGAGGGTAGATTACTTCTAAAATTTCGTATGTTTTCTTGAGGAAGCTCGGAGGACTAGCACCGTTCATTTCCGGGATGAAACTGCTCTTTCCTTTTAAAAAAGCTGCTGATTTAGCCATCACTCACAAACGTAATGTAAATCTGCACGTTGGAATGTTTATTCAGCGAAAATTTCACTTTCTTTGAGAATGGAAATTTTACTGAATTCGAACTTCGTTTTATTGGCGTTGATGAAAGCCTACTATTCCAATTAGTTTTAAGCTTTTCTTTTAGATAAAAGTGGCCAAAAGGCATTTCTCTCAAACTTTTTCGAGGGGACCTAGCATATACTAGCACATAGAAGGGTTAGATTATTCTTATTTTCATATATATTGGTCAAATTGAAAAGAACATGAGAGGGAGATTGGAGTTTGTTTTGAAGAAATAGGCGGAATAAGAAGCAGAAACGGATGAATCATCCGAGGATTAGTGGGAAATGGGGTTTTGTGAAGGTGGCTGTGGTTGAAATATTGGACATTTTGTTTTGAAGGCGTTTTGAGGCTGGTGGAAAACCGGGAAACGCAAAGAAGTTTTTAATTTTGATTTTAATAATTAAAACGGTCAGAAGTGAGCATCATCGTTTCAAAATTTTAATCAAATTGGACTTGAAATCAGCAACAACCACATTCGGCCTGTTTCGATGTCGGTTAAGCGTGATGAAAATCATAAGAGTAAAAGCAGTATTTGTTAGTTTCTGAGCATCGCAAAATTTCAGAGAGTGCTTGTTTAGAGAGGATGGCTGCTACGAAAATTTGATAAAAACTTAAAACCATTGCAAGGAGTATTGGAGTTTATCTAATTAACGACCTAATTGATACCCCCTGAGGTCTCAACAAGCCTGCTGTTGGATATTCATTAGGTATTTAAATATATATATAGCCTGTTAAATAATAATTTCAAAAAAAGAGGGATTCTTTGCGAATTTGCTGAGGACAGTGATTAGATTAAAGCGATCTCTTGAAGACCAACGAAATAATCAATAAAATCCTTTCTAAGGAGGAAAAACATTTTCTTTTCGCAGAGAAAAGGCAATAGTTAATATTTACATGGAGAATATAAAATATCTTTCAGCTACGAATCAGTAAGAACAATAACCTATTCCACGAATCTCTGTGTTGTAAGCTCATCCGCATGAAACAACAGCTGCTGAAAAGAGATCTAGCATTTATTGAAGAAATTCGCAAATCTGAAACTTGATAGCAATGAATGATGAGCGAAGAGACTTGGAGAACCACATAGAAAAAAATGGGAAGATTTGTTCAACGAAGTCACTCAGACCCATATTTGAACGAATTTACGAACTCAGATGTCCATGTTATTTTTCTGATGATAGAGCAAATTTTCTGAGTAGCGCAAATTCATAATATCATTACAACTAAAATAATCTAATGTGAGTTTTAGAACTTTCCAATTTCGAAATTGAGTTAAAGTAAAGCTTTGCATATCAATCCGCTCTAGTTCAGGATTAGTATGCTTCCAGGCCAAAATCTAGTCTGAAGGATAAGTACGTTACTTACCTTAGGCTAGTTATATTTAGTTGACAGACAGTCAGTAGAATTTTCTTGACTGCAACACGTTTTAACAACCATCATCGTATAAATTTGACTGGTTATTAGTTAATTAGAAATTTTAAGTTGCATATTTTTGACGGTGTAACTCTCAATAGATGCTTTATATTACTGAGAAGTCAGCTCAAACAAAAAGCATGCCGACATTCGGCAATTAACTTTCCGAAACGATATCAGTATTGAGAGCATTTAAGTACGGTTCTGCAGACGTGCCATCAGATAATTCAAACAAAATTCAACTATGAAAGCTCATCTGAACTTAACAAAGACGATATGTCTCCTCGTGGCGTGCTTCCTCCTTTCAACTAATGCTATTTATACCGGAAGTTTCAGAGGCAAGACTCCTTCCAGTGATCCTGAAGGACTGAGTATAGTCTCTGCTGTTAAGGCAGGATATCCTGTTACTTTTTCATCAATGTGGAATCCAAGCCATGTCCACTATCGCCTTGACGAAGTTGGAGGTGAAACTGGCTCTAAAGTTGGTGCCTGGTGTGCAGCTGTTCTTGATACAAATCAATGGATTCAAGTGTCTTCTCTCGAACCCAAATATTGGATCGGAGTCACAACTCAAGGACGAGAAGACTGTTCGCAATGGGTCACCAAATACACCGTGCATTATACTTTAGATGGAGAGAACTGGTACATAGCTGACCGTGGTAGAGTTTTTAATGGAAATGTTGATCAAACCACCAAGGTCGATTATGAATTCAGTGAGCCGATTTATGCCAGAACGATACGCATTGTTCCTCAGGCATGGAATGGCCATATTTCTATGCGATTTGAAGTTTATTTTAAGGAGGAAAGAGAGAGATGTTAGTTTAAATACACATATTATTCAAGGTTAGAAAATAGGATGTTCATCGTTTTGCCCTTACATAGCCATTCAAATGTATCTGCGCGTGAATTAACCCTTAATAAACATGACTGGTAAGTTAACACAAAATAGTCAAGGTGAGCTAATCTATCTAGAGTAGTCTTTGAAAAGGTCTCATTAGCTTTTCCTGAAAGTTTTACTCATATCAGCTAGAATGAGAGAGGGTCAACGACTTGTCTTGTCAGGCACTCAGTCTGGTTGGTTGGTTGTTATTATTATTTGAGCATCGGCTGCAAATAGCTAAAAGTCATGATTTTCTCCTTTTTCGTCGTTAATTAAGGTAGATGGGAAAGACTAAAAAGTTTTGGATGCGTCAGAAAAAAATATGAGGCATCTTGATAATCTCGAAAGCGAAAATATATAATCACTCATTATTTTTTATTGTCAGCGAGCTTAACCTAATAAAATATTGCATGCAATATAGCGTATCTTGTAGTTTATTTATCGCTCTCTGGTACATCATTCAGCTCTGAGAATGAGTGCTAATTAAATCATAAAATTTACATCTGAGCGCTGATCGCAAAGCTTCTTTCGAGAAAATAGCCTAGTCTCTTAGTTTAGAGTGCTAGTTTTTAGCCTCATTTATATAGACTTACTAATATTAGCGATTTTTTGAAAGACTTAACGTTGCTTCTCTGGCTGAGGGTCCGCATTTGCTTCCTTCGCTGCCAAATTGTATTTAAAACACGCATTCTCATCCATTTTTCCTCCTTGATTTTGTTTTGACGTAAACGTTTTTTTATAAGACCTAGGAGCCATCTCACGATTGCCGCTACCCTAATAAACTTCTTATTTATAAACCAAGGCTCCGCTCCGTTATCAGCTTGCTCGAAGAGACCCTGCTACGATTTATCAACGGGTAGAGCTGTGCGTTTACGTTAGATGAATTGAGCCAAGTAGATTCCTTGAAACGTATAATCGTTATACCCGTTTATTAAAAAGAGCATTAGGCTATGAATTAGAGTAATAACTAACTAATATTAATATCAAAGAACACATGGAACGGAAGCTCTCATTCCAGCAGACTCTCGAAGGAGTACCCGAAGAGATCGAGACATCACGAATGAGCGTAAAAGAATTCATCGATCAGCATGTTCATTCTCACTTGAAAACCACCCCTCGACCCACTCACACAGAAATCCCTTCGACTTTCCCTTCTGAACCTCAGATCTACTGGCATTCCATACCCGCAGACCTCAAACTCGCGAAAAAAGCCGCGGAGAGACAACCATTCAAGGATAACGCTGGCAAAGAATTGAACCTTCGCTCCTCTGTAGAAGAAATTTCAAAACATTCTGTCTCTTACGATATCTACTTCAAACTCCACCCTTTACTCTTAAAAATCTGGATGATTATCATCGTCACTTCAATCGTGACCGAGGTGCTCGGGTTTCTCTACTGCACTAGTCCTGACATCCCTGATTTGATCTCATTCAGAGAATATTTTTCGATTACAGTTCGTTGTGAAGAAAGCATCTTCCTCATCGCCATGAAAATCGCAGTGATGACTCTCGGTTCGATTGTCATTCTCTTTTTGATTCATAGCATCCGCAAGCAGCTCGCTCAGGACTTTGACGTGCCGCTGAAAAAAAATATTAAGTCGGAGGCTCAATTTTGCCTGCTGCTCAAAGGACTTCCTCAAGGAACGGATGAAAAAGAGCTGAAAGGCTGGATCGCGTCGTTTTTTTCAGAGAAGATTGAGATCAGAGGCATTCTATTTATCAGATCTCCGAAGACGCTGTACCAAAGAATCTCAATGATTAAGAAACATAACTCACAGAAAGGCAGTAAATCGTTCCGCAGCAGTGAAAGAGACGCCGATTCCGTCCCTCTCATGGTCGACGAGCGAAAAGAAGACGCTGAAGAGATTCACAGACAGGCATCGTACACCAGCGGACCGAAACTTGACAGAGAAATCGAGGAGCACCTCAAGCATCCCTCAGATTCAAATAGCGCGGATTTCACTAGCGCAGCGATCGTTTGCTTTGAAAGCGTCAAAGACCGAGCGCAAGTCTTGGAGTTTTTCACCAAATCCAAAAACCGAGCAGCTGCACTCTTTAAAAGCAACAAAATCACCTTTGAGGCTCCTCCGGAGCCCCATAACGTCGATTGGGCTAATATCCACAGAAGCGCTACTGTCCGAACGATTTCGAAGGCAGCAGCTTGGTTTTTCCTGATTTTGATATGGGGAGCTACCTTGGGGGCGATTTATGGATACTACATCGAGCTGGCGGCCAGCGGGGACACTGAATTATTTAAAATTATGATTAACGTCCTCTACATCATCTGTCTGAAGCAGCTTGTTGACGGAATCATTGTGTTATTCGCCAAGTTGATCCGCTTCCATAGCGCTGTATCCCGTGAGGCCTACAAATTCCATTTGCGCTTGATTTTTAATTATCTGGCGTTTACCGTCTCGCAGTTGGCTTACATCTTGAACAACTTCCAGAACGCTGGTAAGGCATTCACTTTGTCATCGTTAGCCCTGTTTCTCATCTTTTTGGTGAATCCGCTCTACGCTTTTATTATCTATTGCTACCGCAAATTTAGAAGGTGGAGACTGGATAAGCAAGGCGACAAGAATAACGTGACACAGGAAGAGGCTATCCAATACTACAAAAACCCGGAGTTTGATCTATTGGACAGAGTATCTGATATTTCCCTCGCATATTACATGGCACTCTCTCTCTCGCCGTTGTTCCCATTTGTCGCGATAATAACGTTCGCAGTCTACGGCTTTGGTTACGCCATTGATAAATACTTGATACTGAAGTTTTATAGCTACCCATCATACCAAATGTTCAGGACTTCAATCAAATCGTATCAGATATTCATTTTCACGTGCCTTCTCCAGACTCTGGGAGTTAGCTACTACCTAGCAACTGTACTTGCAGAAAGGAACAAACAGGCTGACGAGAATGAAGTGGATATTGGTAGATTCGCGAAGGGTGTGATGATAGCGTTGCTACCAATTCTTTTTATTTACTACATGCTGTTCTATAAGTCCTCGAAAACGCTAAGGAGGGAATGTGGACTGAAGGATGAACTCCCAGATTTGCCATATAAGGCGATGCAAGAGAGCTTTTTCTCGACGTATTGGGAGTATTACCCTTACCGATCGGAGAAAGAAAACTCGTTTTGAGTGGACAAGGATGTTTTAGAAGTCAATATGCTGCATATAATTCATTTATTACATCACTTTGTTCAACAACAATGATTTTTGCAGTGAGAAAGATGATTTCTTTTCGTTGTAAATCAATAAAGTTAAAGTTTAAATTCATCTTTATGACTGTATTGTGCTGAAATTGGTGCTTTTGTTATTTTTTAATGCAAACTGAATCGTGGTGAATCATAATGACTAGTGTAGCAAGCAGCGTAGATATGTGAGGAAGATAAAAACATCTCAAATCTAAGATTAGATAAGGGATATTCCCCCAAAAAAAACACAATAAATAGACAAATAGAATTTTAGTAATAACCATTTATGATGTGATGACTCCATACAATCCTTTTTATTCATCATATTTTCCAAAAATTACTGAGGTATCCTATATGCAACAAACCCTTCCTCAAAGGAAAAATCTGATGCTATTGGTTCGAGCATCCAAAATTCAAAGATCAAACAATATATTTCAGTCGTAAAAAAATGATTTGTGTTTCAAATGCAATCATTACAGTTATCCTTGCCTTAAAAAGCAAGAAATATGTTCGGTACATAATAGGATTGGAATGTTGTCTCTATTTTCAAGAATTTGTGCAATCATGAGTCATGATGAGCTCCGCACAGTTCTTAATATTGA
>ENA-UOUE01000185-UOUE01000185.1-compost-metagenome-genome-assembly--contig:-NODE-185-length-51191-cov-7.842920_pt1 | contig 51191 bp, 53 predicted proteins | sample MGYA00238146_ERZ747223 | MGnify/ENA primary metagenome ERZ747223 (study PRJEB28781, sample SAMN06268865) | compost metagenome | isolation source: single cell | place: USA: California, Emeryville, Joint... | reverse complement strand
CCCAATTCCAAAAACAAATATTGGGCTCTGCTCTCCTGTCTCAGGAGTCTGTTTTTGGTGACTTTCGTTTCTACTCTCTCGAATTATCCACTTGTTCAATGTTCTACAGCTTTGAGTACCAATGTTGCATTCTTTATCGGAATACTCAAATTCAGATTCTTTGATCGAAAGATTAAGGATATCATTATCAAAGCCTGCGAAGGTTTGAATGCTGTGATCCCAGTACTGTTCCTCGTGCATTCGATTTATGAGTACATGGGTGTGAGCTTAGATCAGCAGAAGAAGTTGAATATTGGTTGGGCGATAATTGCTCTGATAACCACAGTGACTGTGCTAGCCTTGGTATATCAAATCATAGAAACATTGTTCGTTCTCAAAATGGTTGGTACTCCTCTTTATAACAAATTGAAAGCTTTCCTTGCATATTCTATCGGGAAAGATATCTGGAAAAGATCGCAAAAAGAGTCGCTTGAGCTGACTCAATTGAAAAATTCTCAGGAACCTTCTTCAATTCAAAGGTTGAATGATGAAATTCGAAAACCAAGCAGCGAAACTAAGGATAATATGGTTCATGATGAATCTAATGGGACAATTCTCATTGATCCTTCTGATCCGAACCCGCCGCTCTCAGGGAGAGCCGGCCCTCCTCAAAACCTCGACGAAACAACGCATTTGAACCAAAATGATTTTCCTCTCGAGAGATTTATCAAGCTAAGGAAAAAGCAATCCCTTCTGAACTTGAGCGAATCAAACAACTGATTCTTTTTTTGAATGTGGAGGTGTTGGTTGATACTAAAAAGAATTCTCAAGGATATTTTGTCCTTAGCTCCTTTGGTTTCTTTTGCATTTACCTAAATTTTCATTGATAATAGTTAATATTCATATATATTTTTGATTTCTACAATGTCAGCATTCAAACTGATTTCATATAACCCCAATTGCTATGCCTTTTACAGTTGAAGTCATGTTTCTTTACAAAACCAAACAGCGTCTTCATCATATAACTTTAAGGAAGAATGTAGATTGTACACACAACAAAACAGAATGAAACAAGCTGGTAAAATACCATTCAGCTCTTTAGATATTCAAAATAGATTGTTGTGAGTTATTCAAAAGAATTCAACTTATTCTGAGATTTACTTCTTCGTATTTCTTCCATGAGTCGCTTATTCATTTTCTTTAAGACTCTAATTAATCAAGGCACTAAATTAATAGCCCTTTACAGAGATTAGCAAAAAACGATAAATCTCTCATCTCTTCTGTACGTTTAATAAATATCTCATGTAACATATCTAGTACAACTCCTCTGTCTGAACTATTTTCTATTTCAGTCTCAACACACTATTTTTATTTCAGTCGCAATTACCGTTTTTAATGTGTATAATTATTTATGGCATCGTAAAATTAACTCGCCAACCCCTCTCGTTCCCTTCTCACTGAAGTTCGGACTATCGGGAAATTGGAAGTTTTTATAAGACAGGGTATTGATGTATTTTGAACTGATGAAAACAAATTTTCTTTCATCTTTGTAGTAAATCAATATTTTCATGAGAAAGTTTAGAATCAAGCTTCATGGCGAATAGAGCATACTGCGACTGAAGTCAATGAAAGAGTCTGGCAAGCGAATTCGCTCGCGTTCAGTGAGTCCCAGTGCTTTCTTTGGTAGGCAGAAACGGATTCAGTCAGAATTAGAATTATCTGTTTCAATTTCAACTGCTGCACGTTATTTATATCCCTATAATTAAAACTCAGTGTTATTTTCGTTTTTCTTTTAGCTATATTAAGAACTCCTTTTCTACTCTATAATTAAATCCCAAAATTTATGTTTTTCACGAATTCTAGATGTTTTCTCCCTGTTTCCAGATGATCTCAGGCTCCTGCCCTATTACTAGCCAATCTCTGAACTATCATCACCAATTAGAACCAACAAAATTCCTGACAGTCATACAAATTATCGCGTTGTCGAGAATACAGCAATTCCTCAATCAGATGAGGACAAGCTTCTTGAGCGAAGATATTAATAAACGAGAATACATTGATGCTTGTGGAAGGCTAAGTCAATCAATGACGCAGCAGGAAGAAGAAAGAAACGTTAAGAAGCGTCCTCCTTCTAGAAGGATCAGAGGAAAATATCAAAGCAGGATTGGAAAGGCAGCGCTGCTAAACAGACTGCTCAAGAGAACAGACCACATCCAAATCAAGATCGAGCATGGGAAAGCGAGTATCCTGACTTCTGATAATTCCTTACAAGTTAAAGAGGAAGAAGATGGTTCTCGAGCCCTGAAGCTTGTTTTTCGAGAAGAAAATACACTATGAAATGTGGTCATGAGATTAATTTTCAAGATGGGTATTGTGAACGATGCTTTACATTGATTCAAACCAAGAAGAAAGAGAAAAGCCAACAGCCGGGCCAAGCGATTTTTACTGACCTCAGAAATAAAGTGGAGCCGTCTATGAGGGATAACACCGAACATCCATGATAAATTCTCAAAAACTGATAATTGATAGAGGCAATTACTATCAAAACCTTTTCGAAAGGTGCTTTAACTGATAAACTTCAGCGAGCAAGGCAATACATTTCAGATTTATGTCAATGTTGAAAAGTTTACTTACTTTGTATTTGTAACTATTTATAATATTGTTTAGATTCATTCGTAATGAAATCAAAACAACTGTCGCCTCGAAGTGACTTAAGTAAGTTCCATGCAATGCTAATACACTTTTTATCCAAATTCTGTAGCCACGAGCAAACTCATTGATTGAGTAGCAAATTTCCATTTGATAATGGGAGCCAATAAATTATCGAACTATAAACTTTTGACAGGAAAAGTAAAAGTAAAGCTGTCCACATTAAAAAATAATAATGACGAGTTACTAAATAAGAGAGCTAATTTGAGTTTTAATTGGATTTATTGCTTCTTGTGATGCTTGATTCTAATATGATTCTTCAAAGCGAATTTCACACTAATAAAATTCAGACGACATTCAATCCAGAACGATTACCCATAAGCTTTTCCACAGCCTTCTTCCGGGCATTTAAACGTCCTAACGATCTCCGCGGCAGTCCTTCTAAACCTTTTCTTCACAGTAGATGTGGTACTGTCAACCGGCTCCAACGGCGACTTCCCATCTCTTTCTCCGACTGGCCGATCCGTCGTTTTCGTTTTTTCAGTACTCCGGATTTTAATTAATAAATTCGTTCTTAGAGTCGAATCAGTAGGGGTCAATATTCTCTTAGACGTTCTGTTCTGCGGCTTAATTCGAGTAAATTAGCTGTTAAATATTAATAATCTCGTTACCATAAGATCAGCTTGTGGCATCTGAGGGCTTTTTTTTCTGCAATCGAAGAAGCATTTTTGCCTTTCTTGTAGGTACTGCTGCAGCACCAGCATTTCAAATAATGGCTGTAGGTTAGCTCTGCCAGCAGCGGCAAGCGTGGGAGTTGCAAAAGTATTGAAAAGTAACGGAAAGGCCGCCAGCTCAGGCATCAGTGCTGGAATTGGGCCTCGAAAGTCGTCGAAGCGAGGTGGAAACTGCTGGATAACAGGAATCATTCTGTTACTTTCCATCTGATAAATATTTTGTTCTATTTATTAATATTTTAGAATCCTTATGAATCCCGCTTTAATAAATGAGGGAGTCACTCCTAGTGTACAGTTTTACCATAGAAAAAAAAGGAAAACACGGAAATTTCTATGGCGTCGCCTTCCAAAATTTTTTTTCGACTCCTTGCCGCTGTAATCCAGTTCGCGCGCTATCGTTTGATTCGAGAAAGGAGGAGTCTTCATAACAGGTGAGCAAATAACCGCGATGAGTCAGTAAAAAATCACTTGCTGTTCAGTCGGAAACGATTCTGTTGATTGAGGATTAGTGAGTCACGGAATTTAATTTAAGTAGTCCAAAACCCCTCAGAGAGGTACTTTCTCATTAATAATAAGGGCAATAGTCCTAGAGACCATGAGGTTAATAATAGTTTCGTGATGCTAGTCGGATTGTTCGTCAGGAGAGCCGTGATTCGAATCGCAGATACTGTTTGTAAACGATTTCGAAATCAGAATCGAACAGAGCCTCTTACTGAACTTTGCGGTAGTCACACTGACTGGAGGGCGAAGAGCCGTTTTAGCAAAATCTAAATCAAAATCATAAATTTTCTTGTCCAAAAATCGCTACTGAAATATTAAAAGAGCCTGGGTTACTACTTAGACGCATTTCATATAAAAACGAATGCTATTTTCGCTAAGGATATCTTAGAGAGATAGCACCGCGGTGCGGCATGCAGAGTGTTTGAAGGAAAGACCTTCATGCATTGAAAATATCCATACGTGTTTGGTTATCGTTCAGGATTCGTTGAGATGGTGGGTTTATGATGATTGACTGAAATATTTTATGAAATTATGCATAAAATATTGAATGATAAATTTTAACAATTAATTCGCTGGAAATAATTATATAATTGTTTCGAAAAAATCGTGGGATGATAGATCCAGATAGCTGTATATGAGGAAATAAATACAATGAATAGGAAAAAAAACATTCTACTTAAGTTAACAAATGACAAAAACTCCTTACTATTCGCTAATTCGGTTACAATGTGAAGGAAATCTTTTGACTGAGGAAATTTTTCCAAAATTCTTTTTGGTTCGAAAAATTATCGAAACTGGGATAAAATATCGCTATCAGCGCGCGAAGTTAGGAGTAAAGATTTATCTTGCGACTTTATCGGCATTCAAATTTTAGATTTGAATGAATAGTGTAATTTAAATTCTTTGTTAAAGGTTCCAGGGTGTCCACCCAGATTTTCCGATGATCGCTTGGACTTATACCGCTCTTCTTGATGATTTTGGCGTGTTTTTTTTTTTTGGTAGACTGCTCTATAAATGAAGTTTGTTTCATGGCAAATCCTTTGGTTTTTTCTGCATTCTCATCAAAGCGCAGGCAAGTTCCTCGTATATAACAAAAGTAGAATTCTGTAAGTCAATGTGAACAAATCCATTACAATTTATTCTATATTATACATCACCAATTCACAATAAGTAACTATTAGGAATTTCTGTATTTCAAGAAGTATTTTAAAAAAATTTGAACTCATCCGCCGTGACTCCTTATAATACAAACAGAATTTACTGAAAATAACGAATTGGCAGAAATTATGAGTCGGCTGTTCTATAAAACTAACTAACTAAATCATTATAATGAATTAAAGACTATACTTCAAGCAATCCAATAATGTTTCTTCTACAGACTTATTATAAACAAAACACCTTTAGCGTCTTTCCAAAGGAGCATAAGCTAGGACTTCAAGGACTAATACTAGGCTATGCTGTGAATAAACACAATAACCAGCAAATTTCAAGATATCGCAGTAAATTACATTATCAGTATCTATCCCGATCTTCGATCTGTACTTGACAGCTAATTTTTATTGTTTTGAATGTTAATTACAAAACATTAAGGAGGAAAAAACACACTTTCATATTATTTTTCTCATGAGTAACTTGGACCTGATAAACATCGTCCCAGACCTAAAGAGCGAGGTCATCTACACCCATGAAGGCAAAAAATAACCTCCCTTCACAATATTTTACCGCTTTTTTTTTTTTACAACAGATGCTGTCACCACCGTCGCTATCTCCAAAGACCACCACTACGCCGCGTCAGGTTCAGCTGATGGCTCAATCATCGTATACGATATTATCAACTCTAAAATCCACCATACGTTCAAACTAGCTCATGCTGGTAAACAAATTCCATTGAATTAAACGAAATTCGTGTATTTTCAGCTTGCATCATGCAGATTCGATTTTGTCATAACGACCGATGGATCATCTCGTGCTCAGAGGACGGCTCTATCAAAGTGTTTGATTTCAAGACCAAATCGAATCTCGCTTCAGTCGAGCACGCCCATGAAGGTACCTCACCAATATTCTTCCGGGTTGCCTACGAGTTCTGAAACGCATCGGCTAGGTTGTATTAATACAATAGCACTGTCGAAAGAAGAAAACATCATTGCGACCGCTTCAGCTGATTGCAGTGTAAAGCTCTTCGACTTTGAGGACCAGCAAGTGATTCATCATTTCGAAAATCTCCATAAGAGTAACAAAAATGCGCTATTAGCACTAACTTTCCCAAAGAGAGCGTCGTGGATGTTTGTTTTACGCCCAATGGAAGGTATATCATCTCAGCTTCAGAGGACATGTCTATTAAACTCTCGGATATCGAGCGGAAGAAGGTCGTCACGGTTTTCTACGAGCTCCATGAAGGTAAAACCTTACAAGCGGTGTTGTTTACGATTTTTCTTAGAGTTAATCAACAAAATCGCATGTACGCCTGACGGCAAATACTTGGTCACTGCTTCGAATGATCGGTCGATAAAAGTGGTGGATATCGAGAAAAAAGAGCTGATTTACACGTTTGAGAATGCGCACGACCAGCCTGTCAGTCATTTCGCGCTCTCGTCAAGCGGAGTCTACATCACCAGCGTGTCTGAAGACAAAAGCCTGAAAATATTCAATTGTTACTCGAAGCAGTTTATTACTTGCTTTGAAAACATTCATGCTGGTAAAATGGAAAGGAAAAGCACTACTAACCCTACTTTCGCTCAGATATTATCAAGCAAGTCGCAGTTTCGCACGATGGTACGATTATCGTGACTGGCTCGAGAGATAGAGGCGTGAAGATGTTCAGTCTTGGTCATAAGCCTATTCTAAAGCATATTAAAGAAGCGCATGAGAGTAGAAACCTTTTTTCGTTTGCATAGGGTTTATTTCTCAGAGCCAATAAATAGCATTGAAGTTTCGCCTTCAGGAGAATTTGCGGTCACTGGAGGCGAGGATAAGAGCATAGCGCTCTATCATTTGAAGTCAATGGACAAGATTTATACGATAAAAGACGCTCATCAAGGTAATCATTGCTGTTATTATAAATTTTCATGGTTATGGTGGGAAAAGGCGCTGTGATGTCAGTTGTGTTTTCACCGGACGAGAAATACCTGATCTCAAGCTCATTTGACCAGAAAATCAAGGTCTTCGACCGAGAAACCCAGCAATGCCTCCACACGATCGAGAACGCTCATGACGGTAATCGAAACTGCTTCTTTCTGCAATATTTACCGCTACGCAGCTCCGATAAAAAACGTGCAAGTGACACCGGATTCAAAATACATTGTGTCCAGTTCATGGGACTGCTCTATTGCAGTGTTTGATTTCTCCACCAAAGAGCACGTATACACCTTCGAGCGTGCTCATGAAGGTAGATCCTGCTATTACTGAGCCTAATCCTCGTTTGTTAGATCTGATAACGTCGCTTTGTGTATCTCACAGGGGTAATTTTGTCATAACCGGATCATGCGATAAATCAATCAGAATTCACGACTTGAATAAATTTACGCGGGTTTATTCCTTCGATAGTGCTCATGAGCGTAATTTCATGAACACTATGCAACTAATGACGCTTTGCTGCTTGCTTAGACTACATTCACTCCGTGGCGATCTCCTCAGATGACAAATACATCGCGTCAGGGGCATCTGACCAAAATATTGCATTGTTCAATTTTGAAAGGCTTGAGAAAGTGCACGTTTTCGAAAACGCCCATCAAAGTCAGCACACCTTCACAACTCTCCATAGAAAGTTTGATATATAGGTATCGTGATGTCGGTCATATTCACTCCGGACTGTAGATTCCTGATTTCCGCTTCAACGGACCGATCCATCATGGTTTTTGACGTTATGAGACGAGAGAGGATCCATCATATCCAAGCGACCCACCACAGTAATTTTCCTGCTTTATTGATAGTTATCCCAACATCCAAAGGCGCTATCACAGCACTAGCGATCACTCCAGATTCGCGGTGTTTACTCTCAGCATCCGAAGACCGGTCTATCAAAATCCACAATTTCCTCTTCAAAGAACCCAAAACCATCTCCGTTGTCGGTAATGCCCTCCTGATCACCCCACGCTAATTCGTTTCCTCAGAGCTGGGAAGCAAGAACGCGCTGTCAATATTCAGCTTCGTCAAACTCTCTAAATTCCTCAGCTCGCGCTCCGACACTCGTAGGATCCCGCTGCTGAAAGAATGCGCGCAATTGGTTGTTTACCCGCATGGATACAACATGTTCCACGTCATCTGCATGAAATGGCCCTCGATAAACCAGCTCAAAGCCTGCATCGAACTCAACATCCCTTTTACCCACGGATTCGATGGGATGACTCCTTTACACTTCCTCTTCTTGCTAAATGAATCGACTCTCGTTAACCATATCTTTAAAAAAGCCAGCAGCGTCTTTCCTCACGTCACGGGCGAGACTTTTGAGAAACTTGCGGATATCATCGGCAAAATATTGCACACGAATAGCCCGTATTTAGATAACTTCTTCGGCTTTGGGGCTGGCCTGCCAAAGACCTGCGCAGACAAACCATTAGCGAGGTAATTAGCTTCATATTGTGTAGTCATTGACTTGGGTATTAAGGTTCGCGAAACTGGATTCTGGAGACCGACAGTTCGGGCTTTTTGAAAGCAGAGTTCTCACGAAAGACCGCAGAGACAAGCTCATGCGGAAGGGAAGCACCCCGATCAGCCTGCTAGCGTTACGGTTCAAAATCGATCGAAATTTCGCCTCGCAAGAGAACTTCGAGATGATCATTGCTATGTACCTCTGCAATAACTTCGAAGTCTTTCACACGAAGAGCATTCAATTGATCATCGACTATAACTGGAAACAATGCCAGATATACGTCTGGACGATATCGATCCTTTTTTATATATTCCTCGTACTGCTGTCGGTCTATTCGCAGATCTGGTTCCAGAATCATGAAGCAGAAGTTGCTTTGTTTTGCTACAACTCCTTCTTCTTTATCTACGAGGTGATCCAGGCGAGTTCTCGTCCAAAGATTTACTTCTCGACCACGTGGAATTACATTGATCTGATGAGAATTTTGCTGTTATATGCGTATATCATCTACTCTTGGAGTGAAGGGGACTCTTACGCTTTGATGGGCATGCTATCCTTCGTTATCATGTTGAGCTATCTAAAATCCCTCAGTTATCTCCGAGCAATCAATAGCATGAGTAATGTATTCATTATCTATCTTGCCTCTTATGACTCATAGGAAAACTCGTGCGAATCGTAATGGAAGTCGCCAAAGACATGACGGCCTTCACATTCATCGCTGCGATCATTATCCTCAGTTTCTCCTTGATTTTCAAGATTTATGATGAGAAAGACACCTTTGGAGGCTCATTCGTACTTACCTACCGCTCTATCTTTGGTGATTTCGACACAACCGGCTTTGGAACTGTGCAATATATTATGTTTGTCATCAGTACCCTGATGCTGGACGTGATTCTGCTGCAGCTTTTGGTCGCTATTATGGAGGACACTTTCGAAAAAGTCCAGGACACCGCGATTCCTGCGGATAGTATTGAGAAACTGGCAATGATCCTCGAAACGCTGCAGGAAATGAGAACGATTATGAAGGTGTGCTGTCGAAGGAAAGAGCGCAAAAGAAACCAAGCTAGAGAGAACCGGGGCTTTTTATTCCGAGTCGCAGCGTCAAAAGGCATTAGCGACACTGAGCAGCTCGAAGAGGAGGAAGAGCAGCCTTTCGAGGGTAAAATCCACACGCTGAAAAAGCAAATGAAGGCGACTAGCTCTTACCTCAAGTCCCAAATGCTCGTAAGAAAAGTTCAATTGTTTTTTGAAGTGGTTCAATTGCTTTTAGAAATTAGATAAAGACTTGAAAAAAGACCTTGGCAAGAAACTGAAGGAAGAAATCGATATCCTTGCGAGCGAGTTTAAAGACCAATTAGTGTCGGACTTGAAGGAAGAGCTCAAGGAAGAGTTCCAGAGGGAGTCGAGTAGTGTGAAGTATATGCTGAAAGGGCTGAGTATTAAAAAACGAGTAAGCCCAGAAAACTCTATTGAGTTTGGAGGAGATTACAATCCATGGAAAAGATCATTCCAGGGCAAAACCCCATCAATATCATTAAGAATCTCAAGTAATACTTTCAAGGCTTATATATGAGAAATCTAATTTTTGTGACATATATAGAAGGAGTAAGCACACCACCGATTAGAAGGGGCTCGAAGTTGATCCCAATAGAGGAGTTGGAGGCCATTGTACGAAAGCAATCGAACAAAGAGCCAGAGACCGAAGCTGAAGAGGCGAAGGAGCAGAAAAGGAAGTCTATTTCCTCGGGAAGCGGTTCATTGGAGCTTCCAGGGGTGAAAGAAGACTCGGAAGAGCCAGAAATGAAAAAAACCTCATTGTCAAATCTTGATGATGAGCCGGAAGTGAGGAGAAGAACCCTGTCACAGAACGAGGAGGCATTGAGGAGACGAGGCTCGAAGTTTTTGGCGCCTGAGGAGCTGAAAAACTTGGACCAGACTCCTCAGATCGTGCATTTAAATAGAGACACAGCAAAAACTCATACAAATCTAGATGAATCTTTCTAAAGGAAAATAGAATTACGGCTTCCCTTTATGAATAGCTGGAGGCTCATAATATGTATATTTTAAAGTGAATATCCAATAATATCCGGTATTTGTAAAATTTGTTTGGCTTGTTGTTTTTGAGTTCAAGTCTTTAAGGAAAATTCCGCTACTCCCCATTGAAAAGCTTACTTGAAGAATCTAAATCATAACTTACGGTCGTATAACCTATCTATAAAGTCTCAAGGTTACATTAGATAGTTACTTGGTTAATACTTTTTGTTAGATGGAAAGAGACTCATTTGAACCCTATTAGGTAATTATGGGGAAAATGAAACCAAAAATTGTTATAATCAATAGAACACAAATTAACAATTTCATATTTTTTGGTATTTCATAAAAACTATGAAAAATTCCTTTAAAAATTCAAATTGTTGATTAGTTAAGCACGGCGATCTCTGATCCCAAAATTTATCGAGAATACTCATTACCAGCGCCTATGACATGTTTCTCAAGTTCCTCAGACTACCCCACTGCTGGCGCTGAACTGATTTAGCACCATTGTTCCGAACTCAGGCATTGAGACCGAGTCTAGGCCGATCCATCTGATTCTCTTCCCTTCCTTCCATTCTCCAGTCCTCTCAAGTCCATCTTCGCTAATAAGCTTGCCAATTCCATCTTGCTTCCCGTTGACCCACTGCCCTTCGTACTTTTTCCCGTCTGGTAGTGTATAGATGCCAAACCCATGCTTTTTGTCTTCTTGGTATCCTCCCTCGTATTTCCTGCCGTCGGGCCAGGTGAACGTGCCCTTCCCATCCATTTTATTCTCTTTCCATTGTCCATCATAGACTCTACCATCCGCCCATAAATATCTACCGTCTCCATGTAGTAAATTATTCGAGAACCTTCCGATATAGCTCGAGCCATCAGCCCATCGCATCATACCGCATCCATGCTTTTTGTTATCGACGAACTCACCGACATATACAGAGCCGTCGGGGTATTCCTCCACTCCCTTTCCATTCTGCTTGTCGTTTCGCCATTCGCCTTCATAATAGCCACCTTTGTAATGGACATACCTTCCCTTCCCACTAACCTTATCGTGCTCCCATTCCCCTACATAATAATCCCCATCAGCATGGATTAATCTCCCAAGCCCATGAGCTTTGTCGTCGAGCCAATACCCCTCATACACTGAGCCATCGGGCCAAAGCTGTTTGCCTTTGCCATTGCGCATTGTGTCCTTCCATTGCCCGATATAGATCGAGTTGTTAGCTAGCAAGACAGGCGGCTGAGAGGTCACTCCTTCAGACTCTTTTATCTCTTCATCGTATCTGAAATCGCCTAATTTTTCTAAAATTGCTGTTACTTTCTCATTCGCATACTCGGCCATGCGTTTTGTTATCAAGGATTCTCCGTTAGTTGAAGGAGGATCCAAGAGACCGCTTATTTTCGTTGAAATAGCATACTTTAAAGAAGTTTCTCCTGATGTTGACTTGCTGAACTGCTTACGGACCTGACTCCCTCGGAAATGCGCCTGGATCTTTACCGCCGCTGCGTCCAGGTCTTTATCGATTGAAACTATTGAGTTTTGAACTGGAGGAGGACTCTTTTCTGAGTTATTGACAAAACAGCTGCAACCATTGCCCATGCTAACTCTCTTTGACTCAATCAACGCGATTTTATTTCAGCACTGCTAATTAATTAAAACTCTAAGACTCACGCGAATAATTAAATTCCAATAATTTTTTGAGAATTTCCCAAAGCATTTACAATTAATCACATTAGCAAGTCATATCATTTGCAGCCACGGCATTTCCATGGGAAAAAAAAATGTAAGCAGAGTCGCAGTTTCGAAGGAGACTGGAGTTTTAATTTTCTTTTAGATTAGTTTTCACTCAGTGATAATTAATCATCGATTTCAAATGACAATGAAATTATCAGCCTGAAAAAGGTGAACTTAACACCTGTAAAACTGAAAAAAACTCATACTTTTTAAATTCAACAGCTTTTTATTAATTTATGCTCTTAGAGGGAATCAGCTACAAATTTAAAAACTCAATACGCTTCTCTATCACTTTTGTATTCTCGATCGCTCTTGTAGCTGTTATCCTCACCATATTTCAAGAAAAACGAATTTTCCAACTCTCCACCCTGTCTGACTATCATCGGGCCACTCATCCCTCGGCTAACCACAAGCTGACCTCGAAAACTTCCCGATGACCTTGGAGTGAAAACGCCGCTTTGGAGCATCGTGGCGAGCTCTTCGAAGAGGTATAGAGGGATCAGCGTTGACACATGGAGGAGATAAAGCGTGATTAAGACGACGTCGTTCTCATTGGTGAGATTAAAATGCTTATCATCTTCAAGTTTTAATATTTCCTTCGCGAATTTCGTTTGCGAGACACACGCGATTATCCAATACGCACCTATGAAGAGATAGAGCCTGGGCTCGCGAGGAGAGATCTGGTTCCAGTTAACTGCTAGATAGGCAGTGACGCCTGCACAAGCGAGGAAAACAATCGCGATTCTTTGGCCGTGCGCCACGTCGAATCTCTTCAGAACTGACCTCGAGAATAACAGAAGAGGGAATGAGAGCTGGTTCCATAACGTGGCCCAGAAAATCATGCAGGCAAAACACGATACGCCTCTTTCATGACAGTTTTTGGTCCCATCAGGAGCGGAGCCTATGCATATTGCACTCTGCAGCATACCGTTCATAGTGACCTGGAGGAAGAGATAGATGAAAAACAATGGGAAAGCGACGCGTTTGTCTCGGCCCAGCCGTCGTTTAAATAACCATAATGGAATATTGAACAGCAAATTGAGGAGAACGGTGAAAGTAAAGAACAGGAGCAGGCCTGTGCCGTTCCTGATGATTTTCACGAGCCAGAAATGATGGACAGAGCATTGGTCCTGGCAGGCTTCAATAGTACTTTTGCAGTTTTGTACACAGGCGTCATAAGTAGTTGGATTTGCGCTTGATAGTGTGTAGTATGAGAGATAAACCCCAGAAAGCCAGATTAGGAGGTTGGAGAAGGAGAAAAGAAGCAGAGAGTTCTTGATGATTGGCAAATGAGCAAAGAAATCGAAACTTGCATTGGATTTCATATGGATTGATCTTCTGATTAATTTTAATTATCTGTGTAGTAATTTGGATTGAATTGGATCGATTCGAGTGATACGGGTGAGATATAGTGTCTGAGACAGGTTTCACAGGCTTCTGCATGGAATGGAAGGACCATCGTATGATTGTGTTGATTAACGCAAGTTATATTCAATTTTTTACCACATGCAGTTGATTAGATAGAGTCTCATTGAGAAACGATTATTTACGAATAATAAAGCTACAAAAAAAAGCGCAGTGATAATTAATATACATCCTAGTACCTAGAGATTACTAAAGGCTATTTATATGAGGTTGTGAGCGTTGAGTGCACGGGATTATCATCAATTCTCGTTTTTAATGTTGGAAGGCTTTTGAAAGTCGATCTTGAAACCAGGCGAAAAATCCCGTTGGAATGCTAGAGTGTATCTTGGTATCTCTATGAAAATCGCGTCTGATAGAATCGTCTTTCGAAGTTGATCCCACTGTCTCAAATCTTTGAGTTTGAGGCTGCTGATCTCTCAAGGCGCTTCGACTTTGCTCGTAACGGTGGAAATCATGCAAGAGTGAAGTAAATATAACTGGGGTTGTATACACCATTTAATTGAAGAATCGCTTGATTTGTTGTCTTTTCAGTTCTGATGGGGATAGGATTTTGAATTATAACTCTGTGTCATGAAGCCTGCTTTTATAGCTCGAAAGATGATTCTTCTAATTAACTGAATAAAAATCCGATCTTTTAAATTTCAGTGCACTGTTTCAACTGCTCAAATTTATATTTTAAGATAGATTCTTATGGATTCCTACCCTTGATTCCTCAGTTTTAACTGCTATGGGAACAATAAAAACAACTGTTATGTAATAATAATCCAGTTGAAGGAAAATCTTGCAATCAGAGTCTCTCCATGGTCCAACATCATTTTTGTAAAAAGTGTAATTTCTCCATTCTTTGCCTTTAATTTCAATAAATAACCCCTGCTTCTAATGAAATAAACTACTGGTCAGCCTGTTCGATTATCATAAGATATAGATTCTCACGGATAGCAACTTTATTTCAATATAAATCTTATAAACTGAAAATCCAAATTAGATTTTTCACTATTAATAAGATGAACAAAGAAGACTTATTTAATTCTACTTCGCTTAGATTTGAGGGGCTAATCTAGCCACATCATAAATACACGTATGCACTGGATTAATTATTTGCTTGTGCTGAATAACCTCCATCTTCGAGACATTTAAGCCTTTGGCCTTGATACGATTGAGCAATTGTTCATACAGTTGAGGGTCCATTTTGGTATGCCTCGCACCAAGGACTTCGATCTTATAACAAGCCACTGATAGTCAAGATCAACATCCAACACATAGCAACTAAAAACCAAGCGCCATTTCACTTTAGCTTTTAATTGAGTGTTCTTAGGACTTAGACAATTTGAATTGTGTGGACCATTGACGCTGTGCCTGTTTGCTTCGTACAACACGTCGACTTTTCCATCAGGTCTCATTTTGTAGGTTTGGGTAGAATTGCAATGACCTCTTTCAAATGGAGTGCCATTACTCGCGATGAAATATCATTTTCCCATGCATTTTTCAAGATCGACGTGGTTGTTGAACTCAATTTGTCGTTTTGAAACGCTTCCTCCCATTGATTTTGATCAAACTCACACTGTTATTTGTGAAAAATATTATTAAATTCAAAGAATCACGTCGCTAACTTTTACAGTACTGATGATAATACTGACATGGGCTTCTATTTGAATTTTTTATCTACAGGCAATAGAATATTCGAAAGAAAAGTGCTCTTCACGCAAATATCTTTCGCAAATTTTTGGAGTTAATGACTCCTGAAATTGTATTGGAATAACATAAAGTAGCCTCAAAGCAATAACTGTTCTTTCTCTTTTTTTTTAATGAATGTGATTGCTTCGGCTACTAGGTTGATCGTCGTTTGAAAAAATTGCCATTAAGAAGAAAACATGACATCTAAGCGTAAAAATAATTCATTTCTATTATTTCAAGCATCCAAATACATTTCAATGGGACTTTTACCAGTCTACTAAATTATTTGTATCATATCTTCTTATTAAAGATTCACACTCCTAGTGAACAGGCTTTCAGGTTGGAGAGTCTTGCCCTCATGAGTACATGTATGTACTGGAGGAATTACTTGCTTACTTGCTTGTGGGTCACACACTCCAACTTCGAAACATCATAACCTTTGGCCTTACAGCGACTAACCAATTCATTGAATAATTGAGGATCCATTTGAGTTTGTCTAGCCATTATCCACAATAGACTTTTCGTTCCGGCTACAACCCATTGATAGTCAGGATCGATATCCAATACGAGATAGTCGAAAATTAAAGGCCATATGAATAATTTAGCTTTCATCCGAGAGTTGTTGGGACTGACTGACCAGAGAGTTTGCGGAAGCGTGGTTGGAGGCCCATCAACGCTCTTTTTGTTCGCTTGGTACAGCACGTCGATCTTTCCGTCGGGTCTCATTGTATAGGTTTCACTCGAGTTGCAATTTCCTTTTTCTAGCATATTGATAGTTCTTGCGATGACGTACCATTTGCCCATGTATCTGTTAAGGTCGACGTGATCTGCGAGTTGAAGGTTTGTTTTCGAAGAGAATATTCCCATTGTTGTAAGAGCGAACCAGAAAATATGTCTTCAATTCAAATTTTGTGTTATAGTGTTCACAACTGAAGGTAATATGCAGATCAGCAGCTTCGATTCGAATGTTTTTCTGAAAATATTATTTTCCTTAAGACGAAATGCCTTTTATTTAATTAAGAGCTGATAACCTCTGTAAATTTATTGGGATAAAGATGATATTGTTTGAAATACCGATAAAAATGAAAGACTTATGTTCCTTATAATGTAAATTAAGGCTGCTTAGCGGTGTGTTTAGGAGTCCTACTTCTGTGAAGGAAAGCTCGTAAACCTCAGAAAAAGATCATTGTGAATAAAAACACAGCAGCTATCATTGACTTCGTTGATGGGAAAATTCAAATTTATACTGGCTTAAAATTATAGTTTGATATAATAATCAAATAAAATTCAGTAACTAGCCGTAATGAAGATTTCAAATTCTTGTTCTTTACAATTCTCTAATAGAAAAATTTCCCTTTTTCTGTTGGATCTTCCAACTGGTCATTCATACAAGCAACAAAAGCTCTTTCAACTAGTGTAAAAATCAAATGTTTTTTCTTAATATATGGTTTTCTTGCAACTTTCGTCTCCAAAGAAGAAGACTTCTCTCTTCAAGCTTTCAACGATCCATCATATAGCTCAATTTAAACAGTCCATACAGCCAAATTCCATGTAATCCTCTGATTTCTCCAGTGCAATTAAAATATTCATCTGTTCTGATATATTCTAATTGGAAATAAATTTTCAATGCTGGCTTTAAATAATGACTCGCTGGACCCGTGCTCTTCAAAATACAGCGACCACATCTTCATGCCGAGAACTCTCTGGGTTCCCGACAACAAGGCCAAGTCCTGTTTCAGTTGCAACAGTACATTCCTACCGGTTATCAAACGCAGGCACCATTGCCGAATGTGTGGCAATGTATTTTGCACGAGGTAAGGCTTAAACCTTTCTCTCTTGTAAGATTTCTCTAGCTGCTCGAATAACTTCCTCAAACCCCCCAAATTTATCTACGAGAACGAGAAAGAAATCCGCGTTTGCAACCACTGCTTCACCCTCAGCCAAAATCTAATAAAAAAACTAGACACTTGCGGCCTTCATTTCAACTTCCCTCGCACTCCTGGCTCTCGCAGTAATAAAGTGCGACAATCATACAAGTTCGGCAACATTGACACAACGCTCTTCAGTCTCAACGCGAACTTGTCCTATCATCTCGATTCCATTATGGATAACATCATCGATTATATCTTCAAAGCCGCTGGGGTGTCAGCCACCTGGAATGATGCTCTCAGAGACCATATCATAAGGGCGATGGATGAAGTGCAGCCAGATACGGTCACTGATAACGACTCAATGGATATTTCGCAATATATAAAGGTAAAAAGGATCCCTTACGTGGATCAGTCAGAGACCGAGTATATCCAAGGGCTATTGATTCGCAAAAACACAGCCTCGAAGAAAATGGCAAGTGAGATTGTCCATCCGCGGATCATGATGATATCTTCCTCGCTTGATCTCGATAGTAGTCAGCATATTACGAATCTCGAGCAAGTGATAGAGCAGGAAAGAGAGCACATATCGTCGATTGTAAGGAAGATAATGAGGTTCAAGCCAAACATAATTTTCATTGAAAAAACCGCAAATTGGACAATTCAAGAGAAATTACGAGAGAAACAAATCGTTGTAGTCTTCAAGTTAAGACATTCGCAGTTCAAACGGATAGCTAGAATAACAAACTCGAAGGCAATCTCGAATATTATGAGCTTGGAGCCGACAGAAGCCGAAAAGGCGATCGGAAGCTGCTCTCAATTCCAAGTAAAACGCCTTGAGAATTTGGAGCTTTTCGAGAAGGCAAAAGCTCAAGAACATGCTGATAAGGCAATAAACTTTGACCCAACGCTCATGAAACTCGAGGGATGTAATCCAGCGAAAGGCGTAACGATAGCGATCAGCGGTCCGGACTACTCCGAGCTGAAACTCGTGAAGAAATGTATGAGAGATTGCTTCGTGAACCTGAGGAATTTCGTCATTGAAAAAGAGGTAATTTTGCAAGAAATTTTCCTCTATTTCCGCAAGGATGAGATCAAGCAGGCCCTCAACGCGCTAGATAGCGCGACGGACCCCGTGGATGAATTGGAGAGGGACGTAATCTTTAAGGAAAGCGGCAATGACGATGATAGCGGACTGCTTAATATGGTGCAAGGAGATTATAAAGAAATGTTTGATTTTGGCCGCATTAAAGCGAATCTCACGCCGATCAGATACCAAAACAAGCATCTGCTCAACAGAAAGACGATCACGAGCGCGGGGTATTTCATAAATTTCCGAACAGACAGCAAAAGCCTCGAACAAATAATCAATCAGACCACTTTTGGGTACACTAAGGTGAATTTCGTCATGATGAACCTCGATGACCATCCTGACCTGGAAAACCTCTCGAAGCAGGAACTCCAGCAACTAGAGCGAAATCTTGCAGCGAGACCTCATCAGAAGATTGATTACCTCGTCCAGATCTGCTCCGCACCCAAGCAGAGGGTTAGCGACTGCTATTCTACCGGAGATATCAGTCTGGGTGACTATATCAAGCGGAGGGCGGGGTTGCTATACGAAAAATGCGAGTATTGTAATCGGCCTCGATATTACCACACGACTATCTTTTATAAAGACTCTTATTATGTCAAGGCAGCGACTCACTTGATCGGACCGGGAAAAGAGGCGATAATCCTCGAATATAAGCGCCAGAACAACAAGAAGAAGGGCAGCGGGAACACCTTCAAGCCTGACCTCACGCGCACTAGTATGCAGCTGGGTTCAAGAGACAGCAGCGCTTCTATGAAGGAAATACTATCGAATTCTTCGCCTGAGGAAGAAAAATCATCGAATGCGTTTACAAATTTTTTTGGGTCGCTTTTCAACAAAAAAGCCGCGAGTAGACAGAGCATGGCAGACTGGAAATCGCCGAGTCTTCTCAACGACAGTCTCTCTAATTCCCCAGCGTTGAGTCGCATGAGCTTCTCGTTTACGAATACGGCGTCGCCGCAGAAGAATACGCAAGTGGAAAAAGCAACGACAATTAATACTTACCTTGAATGTAATAAATGTAAGAAAAGAGCCAGCGATGAGTTTGAGCTAAGCAAGGTGTATCTCGAGTACTCGTTGAACCGGTTCATTGAGCAGTTTATCCGTACGAATCAACTCTACCAAAAAGAGGGCGTCGACACCATGCAGGACCTCGAGGAGGAACCGCTTTCACCGGTACTGCAGTTAAACGTGAAGCGTAAACAAACAAACATGGACTCAGGAGGAAAGCTCCAGTTGGTAAAATCTTCCAGCGGTTGTTGTATGAATTCGACGAAATCGAGGGTTTTTCGGTACGGAGAGGTGTTGATTAAGTTTACGGCTGGACCGGCCCAGGTGTACAAGGTAGTGGATATGAGAAGCACGAGTAAATACATGAGATTTATTCTAAAGAGCGAAAATCAGAAGATAATGAGTCGAAAATTAACCAATTGCCGAAGCCAGTTTTCGGCGTATTTGGCCTTTATTATCGAGAAATTGAATAAATTTATCGAAGTGGTGCTGGAGAAAACAAAGTTTCCTCCACATCACGAAGAAGCGCACCTTTCGATCGATATTCCGGACAGAAAGAGTTTTACTTGCCAGGATCTAATGGTCACGATGTTCAAAGAAATCGCAGCAATTCAAAGGAAGCTATTGGAGTTGAAAACCTCATTGGACGATGCGTTTTCTAAGACAATGGATAACCATTTGGAGGTTGACTGGCTACGCAAGGTGTACTTCACAAGATTCTTGGAAATTTTTGAGGAGCTAAGAGCTGTGAGGGACCAATTTATCGAGAATGGGAAAACCTGTGATGACGCGACAAAGAGCGCAATGCTGCCCCGAGTCAATAAGAAGGAGAAAATCCCAGAAAAGAAGTCTGCAGAGATACCTAATGAATATCTGCACCAAAACATCGCGGACAAAGCGAAGGGAAGGGGCGGCAATGACAGCGGGCCTGGGACAGAGAATGATAACACGACTTCCATGAACATTCACGAGAGCGAAGAGAAAGTAATCCACAAATCCCCGCAAAGGAAAAAAAGCCAAAGCTATTCTAATATGAGTCCTCCACTATCGGTAAAGCACAGTTTCGATGAAGCGAAGCCGGTCGAAAAGAAGAGTCTGACTGAGTCAATAGCTCATGAGATTCAAAGCCCGGATTCTTATCTCTCTGGTCAGGCGGCCAAAAATCTGACGATTAACGTGGACATAAGCAAAGGAGTTCAAGAGCCATTTAGCGGGGAAATATCATCTGCGAAACTCAGCATGCATACGAGTAGTGAGATAAACAAGAAGGGGATGCATAAAAGGGCTAAAGACGCCGATGACGAAAAAGAACTCGAGATGGCTCAGGCTTTAGCGCAGGGATTGGTTGATCCAGATGGGACTTTCGAAGACTTTTCTTTGAAAAAACAGGTAAAAATCGCTCTAATGAAAGTTTAATGAATCTATAAAATCTCAGCTCTATATTCCATTAAATGACCAACTATCGGCCATAGCATACGCTCTAAGTAGCTCAACGTACTATAAAGAGGTTCACACCGGTAAAACACTGTTGTCTACGTTTTTCTAATTTATTTTAGGCTTCATTGAGCTTGAGAAACTTGCAAACGACCCCACCGTGAGGTTAAAATTCCTCACAGCAATCCAAGAAAAATTCACGGTTTTAGAAGAGAAACCGCTTACTATTAAAAAGCGGGAAGAAGAATTCCTCTACCGAGGCGTCTGCGGGGTACTCTCAGAGCTATCGAATATAATTCTAGCGAATAACTCTCGAATATCAACTCGAGAAGTCATCACTCTTATGGACATCGGCTCTCGTGGAGGCTCTTATATCGAAAAATTCGTTTACCCGAAATGTAAAATCAGCGTCTACTACCCAGCCCACTTTCAGGCTCTGCGTTTGCTAGAAGGCATCAATCATCACGATTTCATCAACTCAATCAGCTGCAGCAACGACTGGGCAGCCAACAGCGGTGGAAAAAGCAAAGCCTCTTTTATTCGATCAGCTGATAACCGCTTCGTATTCAAATCGCTAAAGAAATTCGAGTTTAACATGCTTGATGAGATGATTCATCAATATTTCGCTTATATCTCAAGGCGGATATCCTACGAAGATGAAATTGCAACCCGACTCGCGAAGATCCTAGGGATGTATGAGGTTACAACGCCTAGTGGAGGCTCTAAGTACTATGTGGCCATGGAAAATATCTTTTTCGGGATTAATCCGACGAGGATATATGACCTTAAAGGCTCGGAGATTCGTCGGTATATCCCGAACCCAAAGCCAGGGCAGGTGATGCTGGACACGAATTTCAAATTGGACCAGAATGGGGAGCCGATTGGTATCGAGGACAAGCAATTGAAGAAGATACTGTCTGCGTTGAAGGGCGACGCGTTTTTCTTGGCGGATATGGCGAGGATCGATTATTCGTTGATTTTGGCAATAGATGACGAGAGGCTGGAGTGCAAGATCGGGATAATAGATTATTTGAGAGAGTATACGTTGGATAAGCAGTTGGAGCATATAGGCAAGGTGGTGATGAGCGGGACGACGCCGACGATAGTACATCCGAATGATTATTGCAGGAGGTTTATAGAGAGCATGGAAAAGGACTTCATGGGGATTTTTGTGGAGGAAAAAACCAGCGAAAAGTCGCTGGAAGAGCATAAGGAGATGTAAGAGAGGTTCTAAAGCACAGTCCTTATAGGGGACTGGATAAGTTAACTAATTCTCATAATAATGATTGAGATTTTTTCGAGAGAGAGCAGCAGACAAACGAAATGAATACTTATCTATATGATTTTAAATATTGAAGCGTACTACTTTACATATATATATTATACACTGAACTATTGTGCTATCACATTCACATTGAACCAGAAGAAATAATTCTTTTGTTTTTGTAATTGTCGACGTTGTCAATGTGTATATGTGGTATTTGAGTCCCTTAATTACGAGCATTGCAATGAGATAACCTTAAGTTCTCGCCTATGTTCCATTCAAGGCCGAAAGCATGTATTACAATGAATATTTTTGACTATCTTTTGATAAATTTATTAACTAAACCAACTATTGTGAGGTGAGATGTTACCAAAAACCGAAGACCTTGATCCTTGCATCAACGAGGGCAATGAATCAAAGGAGGTTGAGCCGCAACAGGTCAAAAAGATTAGAGAATTCGCCGTTCCTCAGCCAGAAGACGTCGATTCCGAAGATCTGGTCTTCGCAGCAATCAATCAAAACAAGAAAAAAATAACCAAGGCGAAAAAGGACGGCAAGCTCGCCGTAGGGTTGGACATCTCTTTCACAGACAATCCCTTTCTCATCCAATTTTCTTTCCGAGCGCCGAAAGACAAACAAGAGTTATGGGGGAAAGTTACATACAAAGGACATGTCATCATACCTGTCAAGTTTCCTGATGAGCGGCCTCTCGTCGTTTTTGAGGAATCAGTTAAACATTTTCACGTGTATCCTGACGGCGAGATGTGCTGGAAATTTCCAGAGGATTGGGTCGGGACATACGACCTCATCGATGTGCTTACAAACATTTGGATCTTGTTTTTTAACGAAATTAATGATGAATCGCCAGCAGATCCCAAATTGGCAAGGCTCATGGCCAGAGATCCAAAGGAATATTATGATTTTATTAAAGAGCAACGCAAACGACTTGAGGAATCGCAATCGCTTGACACAGAAAACAAATAGACTCAAATTTCTCTGTAACGAGTCCATTTTTCAGCAGTTATATTAGGATACAGGTATATAGTAAGCGAAAGAGTTAAGCTGAACGATGTTAGTGTTTATTTAAGGTTAATCTAAAGCCAGTCTAAGCATTTATTAGTTTTTTCGAGGGTTTTGATGGGTATAGCCTCTCATACCAATATCTATTTACTTTCAGCCTACAAATCTCTCTTTAACATTTAGCACACTAGGATTTGAATCCATTTTAACTGATACTAAATTCGCGTTTATTTGCACTCAAAAAAAAGGGGGAATAGCTGGTCTTAGGGGTTCTATTCTTCGTTCCTGGTCCAAAGGGGCGCGATTGGGTGAAGATCACCGTGTGTCCATAAAACTTCTTTTTTGGAATCCTTAGGTCTAAAAGTCATGATGCTGCTATTGGAAGGGTCGTAGAGACAAAAGTATTACTCGCACATTACGTTAGAGACACTACTATCAAGTTTGGATAACAGTTATAAGAGATGACGAGCAATGTTGTAAAAATCCTTAAAGAAACTTCAATAAATGCGCTAAGGACTCAGCTTTCTCGGTCAAATTTACAGCTCCAGCCTTCTCAGACCCGAGTCTCGAACTTAAAATGGTTTGCCAGATGGGCCTCCTCTACCAGCGGCGACTATTTAGGGATTAATGAGCATTTATGGAGGAAAGAAGCTTTTTTTACGTTCTTGGGCGCGATCCAGCTTGCTGCTTTCGAACTCGCTCTCGATAAACATCGCAAAAGCGATCGGGATTACAATGAAAATAAATCCTGAAAGCTATGAGAGAAGGATTTTGAAGTAGATTACCTGTGGACAATACCCACGCTGCGCCTCTGAATTTACGATAAGCGAACTTGCTCTTCGAAAGGATCCATCTGTAAACGCTTCTGAGTCTTTCAGTGAAGCTTTTGTTCTTGGCAACGATGGATTTGCCTTGGCTTTTGTTGCTTGATAACAAACTGCTTGATCTTTGCATTTTTTCTTTTTGGTTTCAATCTTGACCTCAATTAATTATTTAAGTTTATCGATAAAAATCTCACTCTTATGCTGTTATATGAGTATCCTAACCCGATTTATTTCAAATTTCGAATCCAGGAAAAAAGTGGTCTCCTGGCTGCTAATCACAAGGTAGGCTTCGTTGGAGCATGGTATTAATCCCTAGCTCTTAGAGAGAGAGTATGCGACTTAATTCATGAGAAAAAAACTAGTTAATGAGCATTATTACACAAAAAGCTGATTTCTTCTAAAGGCAGCTTAAAAGGGTTTCATTTCGAAACGAGAACGAAAAATTTTTTGGTAACGTTGATGATTTAGGTGGACATTGGAAATAGATAGCTTTGCTAGGTACAATTATGATTGCTGAATGGCTCATAGATTGCCGTATTGGCACTTATGATAAATATTTTGTGCAAGATGAAAATTGGCTTGATTTTTTTCGTACTGCAAAATTAGATAGGAGAGAAGGTAGATCTGAAAGCATTTAACTTTTTACAAAGCATAATAATTTTTTCAAGGTGATATTCTTATAATTGAATGGAATTTCATTACATGGAAAGATTAATTATCATCCTCGTACGTTCTCAAATTTGACATTCATGCTGAAGTTGTCTTGGGTGCTTAACATTATTTCCTTGGTTTACAATTGCCATTTCATTTCCATTTAATTCGATATGATTTCCTTTATTGAAAGTGATCCTCTCAATATCGAGGACATTGTATATCGGGTACTAATGAGGCTCTTTTTAATATGTTTTTTTTGTTGTGTATTATTCAACTGGATTCTTTTGTAGATAAACTATATACACATCTATCATGAATCATTTTTCGTTTCTACTAATTTGACGTCTAAAAATTCAATTGTATTTTACCCTCATAGAGTCTTCTTTACGATAAGTCAGAGCATGATAAAAAGCCAACATTCTTTACATCAGACTCATAAATGAATCAATTAAACCTGTATATATAAGTAAACTTGCACAATAAATATTTGCAATTTCATTTATGATTTTCCATCAAAGATGTCCACCTAGAAACGCGTATTAATACTCAATTATTTTTCAAAGAGAGTTACGCTGATTATGGTGTTCTCTAGCTTTATAAGCGTAGAAGGTCTAAGCTCTTTCGGGTTGCTTTCGATAGATTTAGACGGATCCTGGCTTGCTAGCAAGAACCATGTCCCCTTTGCGCTGGGTTTTTCGGAACTACCGTCAAGGATGTACCAATTCCCATTCTCATAAATAAACCTATATTTCCTTTTTAGAAACGCAGATCTCAGAAAATCAACCTGAAATGGATCCGGGAGATCGTATGATTATTCAATACCACGTCGCAGTTCTCATTTTTCCCCAGCGCGAACTCGTTCTTCATCCCTCCGACAAAAATACTAAAAAACAAATGCTAAAACCCCAAACCGAGCTGAGTTTGCTGTACTAAGTGGACTTTTCTTCTTCAAAGCTTCTTTTCATGTCAACGATAAGAATTGGCCTTTATATTCGTACATCAGATCCTATTTAACGAATATCCAACTACCTGTGAAACATGTGAATTTGGGAACTGTCTAACTGATATGATCGTCCGTAGTCTGACACAGCTTTATTCAACGCATCGTTCTCTGACAAATCTAGGCCTTTTATCTCTGTATTCTGCGCATTTTTTGCATCACATAGCCATCGGAAGAGATACTTGTTTTCTTCATCCTTCAAATTTTTCACACGGCCATTGGACTTTGAAACCATTAGTTATATAAACAGCAAACAGCTCATTAATACGGCATTCAGCGAGTGTACTGCTTTGATTTGCATGCTAATATATGAGCCTATTTGATATTTTTGTCCCTGTTGGACGAGTTGACCTTCCTGTGGTGACAACGCAATCCACGTTGGTACTCCGGAGCCGAGATCAACAACCCAGAACTTCCTTGGCTCTTCAAACAATTAACGGTTATCCAAGGAAAACAAGCGACCTACCCTTGATAAACGAATAGATCAATTTGTAAATCAATGGCGTGAGGTTTTTGCCAGGGCTGTTTTCCCCCAGCCGTTCATGAGACATCATCAAAAAAGCAAAAAAATCACTCGGAATCTGCCGGCCTTGCTTAAAGCCTAGTTATAAAGATCTTAATGAGATCTAAATGGAGCTTAGCATACTCACCATGTTTGGCTATGATTTTCAATTGCATTGACCCGATATTTTCATCAATGCAGATATCATTTGGAATAATCCCATCCGTCGTCTCGACCAAAGATCCAATGGTAATATCATCGTGATCGGTATTGCGAGTCGCGTCCAAAAACCCTGAATTTGTTAGCATACGTGGAGAGGCATGCTTAAATTACCTCTTGCTGTGAGCACGTATTTTTTCCCTCGAACAGAAATTTCTATTCTAGGCTCTGCATAGGAATACGATCTTAAAAACGGCCCTTTGGAGTGATATAAAAATACATTCTTTGTCAGATTTACTTGGCTCTTCCCTCCTCATGAACAGATAATGGAGCTCAGGCCGGATTTTGTGAGTTAGATGGTATGAACCATAAGCTTTTTTGGGTCTTATTGGAAACTGTGTCTGCTTTTCTGAGAAAATATGATACTAACGACCTTGTGTGATATAAATGCTGTTACTTTCTGGGATATAGGTTTCCTCACTGATAATCTTAATTACTGCTTTTTTTCGCTGTTTAATGCTTTTTTTCTCCTCTTCGACTGGAATATCGTTCACGAGAGTAGGATTAGTTTGGCTGTTGCCGCCTTCACTAGCGACAAGTTTGTAATATTCTTCCAAAAGCGCTTGATTTTTAGCTTCTCTAGGACCATTATCTCTTGGATTTGGTTGAATGTTCGAATGAAGCTGGCAGTTTTGTCCGTTTGATAATAAAGATTGATTGCCTAAGCGAAACATGAGGTTAATCACTGAGAATATAAGCATCACTGTAAGAGGCCTGAGTGTTGGGTATCATTTGGTGTGAGGAAAAAATTGACTGTGAACGAATTTAAATTTTTATTTGTGTATACTTGAAAATTTTTGCTACTATTTTTCAGGTATTGCTAGGTGAATAGAATAAGAATTACAGAAGCTTTGTGTCTCGCAAGGTCGTTGCTGTTGACAAAAAGAAATAGGCTTGATGCAACCTTTATTTCATTAGAAAAAAACTAAATGGCACTACATAATTTCAAGCTATTTCAATCAAATCCACTGAAATTTACACCCAACTTTCATCACTAGCGTGAATTTAGAAAGTTTTCTCTCGCCGAGCAGCAGAAAGAACACCGACTACCACATTTTCTTTCTGTAATTCCGTGGAAAATTCAAATAACCAACTAGTAGTTCAAATAAATACAAATTAATAAAAGTTATATGACACGAGCTAGTGATGCTGAAAAGCAGGTCAATACAGGAAATTAATATACATGCAAATTCTATTGATAATCACTAGTTCTATGAAGAATTCCAAGCCAGTCTGTCATTTCATTTCATCCTCCATGTACACTTGCAGAGTTTCATGTTTTTTAATATTGTCCTTCCTTAAACGAAACAATTTTCTCTACACCAGCAGCAGATAGTACTGTAACCATCAAATACATTCTCGCCTTGAATGCTTCTTTAAGTTTCTCAACCATCTACAATATAATATATCAACCAATAATAAGACCATCGTGCTATGAAGAGAGGATAAATACCTTTTTGGAGTGCACGTCGGTAGGCAGTTTCAAATCTTCTTTAGCTGATCCATCATCTAAGAGGACAGAAACAGTGCCATCTGACTGTATATCAAGGAGTTCGTAATCTCTACTGGTCACGGTGGAAGTCTCAATGCAGGTTTCTTTTTGAATGTACTCTTCATATTTCTCGTTCGTAACAAAATCTAGAGCGGTGACATTGAATCCTCTTATGCTATGGCCACCTTTCCCACCCATTCTCACACTCCGCTTGATGATCTAAAAACTCTGTCCAAAAATTTTCATTAGAAACGGTTACTTTGCATGGTCGGCCTCGAAGGATTATGTAATCTCCTACCGAAAGAAGTTTTGGATGCGTTGGCTTTATTGATAAGGATTCCCATTTTGCACGTATTTCATCGGTTGCCAAGGATTCTACCATTTCTGATAAGTACTTGTCAAAATTTAATTGAGAGCTTAATTATAAATTAAAAACCAAAGGTATTTATACCGATATTAACGAATCATATGTCTTTGTTATTTCTGATGAAGCTTATAATTGGTTTTGTTAGAAGAGAGATGCTTGGTTCAGAAAACTGAATTATGATGGTATGATATTGTTTCTTGTTTTATGGATGAACTAAGAAAAAATAGAGAAACTCAACAAAAAACAAATGATATCTAAATTTTTCATGATTTTCTACTTACTTTAAACAAGTTGCCATTGAAACCACACATCTGCTGATAATAAGCTCAGATCATAGAGAACTTTTATTAGCGAATGCTGGCAAATGTAGAAGTTAACGAGAGTGTAATTATGAATTCTTCTCAATTATACATTTTAAAATTCTTTATTTCATTTAGCTGATACTGTCCGAGAAGACTATTCTAAAAGTATTTCTTGTGTCCAGCCAAACTAATCACAACCAATATAATTAGTGTGCTATTAGTATTGTCCCTCCTTAAACGAAATAATCTTCTCTTCACCAGCAGCAGATAGTACTGTAACCATCAAATACATTCTTGCCTTGAATGCTTCTTTAAGTTTCTCAACCATCTACAATATAATATAATATATCAACCAATAATAAGACCATCGTTTTATGAAGAGAGGATAAATAATTTTTTTGAGTCCACGTCGGTAGGTAGTTTCAAATCTTCTTTAGCTGACCCATCATCTAAGAGCAGAGAAACAGTGCCATCTGGCTGTATATCAAGGAGTTCGTATTCTCTGCTGATGACAGCAGGTACATCAACTTCGATAGAGTCATAGAGAATAAAAGATTCGTTATATTCCTCGTCAGTAAACACATCGTTGGCGCATATCACGACCCTGGGTCTCAACCTCCAGCCCTGCATTCTCTTAGCCGAAGTAATCTTCAAAGACAGTCAGGAGTTAATTCATTCAAAGGCAAATTACTATGCATGGTCTTTCGTTCATCATAATGTGGTCTCCAACTTTAAGTGAGTCCACTGGTGTTCTGTTAATAAGCAAGGCATCGCGTTTAGCAACCATTGCATCATCGATCATTTTGGATTTGGAGTTGGATTTGGCTTCTGACGATAGCCTAAGTCAAGCTGGTAAATTTTTTATTTGTGTTAAAGAACCAACAATATTTAAACCTCCATTAATAAATCAAATGTTGATTTCCTATAAAATTTCCGATGAAGTAGATAATTTCATTTTTCGTTGATCTTTTGAAGTTGTGAGCAAAATTTATGTTTAGGTTTCGTTTTGGAAAGCAGCATAATTTTTCAGGGAGATTCACCACAAACACCGAGAAGACCAGTATTAGTCCAATGAATTCGTCATAAGTAGTATAAGGCGATTATCAGTTCAAAAGCATTTTTTTTATTCTTCAGAGGGATCTGGGGTGCGAGCTTAAGAATTTGTTAATTTCTTGTAGATTGTCAGTAATGAATTATAAACTCTGTTTAACGAAGTCTATGATCAGCCACAACATCCAAAAGGCGAGTTTATGGAAGATTGAAGTGCCAATGTGATTGGCCATTCAAATTTTCATGAAATTTTGTAAAGGGATTTATTAAATATAACGATCTCATTACTACAAAGTGCTTCCTTAGTTTAAATTAGCTGGTGCTCTGAAACAATGGCAGGGCATCTATGTATGACTAGTCCACAAAAATTATCCTCGCATTAAAAAAAGCTGCTATCTTTAGTCATTCGCGCATCGAAATGAAATAATTTTCTCTTCACCAAAAGCAGTTAGTACTGTAGCTATCACTTCTTCTCCTGCATCAAAAGCAGCCTTTAGCCTCTGACCATCTAATCAGCGTTATAACATATTTACATGGTTCTTGAATTGGCGTAAAGATCGATACCTCTTGATATCCTTCTTGGCAGGCAACTTTAAATCTTCTTGAAGCGTTCCATCCTCTCGCACCAAAGAAACCGCGCAATCCCAGAGTATGTCCATGACTTGATAGTCTTTGCTGATAACTTTGGGGACCTCAACCTCTTCATCTCTGTTGAAACGATCTTCATGGTTTTTCATCATAAAAATATCAATCAAAGTCTTTGGATAACCAGTTTTTCCAGGCTTGGACCATATTGCTTCTAATATCTCTTCAGCTAATCACTATCATTGCTTGAAAAGTTGGAACCACTTTGCATGGTCGTCCTTTTAACATTATATAGTCATTTTTCTTCAGCTGACCCGCTTGCTCAAAGTAAGTAAGCTGTGAGGTCCCAGTTTTCAGTTTATCATACACTCTGATACTTTGAGTTCAACTATATGTGAGTTCAGAGTCAATTGAAGATCAGATTCAAGTTTTATTTCTTGTGTTTAAAATCAAGAATATTTATACCTTAATCAATGAATCAATTTTCAGATTTCTCATTTGTTTCTGATGCCAATTATCATTCGTTTCGTGGGCTGCAGGAACGATGGGGTGAGAGAAGGGGAGAAAATGAGAAGTCATATAGTGATATATATCTGAACCCCGTTTTTCTAAGTTACTCCGTTTCTCATCTAATTAAGTATGAAAATGAGTATTTTTATTAAGAGGTCATGAACCCAGTAAAACCTGAAATAAATTCTCAAAATACAATCAAAATGATGAATTTTATTTTCAACGCGACTTGGCTTCAAGTCCTCTTCACTGTAATCGCTCTATTTCTGATCAGAGTATGCTGGAGATATGTTAGACTATGGCTCTATCTTCAAGGCCTCAAAAAGAAAGGCGCTGTTGTCCATTTCAATCCTCCAATCGGCTTGACTCGCAAATTTGAAATCGATAATGCCGAAAAAGACGATGATTTCGCTTGGTTCAAAGAAACCGTACAGAAAAACCCAGGATTGAGGCTATTGGCTACCCATTGCGCGCACAAACCTATATTATTCCTTGTCGATCCGAATTTAGTCAAAGTTTTCTTGTCAGATATCACCAAAAGCGCTAAGACCTCGCTTCTTGAGCCCATGTACATCTTAATGAGGCATGGACTCCTCTTTTCTCATGGCAATCAATGGAAAAGGCATCGAAAGACCTTATCGACGATCTTCAGATACGAGTTCCTCATGTCTCAAATCCCTACTATCGTAAATACCACTCGGCATATCTTGTCAAGGGAGATAGAGGCTCAGAAAGGCAAGCATATCAATATACTTGAACTCTATCAAATGATTACAGGAGAATTGGTCTTCCGGATATTCTTTGGAGAGGATCTTGAAGGCGTCACAATAGATGGATTACCGCTGACTACGTACCTGGCTCACCTATGTGACCTTGGCGCCGATAATTCTCGAGCTCCTGAGAATATTCTTTTTGGTGTGAAAGGAGTAAAACTTGGTCTCTTTAAGAGGAATAGAGATTATCTGAGACAAACTCAAAAGTTTTTGAACTTCTGCACTGAAATGATACAAAACAAGAAAACGAAGCTCGAAGAAGCAGGTAAAACCCCAGGTGATGGCCCCACCTTAGGGGAAGGGTCGGATCTCCTCACTTTGATGCTTCAAGAGCAAAAACAGAGCAAAGGGACCGCTGATGAGTTCACCGACGAAGAAATTCTGCATGAGTTTATTACTTTCTTCTTTGCGGGAATGGATACGACTGGCCATATGGTTACCATGGCAACTTATTTCTTCGCAAAACAGAGTGAGGAAGAGCAAAAGACCGTGTTAAAGGAAGCGGATGAGCTATCCCAGGCCGGGACGAACATCACGAAGGAGCTATTGAATAAATCTGAAGCTATTCATGCGGTTCTTAAAGAAACACTAAGAATGGCGACTCCGGCGTGCTTTTTGTTCCCACGGGAAATGGTAGGAGGAAGCCAAAGCATCGGGGATATCCCTCTGTTAGAGGGTACGCTGACGAATATATCAATCATTACGAATAACTACAACCCGCGATTGTATCCTGATCCTTATAAATTCAATATGAACCGTTGGATCCAAGGAAGTCCGGATTTCGCGGAAGAAGCACACAAAAATCCGTATTATTTTACGCCGTTTTCTGCAGGTCCAAGGAACTGTATTGGGCAGCATCTTGCGATTATTGAAGGGAAAATTATTTTGAGTATATTCTTGTCGACGTATAATTTCACTCTTCCGGCTGGATATGAAATGCATTATAAGTGGGCGACGGCGTATGAGCCAAGAGAAACTCTGTACTTAGACATCGAAAAAAAATGAAGAACTCAGCCATTTTGCGAAATTGTTAGCAAATACAAAGTTTATAAAATGTATATTCCGGTGTCGGATTCTTAGATATCACTATTGGACGAGATTTCTTGTTTTGGGTGTGAAAACTATGTTAAAACCTCTCAGACTAATATCCATTTCCATCTAAGGTGTAGGGAGTCCTATAATGTGAATAAGACCTATTCAGAAGAAATAAGCAGTCTTGTTTGGTTATTGAAAGATTACTTTAACTCACATGAGATGAGACATTTAACCATATTCAAATGTATTGATAGTAATTTCACAATAGCTAGCTCAGAATTGAGATATTCTAAAATTTCATAGTCGAGAGATGAGATTATGGGCATATAGGTTGAATGAATGGATGAAAACTTCAAATTAATTTTCTTTCAGATTGAATTTTTTCTCGATATTTTTCTTCAAGTACAGATAAATTACTTTACATAAGCAGAAGTGAATCTCCCAGGCCTTTGGTACTCATATTTCTGCCGTTTTTCTGGCTTCAAGCTATTGTTTGAAAATAAGGCTCAACTCAATAACTCTTCGATGACGCAATCGATTTATTTATTAATTAAATCATAAAATCGCAACCATTCGACGCATTCGAAAATATAATTATCACAAATGAATTTCATTTTCAATTTAAGCTGGCTGCAGATCCTACTCTCAGTCATCGGACTTCTCTTCTTGAGCGTCTTCTGGAAATTCGTCAGGTTATGGTTCTATCTCCAGAGCCTCAAAAAGAAAGGCGCTATAGTGTATTTCAGTTCTCCATTGGGATTCGCATTGAAACTTGAATCTGACACGAAAAAAGGCGATACCTATGCATATTTCAAGGAAGTAGCCCAAAAATACTCCAATTGAGACTACTGGCGGGTCATTTCGGAACGACACCTGCGATAAACCTCGTCGATCCGCAGTTAATCAAGCAATTTTTGGCAGATCCCTCTAAAATGGTCAACTCTCACCTCGTTGGTCCTTTGGAACTTCTAATGCAGAACGGACTGCTCTTTTCTAATGGCAATCAATGGGAAAAAGCACCGGAAATCAATATCGACTATCTTCAGATATGAGTTCATTATGTCACAGCTGCCAGCCATGGTAAACACCGCTCGCCATATCTTGGCAAGAGAGATAGAAGACCGTCAGAGGGGCAAGCAGATCGATATCCTCGATGTCTTCCAGATGATCACAGGACAGTTGATACTTCGGATATTCTTTGGAGAAGATCTCGAAGGAATTACAATAGACGGAGTGCCGCCGACTACGTACCTCGCAGGTCTTCTCGCGCGATGGCTCATCTCAAATACTCGGAAAACGTATTTTTCGGCGTGAAAGGAGTGAAACTCGGTCTTTTCAAAAGAAATCGAAACTAACTGCAAAAATCTAAGAGATTTGTGAGTTTTTGCTCTGAAATGATACGAAACAAGAAAAAGAAACTTGATGAAGGAGGAGGACACGGCGATTCAGATTTCCTTACGCTAATACTTCAAGATCAAAAGCAAAACAAAGGAACTCCTGATGAGTTCACCGATGAAGAAATCCTCCAGAAGTTCATCACATTCTTCTTCGCTGGGATGGATACTACGGGTCACATGATAGCCATGGCGACTTATTTCTTAGCAAAACAGAGCGAGGAAGTCCAAAGAGCTGTCATGAAGGAAGCCAATGAGCTCTCTCAGGCTGGAATTAACATCACAAGTGAGATGCTTAACAAGTGTGAGATCATTCATGCTTTTCTAAAGGAATCGTTGAGAGTGGCTTCGCCTGCAATGTTCCTTCTCCCACGAGAGGTCATTGAGGGATACTATATCGAGGATCTGTATCTTCCGAAAGGCGCCCTGGTGAATACCTCGTTTGTGACCAATAACTACAATCCAGAGCTGTATCGGGATCCTTATGAGTTCAATATGAACCGTTGGATTCAAGGACATCCAGATTTCGCCTCAGAAGCCCACAAAAATCCTTATTATTTCACTCCGTTTTCTGCAGGGTCAATAAACTGCATTGGACAGCATCTCGTCATTATTGAAGGAAAAATCATCTGGAATATCTTCTTATCCACCTATAACTTTACGATTCCGGCTGGCTATGAAATGCATTATAAATTGGGGTCAGCCTATGAGCCAAGAGAGACCTTATATTTGAACATTGAAAAGAAATGATAAGGGGGTCTTTTTAGCAATGAAGGATTTCTCGAGGCTGGATTATTAAGCTTCCTTATTGATTCAGCGGCTCTATCATTAATCCATAGTAATAACATAATGGCATCTTATATATCTATATTCTCACTTTATTTAATAGTTTTTAGATTTAAGAGCCGGATACTCAGGATAGTCAGGATGAAAAGAATAGAGAGAATACTCACCAAAGGTAATATGAAATTGAGGTAAGATTGACGAGAAAGCAAATTCTTTCACCCCTTTCATTTGGAAAATTTATCAGATGGAAAGAGCAGAAATGCTTGTTGCAATTTCATCAGCAATAGCTAAGTATATCGAAGATATTGGCTCAGAATAGTCGTTTGAGTCGTTAGTAGAATCGCTCAACGATAAGCAATACAACCACTTTTCGGAGTATTTTCAATGCGATCTTTGTTTTAAGATAATTGCTGCGTGAGCTGCGAATTAAAACAAAGATAAACTCAGTTGATTTTTCAGTAATGAAAATGAGCCTAATTAATTAAGAATTCAAATCATTCGTAGACCTATAATTTATTAAAACAAAAAATGGCAATTATTTTCGATTTAAGTTGGCTCCAGATCTTGTTTACCGTAATAGGACTGTTCGTGCTCAGGGTAATTTGGAAGTATGTGAAACTGTGGATCTATCTCCAAAGTCTCAAGAAGAAAGGAGGAGTTGTCTACTTCAATCCTCCATTGGGACTTGGCAAAAAATTTGCAGATGATGAAAAGAATGGCGACGCCTACGCCTGGTTCAAGGAAACAGTCCAAAAAAACCCTGATCTGAGGCTACTGGCTTCACATTTCGCAGATACACCATTCGTATTCATAGTAGATCCTGTGTTAATCAAAGCCTTCCTAACAGACACATCGAAAAGCGTCAAGGCTTCTATACTTAGTCCATTGAAGCTCATAATGCGAGAAGGTCTCCTCTTTTCTCATGGGAATCAATGGAAAAAGCACCGGAAATCGATCTCAACGATCTTCAGATACGATTTTATCACTTCCCAGTTCCCTACGATCGTCAAAACTGCCCGACACATCTTCACAAGAGAGATAGAGGCTCAAAAAGGCAAACACATTCACATACTCGATCTTTATCAGATGATCACAGGCGAGCTCGTCTTTCGTATATTCTTTGGAGAAGATCTTGAAGGCGCTGCAATAGACGGAGTACCACCGACCTCATATCTCGCGGAAATCCTTGAGCTTGGCGGCGTGATTTGCCGCTCGCCAGACAACATTCTTTTTGGTGAAAAAGGAGTAAAACTTGGTATTTCGAAAAGAAGTCGAGACTTTCTCCAAAAATCCAAAAGATTTGTGAACTTCTGCAAAGAAATGATCGCAAACAAGAAAAAGAAACTCGAGGAAGGAGGAGGAAAAGGAGGAAAAGGAGGATCAGACCTTCTCACACTCATGCTTCAAGATCAAAAGCAAAACAAAGGAACTCCTGACGAGTTCACCGATGAAGAAATTCTTTACGAGTTCATCACCTTCTTCTTCGCTGGGATGGATACTACGGGTCACATGATAGCCATGGCGACTTATTTCTTAGCAAAGCAGAGCGAGGAAGTCCAAAGAGCTGTCATGAAGGAAGCCAATGAGCTGTCTCAGGCTGGAGTAGACATCACCAGTGAGTTGCTTAACAAGTGTGAGATCATTCATGCTTTTCTAAAGGAAACATTGAGATTAGCCTCACCTGCAATGTTCCTTCTCCCAAGAGAGGTGACAGAGGGACACAGCATCGAAGATCTGACTCTCATGAAAGGAACGATGGTGAACACAGCGTTTATTACCAACAACTACAACCCGCGGTTATATAAGGATCCTTATAAGTTCAACATGCACCGTTGGATTCAGGGACACCCAGATTTCGATGAAGGAGTTAACAAAAACCCCTTCAATTTCACGCCATTCTCTGCAGGCCCAAGGAACTGCATTGGCCAGCACCTTGCGATCATTGAAGGAAAAATCATCTGGAGTTTATTCTTATCAACTTATAACTTCACTATTCCTGCCAACTATGAAATGAAGTACAAGTTCGGGACGCTCTATGAGCCCAAAGATATCTTATATTTGGATATCGAAAAGAAAGAATAATGAGTAGGTTTCTCTAACAATTGAAGAATTTCTCAAGGTAATTTCATGAAGACTCCCATAAGAAATTCAACTATCTCTATTATTATTGACCTATATCTTAACACCATAAATAATTTATATCTGAGATATATCTTATCAAACCATATAAAAAACTGAAAGCAAAACCGGCTACTTTAAAAGAAAGTCCTCATTACTTGTGGAATGAACTCAAACTTTACAACTATGATCGTTTCAATTTATGAATTCCAACAAGAAATAAATGAGAGTCGAGTTAGAAAACTTGCTGATTACTGGGAGTCTGTCTCATTCCTTCTAAAGGAAACAATTTTCTCTTCACCCATAGCCGCAAGTACCGTGACAATCAAAGCTTCTCCTTCTTCAAACGCGAACTTAAGGCTGTCTATCATCTAACATTTTTCTCAAATAAACTCTTTCAGTCTCACAAAGAACTTACGCTTGCAGAGGCCAATTCGTCAGGCAGTTTCTAATCTTCTCTCACCTTCCCTTCATCGTCGAGTAAAACAACTGGTTTATTGGAAGTTAAGCATAGAGTCACAAGGTTATAGTCTTTGCTTATGACCTTAGGAACCTCAATGGTAGATGTATCAGGCACATCTACCGTTGTTTCGTATTTCATGTCCGTGAATATGTCTAGTCCAGTAATGGTAACTTTGAAATGCCCATATTCGCCGCTCTGGACTGTTGTTATCTCTACAATCTGACTAAAGAGTCAGAAAGAATCTCCATGAAAGTCATTACCTTACAAGGTCTTCCTTCCAAGACCACATAATCATCTTTCTTCAGTTTTGTGACTTCTGTTGGGGAAGTAGCTGCATAATCAGGTTTAAGCTTTTCCAATGTTCCGTCTGTAGCACCGGAGTCGACCATTTTCTGTCGGGATTAATTTTACCCAGTTTAATGAAGGTTACTTAAAAATTAAAAAAAACTTATCGATTGGACCGAGAAACGAAATCGCAGAGTGCTTTGTCAGAACATGATTTAAAGCAGACAAAATTCAGATATAAGTACATCTTATCATAATATATCGTGCGCAGCTAGACATAAGATGTGTCCTTGAGATACTTTCCAATCGAGATCTGATATATTTATATGATAAAGTGGGATAATAAGTGAATAAATCAAGCTTTTTGGGAGTTTTGTCTATGCACAGTGGAGCTTACTTGCAGGGTCTTCCTTTCAACATTACATAGTTGTTTTTCTTGAGTTAGTTGGTTTGCATTCTCTTAGTTTGTGGGCTTCAGTGTCAATTTAAGCAAAAACTTTGTGAGCGACTAGATTTTGCGATTTTCTAAAATTCTGGTGTTAAAATCCACTTTTCTATCATAGTTATATAAAGAAAAGATCTTCTTTTTTTTCCCTAAGTGATCACCAGCAAGACATTTGATATATGGCAAAGAAAATAGGAGAAAATGTCATAAATGTGAATGTTAAAGAAACCTGTCTCCAAAACAATGCTTTTCCAAAGGAAATTTCAACCAAAGTTATCCAATATCAGTATTTAATTCAGTATGCAATAATTGCATTCATTTAACACAAAGAGCTATCTAAACTATATATCTCCAATCGGCTTCATCCTTCTTATCTCTAAATGAGATAATTCTCTCTTCACCCATCGCAGAAATTACAGTCGCTATCAAATCACTTCCCGCATCAAGAGCCTCAATGAGATCCTTAACTATCTGATCAAAGCATTAAGATAGAATGAAATAATAAGACAACGAATTACATCTTTAAGATCTTTGAGGGATTCGCCTTCAGATAACTTCAAGTCATTTTTCACCGTTGCATCATCTCTCATTAATGTAATAGCACCTTCTGACTCTAGCGAGACGAGATCATAGTCTTTCGTTGTCACAATTGGAATATCGACAATTTCACTACTCCTGAAAACATCTTCATATTTCTTGCCAGTGATAATGTCTCTTCCAAGTAAAAACACTCTGAAAGTGCCAGCCTTTGAAGGCTTCGAAATCTGTATCTCGAGAATCTAAAAGCCATTCAAAAAAATTATCATAAAGAAATTTACTTTACATGGTCTTTCTTTGAGCATTACGTAACCTGGTTTCTTGAGTTGTTGGACTTGCTCAGGGTAAGTTTGTGAAAGGATGCCTTCCATTTGAGCAACGACTTCATCGGATTCAAGAGATTCTACCATTTTCTAAGCCGTTTTTGTGTTAGCAGTACAATGCTATTTAATTTATATAAAAATAGGAAGATATTTATAATCAATTAATATGTAGTTTTACTTTGATGAGGCTAATATTTTTGTTGGTGAGTCGTTTGTGATGTTTTGTGTGAGTATGACTTTTTGTGATTTGCTGAATGAAACCTCTGGTAGTGAGGCGAAGTTTTGGTTTTAAATTGACAACACTACTGCAGAGCTGAATTCAGAAATTAGTGTGGCTTCTGGGAATGAGCAGAAAATATGAATAGGTTCCCTCAAAATAGCATGTATCAGGGCAGCGATCATTGTAACTACCAATTTTCTCTTATCTTCAATACATCCAATGAGGTTTTCGGTGATCTGGTTAAAGATTATTGTTCTGTGAAGAAAATGTATATCATATCCAGTAATTGTGATTTTGATTCAGCAGACTTTTTTCCCAGAAAGCAACTCCCTCCTCTCCATAACCTAATAAACTAGTCTCAAATTGTTTTATTGAGATATTAAAACTTCCTTGCATCATGACATAGTGACTTTTTTTCAGAGTCGGACTTGCATTGGGTAGGTTCGATAGAAATCAAGCCACTGCTTTTATAAATTTTTATCGAAGATAACAGCTTTTTCCATTTTCTGACGTGAGTCTTTTAAAATTATTTGGTCCAATTTAAAAGCCTCATTACAAATCCAATGTATTAACCCTCACTCAAAATGTTGTTCAGACAATATAACAATACCATTTTTTGGCTTTCAGGATCAGCCAATGCCCTGTCAATTGAAATTCTCAAACTTTTTACAGTAAAGCCCAACATCAATGTCAAAGAGATCCATTGGGAAAAATACGGCTTAAACAAATCTCATGTGAAAACTCTCCTGTATGTTTCATATAGTATTCATAGACTCTGATTCATAGCAACTGCTTCGTCAATGACGCAATCATAATTTGGAATTGACATCATACTAAGGCCAGTGATTCATCACATTCGGTTTTAAATATTCAATAAGATTTTTCCTTTCATATCCGAAAAATTCGAAACAACGAAGATGACTCTCAAAGTTTACATCGATTTCATGTCTCAGCCTTCTCGAGCTGTAGTCGCACTCCTCTACCACAACAACGTTCCCTTTGAACTCCACGAAACTCGTATTGCTGTTGGTGATCACAGAAAACCGGAATTTCTCAAAATAAATCCTGCGGGCCAGGTTCCTGCCATCGTTGATGACGACGTTGTCATCGCAGAAAGCCACGCTATTCTGCGCTATATCTGTAATTCAAAAAACGTCGCTGAGCATTGGTACCCTCAAGACCCTAAAATTCGAGCAAAATGCGATTATTATCTTGACTTCCACCACAGTTTCACAAGAAGAGCAGCTCGTCTATTCAGAGCAGGCTTCCGTGAACTGTTTCCTAAAGATAAATTCACTGATGAAGATATTCAAGCAGAGCAAAAAGCGTTAAAGCGCACGTTAACGTTCATTGAAAATATCTTTTTGAAGGAAAATAAGTTCCTGATTCTTCCTGATAAGCCAACGATCGCAGATATCTCTGCTGTGTGCGAGTTAATTCAGCTCTACACGATAAAGTTTGATTTTACGCAGTATCCGAAGATCGATGCCTGGATGAAGAGAGTGCTTGAGCTCGAGGGAATGCAGAAGGCGCATAAAGTCTTCTACAAAGTCGGTGAGAAGCTCAAAGAAAGAGCAAAGCTATAGTAGCCTTATAATAATTCATTGATTGCTATATTTAATAAGGAGAGATAAAGAGAGATTTCTTAATTTAATATGAGTCTTAATAGACAACGTAGATTCACATTCACCCGAAAATGAATGACAAGAAATTTCAACAATATTATACTAACATGTTTTTCTAAAGCAGGCTCTTGTTTTAAATGAAACCCAAGTAGGAGTTGAACTTTAGTGTCCATGTGAACTTTGAGTGCTTAAATAAACAATAATAATACAATAGACTTCTTCTTGCACTTTTCCCACGGTTAATTACACTCAATCAATTGGCGCAGATTAACCTGCATATACTGCTAGGCTAGAGCTTGAAGGAACTGTGCATTTTGTAAAAACATTCAAATAATTCGTTGATTCCGACGCGCTCGGTTCTCAAATTTGTTTAATTGATTTCTATGCACGATAGCAAGTGTGAAGGTTTGGTTTTTCATATTATCTAGCATCTAAATATTGCTTTGGGATTTTGATCTCAATCAGTGACTCTGTCGCAGCAACGGGAATTACGAGGCGCGTTCACAAAAAAACTTAATCTCGGTCAAATTCCATAGCCATTCCTCTGCAAATATCAGCAGAGGAAGAACTCTTCGCAGAAACTTACTTAAAGAGCTTTGATTGATTTTTTTGGTCTCAGAATAAAAACCGAGCAACTCCTTCAAATGTTGATACAAACGTCTCTTTGTAGGACATTAACAGCCTATCACCTGCCAAATAGGACATCAAAATGCCTTTTCCACTACTTTCAATTCATGTAAATAGGAGAATTCTTCTTGAATAATAAGCTGCAAGGGGTAGTTAAATTAAATACATAGCAGATTAATTAATTTAAAGAAGCTATTTAACTCACTCCAAATGCATTCTTAGTGCTCTGGAACTTTTCCGTTTCAATTTCCTACCGAAGTCAATACGCATTTTGGAACGCTCTAATCGTCACCACGGCAGTTCAATCCAACAAACTTTCCATAAGCGTCAAAAACCCTTCCTTTTTGATATTCCTTTGGCGGAATAACTAATTTTATCTAAAAATAATTTAAGTCGTAACAAGGCAATCAAAATTCTAACTAAGTTCTGGGTATTTTTCTCTAATTAACCTTTCAAATTCCATTTTCGTCAAAATTTCTATAACCGTTTAAAATTGATTTCCAAAACAATCTAAGCTCCCAAAAAAATTCATTATAGAGATCAATTACTTAAATAACGTGCTCAATTTTCCTTAACTAACTCTCCAAGAAAAAGCACAAATTTCCATGAGACTATACAAACTGATCATCCGAACTTTCTGCAAACCTCCTCCCTCGATGAAAGGCGACTACCGCTACATCGAAAGGAAGTGTCTAAACGTATTAATACTATGTCAATTATGCTTAAGTTTCGCACCTGCAGTCATCTCTCTCTTCGTCAATATCAACTATAACCCAAAAAGACTGCTCCTTATCGCACCAATGTACGCAATGATGCTCATTTTAATGTGGTTTCGAGCCTATAGAATGCTTACTGGCTGCTTGATTATCTCGGGACTAATCGTCAAATATAATTACTGGACCTCGGTCGATCGAGGCATTGTATTTTCCAGCCCTTTCTTCGCCTTGATTTTCACAGCAACGTTAATCCCTTCGAAGCGGTTCCTTGCATTTGTTTACGTTCTGACCTTCTCAGTGTCGTATTTTTTCATCGAAGGCCGTTTCTGCGAATTTCTGCTCACCGCGCCGAGAGAGGAACTGGTGGACGTGTTCCAAAAATCCTTTACGTCTATGCTAATGATCTTTTCGATGTCATTCTGCCATCTGCTGGTCGGGAGATACATGCAAGAGAAAATCTGCGGGAAGCAACTCGCGCTGAAGACAACCGTTGCACTTCAGAACCAAGAGCTCCAGAAAATGAACCAGGACCTGACCAAGGCGCTTGAAAGCAGAGATAGCTTCATTCTGAGTTTTTCGCATGAAACGCGCAACCCATTGAACGGGATAATGGGAAATTTGCATTTGTTATCTGACGTCGAGGTTTGTCCGAAGGCAAAAATGTATCTCCAAAGAGCGAATATTTGTGCGAAAATCTTGAATAATATTCTCCTCACGATACTAGATTCGAGACGGACAGGCCAATCAGCTGTGGATATCATACTTAAGCCGCAACAGATAGACATGGCGGTGTTTATTCAAGAAATATGGACGCTTTGTCGAGAAATCATCCGAACGAAAGCAATAACACCAATTCTTGAAGTTTCGCCGAGATTCCCTCGTTGGTTAGTATTTGACCCCGAGCGGATTACTCAAGTAGCGATGAATTTGGTTAGCAACGCGATGAAGTTTACTCAGAAGGGGTATATTCGACTATCCTTTGATTGGAAGCCGGAAAATGAAGGTGCTGTTGACCGAAGAAATGAGACAGTTTTTTTCACTTCTCTTGGAAAGCAAAGAGGAAATGAAGGTGGAAAAGATTATAACTGTGGATATAACTCTGATTGGTTTCATAAACCGCAGCGGGAAGAGAAGGGTTCATTGGTTATTTCAGTTGAAGATACAGGCTGTGGGATCAAAAAGGAGCATCAAAAGATCATTTTTGAGAAATTTTCGCAAGTGACTGCTGACGCAGAATTAAAAAGCTTAGGCCTAGGCCTTGGACTGTGGATCGCGAAAACTATAATTAAGCTCCATGGAGGCGAGATTACGCTAAAGAGCGAGGAGGGGGTCGGTAGCTGCTTTACCGGTACGGTCGCCACCGTTGCTAACCCCTATGAGGGTGAGAAACGTAGCATGAAACAGCTTGAAAGCACAGAAAAGCCACACTTGGAATACAAGCAATCGATGTTAAGGGCCCTCATCGTTGAAGATTCACCCATCAACCAGAAAATACACTCAGAGCTGTTGAAAAAATGCGGATTCACTCACATCGAGGTCGCTGCTGATGGCCAGGAAGGTGTTTCGCTATTCAAAAAGCGAGGGAAGAATTACTTTGATCTTGTTACAATGGATCTAGAGATGCCGGTAATGAAAGGGAAAAAGGCGATCACGCTTATGAGGGAATGGGAAACTGACATCGGAGCGCGTCCGACGAAAATCATCGTGATAAGCGGCAATGCTGTTGATAAAGAGGTCAATGAGTGTCTTGATCCTAAAGGCGATATCCGTGCTGACGCTTTTTTAACAAAACCATGCAGCTATAAAACCCTCACTGATACGTTATTAAAGCTAAAAGCTTCCCCAAACAGAAGCATAGAGGTTCGAGGGACGTCAGGCTCGATCGTGTCGATGGAGAAAAGACCAAAAATTCTACTCGCAGATGACGATTACTTTAATATTGATGTTCTGATCGCGTATGCCGAGAGGATGAATTTGAAGTATGTCGTGGCTAGAGATGGAGTTGAAGCGTATGATATATTTGAGGCCCAAGGCGAGTCGATCGATATGGTTCTTTTGGATTACAGTATGCCGGTGATGAAGGGACCGGAAGCATCTGAGAAAATCCGGAAGAAGATCTCGGGGAAGAGAAAGTGCCCGATCTATCTGCTGAGTGGGATGGACAGAGTAACGGATGAGGAAGCGAAGAAGTTTGATGGGATAATTCAAAAGCCATTAACTTTCGAAAAATTTGATGAGGTGGTTTCAGGAGCTTTATGAATTAAGGAGTGATAAGGCCTAATAATCTTTGAAAATGTGCTATCATAGGCTTGTAAACTAAGTAGATTTCTATCTCTACTAACTTTACTGTCCGAAGTTCAATGATAAAACTGTCATATGTGCAAAAAAGATTTATCAAAATATATTGAATCTCTCTTCTAATTCTAAATTCAGTAGCCAATGGAAACGAAATGATATTACTGCAGTTTGATTTATAGATAGGCATAATGCTTTCTTCTCGATAATTGTAGCTTTTTTCACAAAGACTTGGGAAATTGAAAATATCTTTGAATCTTTCATGAGAAAGTTATAAATAAAGGGATGCTCTTAAAATCTGGTTTAATGAGCAGGCGCTTATAACGGACCGATTACTCTCTAAAATTTTTACAAATTTGAGTCAACCAAATTGAAATAATGATATCTGTTCCTGTACCAAAACAATCAATATCATCTTATGGTTGCCTCTTTTTTGCCAAATCTCAAGGCAAACAAACTAATGCAGCCAAGAAAATATCGGATAGCAATATTCTCGAATAAAAGAGGCTACGCTAATTACCTTTCGTGGGAGAGCGCTTAACAGTTAACTCCGCCCGTTTTGTCGAATTTATTTTACATTTAATTTATCATCTAAGAGCTGACCGTTTATCCCTTTGATCTGTTCTTTTATCAGAACTCGAGTTTAGTTAACACAAATTTGTACGTTTCAGAGAAACCCGTTATTCCAGTTTATTAAGCTCACTTTGGATTTAAATGCTCTATGATCTTTGACCGATCTCATAATTAATAAAAAAACGAATGCACAGACTCGTATTTACTTTACTCTGCTCACTTTTCGTGATTTCTGCTCTCGGGAAATACGACGACGATAGCAGACTCTACGTCCATTTGATTCCTCACACTCATGATGACTTCGGATGGTTGAAAACCGTTGAAGAGTATTACTACGGCATCGCAGGCTCTGGCTTCCAAGATTTAACTGGAATACAGTACATCATCGAGGAAGTCTTAGGCGAACTCGCCGTTGACCCTGAAAAACGCTTTTCTTGGGTCGAGGTCGGCTATTTCTATCGCTACTGGATGCATCAGGACGCTTCAGTCCGAGAGAATGTGAAGAAACTCGCTCAAGAAGGAAGACTTGAATTTCTCAACGGAGGATGGGCCATGCATGATGAAGCCGTCGTTTACTATGAAGACATGATTGATAATATGGCTCTTGGCCAGAAGTTCCTCCACGACAATTTTGGAGTCGTTCCGACCATTGGGTGGCAAATTGACCCTTTCGGACACTCCTCAACCAACGCGGCCCTATTCTCCAAGATGGGAATCGATGCTTTTTGGATGGCAAGGATCGATCGTGAGGAAAAAGAGATCCGCAAAGCCCAACAAAACCTTGAGTTTATTTGGCAGCCAAGGACTTCCCAGGACGACGAGAACCAAGTCCTTGCGATCGTTACTGCCGAGCATTACGATTTCCCTGAAGAATTTTGCTTCGATTTGCATTGTATCCACCGCCAGCCCCCAGTCGTCGACGACGAAACGACTCATGAATACAACGTCGATACATATGCTTCACGCTTTGCGGATTATGTCAACAGCAAACTGGCGCCGTTCTACAAACATAACCATGTATTCTTCATGATGGGAGGCGATTTCGCTTTTGAAATTGCCTCTATGCCATTCGCCAACTTCGCGAAGATTAAAAACTACATTAACAAGCATGCAGATAAGTTCAACATGGAGGTGATGTATTCCACCCCGTCAGAGTACGTGGAAGCGGTACACTCAAAAGAGCTCAATTTAACTAAGAATCAAGCTGATTTTTTCCCTTATTCGGATGATTATGGACAATATTGGTCTGGGTACTACTCAAGCAGAAATCGCCTTAAGAAACTCGTAAGGAACGCCGGCAAGGAGCTGCAAAACGTGAGAAGGTTGTTCACGTATTCGCTTTGGAGAGGCGAGGTATTCGATCAGGCTGAGTTAGACTCCATCTGGAAAGGGCTCGACCTTATGGAACGTAAGCAGGCGGAGCTGCAGCATCATGACGCTGTTACTGGAACTTCAAAACAGCATGTTGCGGATGATTACGCGAATGTTCTCAGTCATGCAAGAGGAAATTTACATGAGGTATATAATATCTAATACAACGAAAGTCCTTTAATATGATTATTGTGTGCTCTCTAGAAAGCGACGAAACTAATTTTACAGAAAGATTTCCGAAAGTTAATAAATTCAGATGCTGACCTCAATTTCCGCGTTTGCTGGCTAGATGAGGTCAGCCAAGACAACTGCAACTCTAGTGCATGGTTCTCAGACAAGTCGTCGGTTGTTGTCGCCGTTTTCAATCCAACGGAGACCAAATCCAAAGCTGTTGCGTTGTCTGTACCTAACGCTAACTTCAGAGGTAATATTCTTTCAAATTCATTGAATTTGTTAACATATTTGTTGGCTTGTAGTCACAACCCTTTCCGGGAAAGACATCAACGCTGAAGCCATTTGCATCGACCATCAAAACATCGGTTGTACTCTCTACCTCAAAGACGTGTTTGAGGGCCAAACCACTCAATATTACGTGCTCGAACCCGATGCTAAAGCAGATTTGGCATTGAATAAGGCCTCTTTGTTCCAAACTAGACCGACAGAAGACATTCCCATTGCTGACGGGCAGTATCTCCAGGTACCTCTATCATCCATGGGAAACTCAGTCTTATTATGACGTAGTTAACAAAATCAATGAATGAGTTCAAAACCATTATCGATGGCGCTGAAACAAGTTGGAATGTAAACTACAAGTATTACCATCCAAGCACCGATACTACCCGGAAGAAAGTGTCCGGAGTCTATTTATTCAGTCCAAAAGAAACCTCTCACAAGCTTTTAGAAAGCTACAGCTCTCCAAGTACTTGCGAGGTTTTCATTGGGGATATCGTCGTGCAAGTTTTGATCAATTGGTCAGACCAGGTTTTCACGAAACTAACCATTTTCAATGACGTTTCCAACGTCAAAATCGAGACCTTGATCACAAAACCTCCTTCGCGGAAGGGAGAAGAGATCGTACTAATCGTTGACACGGACATTCAAAACAGCGGTACGTTCTACACCGACTCCAACGGTATGGAGATGCACAAAAGAGAGCTGAACAAGAGAGAAAACTGGCGATGGTCAGCTGATGAACAGATATCAGGAAACTACTACCCGATCACCTCAGCGATCTACGTCGAAGACCTTAAGACTCAGAAACGAGCGACGTAATTACCAGCTTTTAGGAAATATTTATTTAACAAATTAAATTTTCTGTTTCTAGATTGCTTGTTGATCGTGCGGTTGGAGGTTCATCACTGGAAGAAGGACAGCTTGAGATCATGCTCGATCGAAGATACCTTCTTGATGACGGCAAAGGCATAGGAGAGACTGTTGACGAGCGTAACCCTAATTCATGTGAGCTCTTGCCTGACTTATTAATTGATAGCCCACAAGCTCTGCTGGCACTCAACGAATTTATTGATAACTGTCCCTGATTCGAAAAAAGGCCATTATTACCGCTCTGTGCAATACGAACTGGATCAGCCAAACCTGGTGCTCGCTGCTCCTGCGAAAGGAATCGACCTCAATTTCGTTGGTTCTGAGGATGCAACGGTAGACGGCGGTCTTTTCAAAATTCCTCCAAATGTGAAAGTCCTTCCTTGGCCAATAAGCGAAAGAAAGTTCATTGTTCGGTTCCATAACATGAACGATAAAGAAGCCGTGAAGATCGATTTGAAGGAATTTTTTGAGAAGCTATCCAACGCAAAACTGACTGAAATGACTGTAACTGGAGTTCAAGAGCTAAAGACAATGCTGGAGAAGAAATTGGATTGGACTTATAACCGAGATAGCTGGTTAAAAAACCTGAACACGGATTATTTAGACAGTAATTAGTTCATGTTGTAAGATGTTTAACCCTTTTTGATGATAGAAGACGAGATTAACTTAAGAGGACAGGAAATAAGGACCTTCCAGCTCGAGTTTGAGGGAGAGCGATCGGCGGAAAGCGCGTTTCTCCAATTAGGTGTAACGAGTCAAAAAAGGAATAAAAGAGCAAGGTGTAAAGATCTGAAATGTGCTCGTCGATCGGTCTAGATTGTATAATACTTCAATTTGAGTGAGTTTCATTGTAACTAATCTATATATGAAAATTCAAGCGTATACATCATTTCGTATCTGAAAATTTTATTTAACAGGCATCAAGTACATCGATTTTCATTCAATATCTCGATTCAAGTCCATTTAACTTCAATTGTGTCTTTATCAGTCTCCAGGATCTGATATTTCTGTTTAGCAGTGGAATATTTCATATCTGATGTTAGTTTTCACTATTAAGTGGGCTCGTTTGCTACGAGCTGCTAAACATTGGTAAAATTACATCAACATCTGAGATTTGCTTGGTAAAAAACCATCGAATAGAGAAATACTCATATTATAGCAAAACTTTGAAAACTACCAACGATAATTAAACGTTTTTCGTTGATGTACTCCCATTCGCACACCTCTTAAAAGATGTTTAAATTCGAACGAGCTTAGGATCGTTCTATTAATTAAAGCGACCAAAGAAATTTTCTTTATATCATCCTCAGCTTAAAATAAGTTTAAGTGAAGCCTACAGAACATATCCAGAAATGGTCTCAAACTTAAAGGAAGTCCCTATTTCTATCACTCCGAAACTCAAAACCACTTATACTGATTTCTCTGAAGTCACTTGCAGTTATACCCACGCTGGAAGCGGTTGCAATAGCCACCATTACTTTAAGATATACCAAGCAAAGTGTCGATCTAATGAAGAAATTCATATGATTCACATCCTAGATAATGAATCAGAGCACTTCAAGGAAGACCCTAACCACGCGACGACCCTCTTCATTCAAGAAATGCTGCATATTTGTAGCCACATCGACAGAAATCTCATTGTAATGGAAAATTCCGAGTGTTGCGACCAAAAACTCGTCTTTGTAACGAAACAACTGCCGCCTACAAAGCACCAGGCCTCTCAGCCGTCAGAGCCGGCCAAGACGAAGGATGTGACCGAGACAATCAAGCAGGACCTCAAAAATGAGCTAGAAAAAATGAGAATGAGCGTCGAATGTATGCAGTTGAAATCCCAAGGGTTATTGAACCAAATCTCATGTGCTCAAACAGCCACGTGCATTATTCATAACATCCACAATGAATGCCTGCAGACTCACCACCAAATCTGCTCACAAACCCTTAATAAGAACACCAATCAAGAGAAATCGATCTCTAAGGACGATTTAATTGAAGCATCAATGATACTCGAGGAAATGATGAAGTTTGGGGTATCTATATTGGAATTTATAGATGCCGAAAAACAAAAGTTAAGCCAACTCTGCCAGATTCAGGATATAATCGCCGCCATAAGCAACCTGCAGCTTGAGAAGCAACTTCAGGAACCTGTATTAACGAAATTATTGTTGAAAAGGCCAAACAGCGAGCAGCTTTCGCCCTTAAGAAACGGAGAATCAACATCTAAGGTAAAGAGAAGCAATTCCTACCAAAAGGGAGATACCATTTCCAATAATGTCGCAAACGTAGTGATAAATAGTCTTAGAAGCGAGGTCACAGGTAAGCAATAAGTTCTCCTGTTTCATTTTCCAAAACTACTCAACCCCCAAGATCCTGCTAGTAAATATCAGAAAATCGCTTGGTGCTCGTGGCAGACAAATGCCATTTCGATCTACGATATCAATGCCAATAAGCTTCTTGAGCCATTCCAGGGCTATAAACTGAAGAAAGGTGCATTATTCTCAGTTAATCCGGTATTAATAGTATTCCTACAGGCAAGTATACGTATTTGCAACATATCACAGGGACCGAGTATCTCATCTCTGTGCATCATAACACTTCTTCGAACGAGGCCGGGTTCGAGGTCTTATCGACTGAGTATAAGAAGCGAAAGCCTGTTTTTACATATGATGAGGTTACAGGGCAAAGTAAGTAGCGATTTCATTTCTACTTTAATATTCTTTACAGACAACGTAGGAGCTGGTGATGTTTCTTTTAACTCCCTGAGAGGGTTCGCAGCGGTTTTGCCGATCCAAAACGTCGCGGAGTACCATTTACTCGACTGCTCGGATTTCAAGATACTTAAGCGAGCTAAATGGCAATCGAAGCATGCAGGTACTGACTGTCGAATAAATACGAATGAGTATTAATCGTTGATAGGACATATCACGAGTATCGACCTCAATCCAGAAGGAACGAGGATCGCGGCGATGGATTATAGAGGGAGAGTGGTAGTATCTGATGTGAATTCCTGCAGAAGGCAAATTTGCTTTGAGACCGACCAGGAGGAGCAACGTAAGAGAGTACCCTGCTTTCTTTTCTGAAAATACGGTTTTTCATTCAAGTGCAATACAGTCGTTGTCGTTGGAGCCCGCAGATGGACAGTCCGATCATCGCCCTCAAATACAAGGAGAAATATCTGAATTTGTTTGATACGCAAAATAAAGTGTTGATTTGGAAACACCCTCTCGAATTGGATGGAGGTAAGGGGAAACTCATTGGCTGCTAACCTAAACATTTCACAAAAAGATCCTTATTCTGTTGAATGGAGAAACGATGCTAATCTTATTGCGTGTGCAGGTTACAATACGGCTAAAGTCTTTGATATACGAAGCCAAAAGCCTGTGAGGATATTCCAGCAGCTTCATACATGTAAAAAAAGGGTTTTGTGCTGAGTTAAAACCGTAATTTTTTCTTAGGTTGGATAAATTGCATCAAATGGAGTCTCGACGGCTCGTTAATAGCAACAGCTTCCTCCGATAAAACGGTTAAACTTATCGATTTTGTCTCAAGTATGGTGCTATATGAAGGAAAAACGGCTGATGGGCGTAAATTATCTGCTAACTCATGACTTTTGATTCACCTATTCATCTTCTGAACATTAGAAGGCGCATATTCAGTTTGCTTTATGGAATGAATTTAACGGGAGAATTAACTCGGATATGCCGAATGATCAAAGCTGTTGCAATAATTCTGCTAGCCAATAGCTGCTAATTTAAGGGACTCTAACAATCGTTGAGTGAA
>ENA-UOUE01000184-UOUE01000184.1-compost-metagenome-genome-assembly--contig:-NODE-184-length-51192-cov-14.163044_pt1 | contig 51192 bp, 54 predicted proteins | sample MGYA00238146_ERZ747223 | MGnify/ENA primary metagenome ERZ747223 (study PRJEB28781, sample SAMN06268865) | compost metagenome | isolation source: single cell | place: USA: California, Emeryville, Joint... | reverse complement strand
AAAAGAAAATTTGCTGAAAATTTTTCAGTAAAAAAACACTTGAGAAATTTTAACTTTGATAGAGTAATACTGAAGTACCTACGGTTACAGAAATTAATAATCCAATTTTAATTTTGTAAAAAAATTTTTCAGTAAGACTCTGCTCATACTTTCAAACCGCTAAGTGATTACCAACTGCTTCTTTCTATTTATTATACCTGTTGGGAGCCATGCTACTCGAGATTCCAAACCATAGTATAGAGCTCGTCTTATCTCCCTTGGCCTTGGCCGTTCTTGCCAAGAATATATATTACTTGTAAGTAGCATCAGAAAGGAGTTTAGAAGCTTTTTTTCAAGAGAGATATAGATGAAAGTAATCGCAGGCATCATTTTGGTAGATGAAGAATTGAATTGTAAGAGTTAGAAGAAACGAATCAATGGCGGTCTTTGTAGATACGCGAGCTGTAAGTGTGAATCGTAATAGGGCTTAGTACCCTCAATTCTGTCATTTATTGGAGCAATGGGTGGAATCGGAATATTGTAAGTTCATGCACTCGGAAAAAAAAAGCAAAGAGAAGCGAATAGTATGATAAATTAAAGTGATCCAACGGACTCAGAAATGGAACTTGATCCGAATAAAATTGAAACTGAGATTAATTTTCGCAGTTTCTTTGGAAATGAAAAATAAGTAGGTTGTTGGTTCCTCGTGCGACAATAGGCAAAAAAGTACTAAGCAAGCGGCTTTGAGCATTATCTAAGTGATGAAACGATTGACAAATTTCTCGCAACAGCGACAAGTGTGAACGCTATTGGGTCATCATACTCTTTAACTCCACAAATTTTTGGTACACACATATGCTTTATTGAACGCGACTTGCAATTCTGAAGTCCAGAATATTTTAAAATGCGACTTCAGAACATAATCCTTTAGTTTGCCATTTTATCCTCCAAAATACATTCTATTATATCGTCGTTGTTCAATTGGGGCGAGCATGAATCTGGAGAACCGAATAATGAATTCAGGAGTGTTTGGAATCCCATAATTAGACTAAACAGCTGATAAACATTCAAATTATTTAAAACGGCAAAAGCGATCTGGAAAAAAAATTAGGTATATAACGGTTAATCTGAAAGCAAATTTCCATTATCACTTATAATATATTATTACTCATGTTCTTCTTAATAATGTAGCCCAATACAAATTCATGAAAATCAACGATTCTTCAACTTAGCTTAAAACACTACTAACTTTTGTTTTTTCATTTCGAAGATACCATTTAATAAAACCACTGTGTTCAACTTTCTAATAAAACATAATCTTCTTGTTTTTCATGCACGACAAAATTTTATATTCACCTTGAATCCGAGTGATCCTTTGAATATCGTCCTCGAAAATCGCATTATCAATAATATCTCCTCCCAAGGCCACTCACAAACTCAAATCTCTTCTCTCAAATTGATAAGCCGCCATTACTGACCCGAAAAGACGAAGAATGAGAGAGAAATTTCTAATGATTGTTATAGATTATTTTCCAAACAAAACGGTCTCTTTTCTCCATCCAACCACTCCAACTGTACTTATATCGTCATAACTCCTTCAGGGCGCCTCTTCTTATCTCTTACCCTATCGAAAGCGTGCTCTCTTTCCTCTTCTTGTAAGGAAACTTTGCGTTTATTTTCCGAGGAATTTATTTTAAAGTTCTTTTAATTCGCATAAGCCGTGTTCTTTCTATATTCAGAAATTGTTTTTGATTTTTAAAAATCAAAGGGTTCATAGCATAAGACAACGTTATGGCGATCAGAGCGCTAGGTTACGAAGTACGCGATTTAGGAAAGACCATCAAGAAGTACTTTCACTCCCTTAAAACACCTCTCACATTTCTCCAGGTCTAAGCGGCAGTTTATCTGGAAATTTGAAATTAATGGAAAACCCCACCGAGCCGAGATTACCGTTTCTTACATGTCGGGAAAGAAGAAGGTCGTGGTCGATGGCTCCACCCTCTACGAAGGCCAAAAGTAACGAAAAGCGGTTTTTGCCTCCTAACTTCTTGACGTAGGGTTCTGACGACGGCTTTCCAGTTCCCATTCAACATTGATTCCGGCCACATGTGCAATATCGTCCAACACGGAGATAACTTCGAGCTCAGAATCGACAACCAAGTTTTTTCTCACCTCTGGGATGCAGGTTAGTTGTGATTTTTGTAAGTTATGCTTATTCATTTGAATTTTTTCAGAAAAAATGAAGAAAGAATTCACTTACGACTCAAGTGTCTATGGTGATACGTATAGCAAGGGCGACTCCGACCCTTACAAGAAGTCATCCTACGGTGGCATGGGATCGACCAGCGGCACCTATGGAGGTACTGGATCTTATGGCGGCACCGGATCCTATGGAGCAACTGGATCAACATATAAGAAACCAGAGTCAAGTATTTCCGGTGGATGGGGTGACGTACAAAAGGCCATGAAGTAAATTTTATTGAGCTTACTCAGCAGGATTAATGGAATTGATACAGATCATTGAAAGTCGAAGGCACTACTCACAAGTCATCAAAGAATGAAGAGTTCGGATTTGGCATGTCCAAGCCAAAGGAGAAGAAGGAAAGCGACTTTGGTGGATTTGACCATGGGTTTGATAAATTCGCTCCTAAAGATTCAAAGAAGAAAGACTCAGAGTTCACAGATTTCTCGGACTTTGGAAAATCAGAGCCAAAGAAAACTCCGGGAGGCTCAGACTTCACCGATTTTTCTCAATGGGGCAAGCCGGAACCTAAGCCAAAGCAGCAGACCCAGCCTAGCGGAGGTTCAGGATTCACGGATTTCAGCAAAATTGGAGGAGGACAAAAAACAAACAGTCCACCACAAAAACAACCACAACAGCAAGCTTCAAGTAATTCTATGAGAGAGAGAGGAAATCTTAATTAATTTTGGCTAGATTTGCTTGATTTCGACGATGATACTCCTGCTCCAACTAACCAGTCTACCACAACTACCAAGAGTACCGGAGGACTGGGTTTCGATGACGCTTTTACTGCTCCAACTAACATGAACGCCAATATGCCAACACAGCAGCAGCAGACTGCCTTCGATGATTTTGGTATTTTCTGGGCGATTTGGTGATTCTAATTTATTTGTGAAGGAGGTGGTTTCGTCTCTCAACCAAAGCCCACGACAGTTACGACTTCAGCTACAACTAACCTGGCCGGCTTCGATTTCGGAGGACCAACCACGACAACGACTACAGTCACAAACACAAACGCGTTTTCCCCTACACAGACCACCACTACTACTGTGCAAGCAAGTACCAGTGGTGGATTCGATTTACTCGATGACGCACCAACGCAAACTCAGCCAATTCAGCAACAACAACCACAGACCCAGCAGCAACAGGTCCCAACTAAAAAACCAGTAATTTTGGAATAGATGATCTGTGTGTTAATTCATTTTTTAGGGAGATGCTTGGAATAGCAATTTGGTAGATTTGGGTGATCTTACAGCCGATAATAATCAGTAAAAGATCCTTTTTAAAGGCAATAGTTCTAAACAATATGTACTAGGACTACCGTTACTATGAACGTTAATATGGGAGGCAATTTCGGAACGGGTGCTCCATACGGAGGCAATCAGGGCGGATTCAATGCAGGAGGTTTTGGTGTCAGCGCTCAAGTTGGCTTTGGTGGTAACAACCAAGGAGGATTCGGCGCTGGAACACAAATGGGCTTCGGTGGAAGCACTCAAGGTGGCTTTGGAGGAAACCAAGGCGGTTTCGGTGGTTCCACCCAAGGAGGATTCGGTGGTAGCAACATGGGTGGCGGATTCGGTATGGGCTCCAATGATCCATTCAGTGGAAACACTCAAGGTGGCTTTGGAGGAAACCAAGGGGGCTTTGGAGGCGCTAACCAGGGAGGATTTGGAGGTAGCAACATGGGCATGGGCGGTTTCGGTGGTAGCACTCAGGGAGGCTTTGGCGGTAACAACATGGGCATGGGCGGTTTCGGTGGCAACAACCAAGGTGGTTTCGGTGGTCCAACAGGAGGTAACCAAGCTGGATTTGGTGGTGGAAACCAAAACCAAATGGGCTTCGGTGGTAACCAAGGAGGTTTCGGTGGCCCCACTCAAGGAGGATTCGGTGGTAACAACATGGGTGGCGGATTTGGCATGGGCCCTACTGATGGATTCGGCGGCCCAACTGGCGGTAACCAAGCCGGTTTCGGAGGCATGAATACAGGCGGTTTCGGCGGCAACACTGCTCCAACCCAAACCACAACAAAAGTCACAACTCCTTTCGATTTCTAAATATTTTCTCGCGCGTAGTCCTAGTTGATAAACTTCATGGCTCTCAACTTTTTTATTTCTATCTTTCATTTGAAGGTATTGTAATGGCCAACCAGTCTAGTCTAAGAAAATTTCGTATTTTACAATTAGGAGTGGAAGATTCGGTCACAAACTCAAGCTTATGTTAACTAACAAAATATCACAGAACCCTTAATCGATACTAAATTTTAAAAAAGAAATCCATACCAGAGAGGAGATTTTGAAGACTCACACAGTCATTTAGTGGCTTTCTAGAAGTATTCAAATAGCAATTGAAAAACCAAAAAAGAAAAAAAAAAAGGATTCGTTAAATTAACAGCACATATAAGAAACTTTTTAATCAAAATCGCTTAATTTCAAAAAGCAAGGATTTATGAAAATTTCTTCGCAAACTAAGCTTGAGAAAGCCCGAAGCCTTAAAAAAGAACCAGAAGTCAAACCATGTCGAAGAGCGCTTCGTTTATCACGTAGAGAGCTTCTTGAAAGATGGCAGGCGTAACTACCGATCCAATAAATTAATCTTATTATTGCAGTAACAAAAAACAAGCATATGACGCTCGTAAAGACCAAAAAGTAATGCGGTTTGAAGACATGCTCCGAAATGACCATGTTTCCTTCTACCGAGTGACCTCATCGTCAAAAATTAACGAAAACTCTCAGAATATTTTCGAGAGGCTTTCAAGATTCGCCTCGAAGGAACGCAGTCAGAGTCGCTCGAACCGCGCAGACTTATCCAGTACAAAGAAGAAAGACTCACAGAGCAAATGTTTCTCTCAGAACGACTCGCTAATCAGTAATGTGGTGCCGATTCAGGGAGTTACACATGAAAGCCGCCAAACCCCAGGAACGCTGGCTGTCTCGCAGGCAGCGCGGTTCTCGAATCTCGCGCTCGTGAATTCATTAAACGACGAAAACAGCAAGAATTCGCGAGTGGATGTTAATTTTCAAATCGAATTGAAAGATCATAAAATAAGCAAGAATGGCCAGGAGCCATCAGCGCTGACATTCAATCCTGAAGGCGAGAATATTGGATACAAGCAGAACGAGTGTAGGAATCTCGCTCAGAGCTTTAATCTGATGACAGATGCTGCAGAAGACAATAAGATCAGTCAGTCAGTGGAGAAACAAGGGGCGTCTGAGGATAATTTAGAAGATCTTGTCGAAAGGCTTAGGAATGAAAAAATGGATTTAGAAACCCATGCAGTGCAGACGGGAAAAGCTGTTGAGGAGTCAAAATTGTATGAAGAGAGCAACAGAATGAGTTTCCAACCTCAAGCTCTAAAGATGGAAATGAAGGATGAAGTCAAGATATCTCCACAAAAGACTCAATACCACCAGCAGAAGTTTGGAGGTTTAACCGAAATATTGGAAGGTCTCTACAAGAATTATAAGGTAAGCGCTGTTGTATTGAAAATTCACTCAAACCGCTCATTAGAATGGAAAAACTGAGTGGAAATACGAGTTTGAAACTTTAGTCACCAACACAAGCAAGGAACTCACCCATTTCTGGATTTTCCAAGGGAAATTCCAGCCTTGTGACGAGCTCGGAGAAGCATACAGCAAAGATCCGAAATTTTGCGTTCTGTTGCTGCAATACATAAGAGATCGAGCTTTTTATGATCAGGATTTCCTTGGCTACCAAAACGCTCTTTCCCAAACAACTTCAATTGAGGCTATGCAAAAAGGATTGGAAAGTTTTATCGAGCTTCAAAATCCTTTCAAGGGTCTCGGAGTAACAGAGGGGACTCCTCTTCCAATTCCAAAGATTGCGAAAGAAGAAAACTCTATTCAATTGTCGGTAGGCTACCCTGGAAGTCTTGCAGATCAGAAGATTGATACCAGAGATTGTGCGCCTAAGCAAGAAACCCAAGAGTATTTCTGTACTCCCCGAGAGGTAAAGATCGTTGGCATTAAGGAGAATCTAGAATTCTCAAACGATGAAATCGTAACTACTGCTCGACGCAAGCGTAGACGAGTCTTATTCGATGATGAATCAATTGATGAAGAGTGCGTTTCTACTCATAAAACGAAAAAGTCCAATGTGAAACAGAAAAATGAAGAGGAATCTGCCTCTAATAGAGTGGGACTAAAGAGTATTCCTGCTCAGAAAAATGAGGAAGAAAGCATCGGATTAGTAGATTACAAATCAATATGGTTGGAGGCATTAAATCTTTTATCTATTAGCATCGTTTTGGATCCGGTTTGATTTACGCCATGGTCAGTTTGAAGAAATCCGAACAAAAGAAACGCGGTAAATCACCGTCTTTTTACTATCAGTTTAATAATTTAGGCATGGCCGAGATGTTAACTCCTATTCGCGCTTCAAGAAGAATCCAGGCTAAGTTACAGAAGAAACTCGCGAGTGAGAATGCGATGGATATCGAAGACGGATTCCAGTTCAGTACCTTCTCTCTCTCTTTTCACTGAGCTTCACCACTAATACATTGTGAAAACTTATTAGATAACATCCGACGCATGGTCTGCAGATATATTGAAAATCCGGATTTAAGGCTTTCTTGGGGATTAGAGAAGACGCCTATTAAACCTACTGTCTCCGATAACGAGTACGTAAAACCTAAATCAAAAGGGAAATTTTAATTGTGCTGGCATTGGGTCTGCAGGGAAGAGACACTGAGCGGTAGATTCAAATTTATTTGATTGAAATTCTTGATGATACAATACATACACGTTAGAATTAAATAATTTATTTTATACAAATAATAACTTCATGAATTTGCTGTATGAGATTAACTCTTGAACCTACTTAAATCTTGACAAAACGTCTCCAGGAGGAGACATCGAATAGCAGAGGTAGCTTCATTGCCCCCAAAATCCGCTTGAATAATAAATCATTCACTGCTGGAAGTGGATTAAAGTTGCTAATACTAATCAAATTCGGGTTTAGAGAAGAATGTGTTACATTTTTTGGTTTTTAGCAGGCTAGCCTTTTGACCGATTCTTATTTATAAATCATTGAATAGTTTGCATGGAATGATGTGTGATACGCTAGGGAAATACTGTCTGGTGTGATTCACGAGGAAAGATAAGTAAGTAATTTTCGAAATCAGGTGAATCCATTGATTCAGTACAGAATTAAACAATTTGTTAAATCATTATTCGACCAAGGATCACGCATGGCACTGAACCAAACGAACAGCGAAAGGAGCGAAATGAAAGAAGAAATTAAGAGCCCGCTCCTCAAGCAGCCAGAGGTAAAGGAAGTAAATCCTCTATCAGAACTCAAGCTCGATGAATTGACCAATCTTCACATCTATGCCTATGGTGTCGGCCATTTCCTAAACGATCTCTGCGCAGCGTGCTGGTTCAACTATCTCCTGTTTTACCTCAAGAGCGTTGAGCCGATTGGCGATGCCGAGCAAGCTGGTACCTATGCTGGGTAATTTACTATACTTCCTTTCTCTTCTCATCTTTCCTGACTATGAAGAATGGTATTGCTTGCTGGACAGCTCGCTGATGGTATATTCACCCCGATTGTGGGTTATTCATCCGATAAGTTCAATACTCGCTGCGGAAAACGCATGCCATGGTAAGTTTTATCATTAAATGGGGTATTTTACCGATATCATAGGTACTACTTTGGATTCGTCATGGTTGTCGTTTGTTTTTATTTCATTTTTCTACCGTGCCAATTCTGCATCTGGTTCTCAAACACAACTCCCGTGAGACTTTTGTATTATATCCTGTTTCCCTCGTTATTCAACGTGGGATGGGCTGCGTGCCAGGTCAGCCACATGTCGTTGGTGCCTTCACTCACGATATCCAGAGTTAGAAGGGATATCTTGAACAACCTGAGAAACACATTCACTTTTGTTGCAAATTTTTGGGTGCTGCTTTTCGCGTTCTTTTTGTTTGCTTTAGTTAAAGACGGGCCACTAAAATTCCGAATCCTTGCGCAGGGGACGCTGGTGCTAGGAGCATCAACTTCGATCTTTTTCATGCTGGTGATTCGAGAGAAAAAGCTCACACGGGGCTGCCGAAAACTGGCGAAGGAATACCGAGAGCAGTTCAGCAGAATTGCGTCACAGATTAGTATCCCAAGGAGTCTTACAGACACTGAATTCAACTGCGTGGACAGTATGAAGCAGGACCCAGAACTGGATAAAGACCAGTTTTCTATGCTTGAAGATGGATTAAGGGTAGATGGACCAAGTGATGCAGCAAGAGCGAAGTAATTATTAAGTTTTCAATGGAAAATAGTAATCGGGCTTTTTGGTGAACTAAAGCAAGGTTGTTGTTGCTCAAACTTCAAGTACAAACAAAAAAGACACTAAAGGCAGCAAGATGTCGTCTATAGCGAGTGAAGCATTCCAATGGTATCTATGGTTTTACGAATGGAAATTCTACGCCTATGGATTTGTTTACATGGGAGCGAGAATCTATTGCAATGTTATCACGGTAAAAAATTCTTATTTCATTTCAATTTTCAACTTGATTACTAGTCATTGCTGCTCTTTTACCTTCAAACTGTGCTCCAATTCGGGATGGGAACCGATACAACGAACATCCCGATCACCTTTGCTATTATCCCAATGTTAATTTACATATCATCCTCGGTTTTGACCATCAAACTCAAGAATGTCTACCAAAAAATCGGCCGGTAGCAATCAATAATATAGAATTTTTTTCTAATAGCTTTCTTTGGTTTATAGAAAGAAAACCTTCACATTCGGGGCTATCTTGGCGCTGTGCATCTCCTGTGCGCTCGTGGTAATTTAACTCTACATTACTATTCATCTAATTAGCATACTCAAGTTCTTGGAGCCCGCTTTCAACTATATCATGTATCTTATCGCAATTCTGTTGGGATTAGCCCAAAGTATAATTTTAAACACCGCAGTCGCGTTCATTGTAAAATTTTCATTGGAAAGAAGAACAATCAACTTACATGTATTTTTAGGGAGAAGTCGTCGGACAGAAAGGACATAGCGGTGCGTTTGTTTACGGTTTTTATAGTTTCTTAGAGAAGTCAGCCTGTGGCATTCTCTTGTTCTTTATTATGGTAAAGAGAAAGGGAGATTTGTCCTCTTATGATTTTTTTTCTCATAGCACTTGAGAGATGTAAATGACGACGCGAACAAAGAATACGTGAGATGGTGCTTTGTAATAACACCTTGCATTGGGGCTGTTATTGCCTGGCTCGGTGTTCAAACGGGAGGCGCGAAAGATTATGAAGAAGGAGGCGAGGACGCAGTAATGGATGAAGATAAACTTCAATAATCGTGTTGTTTTCCACGAATTTTAAACATTGGTATTTTGCCTTCAAATTAGATGCACCTTTTTTAACCACTTTACTCTCTGCTTTTTTATTTGAATCACTTCACAGAGCTAGAGAGCAACAGTTAGAAGCGGTTTATAAATTAAACAACCACAAAAAAAAATCGTTTAGGAGTACCATAACAGTGAAAAGAGCATACTAACATGCTCTTTCTGTACTGTAACGATTAAGATTCATTATTTTTTGTAAAATTTGCTTGTCCTAGCTATTTTACATTGATTATTTCAATTTTAGAGCGAGTTTTCAGCTGATTTCTTTAAAAAGCTCATTTAGATTGCGAGAAAGAATGCTAATGGGTTCGTAATAGCACTGCTAAAGGATCTTCCGTTACAAGAGCAGTGGAACGATAGAATCCTAAGATAATCATTGTTTTTAAGAGAATTTTAAGTTGTTCTAAGACGCGAATTTATTTTCAGGAGAAACGGCTGGGTGACATTAGAATACAAGCCAGAGCAATTCTTAAGCTCTTTTAGACAGAATTTACTACATTGAATCAAATTGGTTTTTTCTACAAGGACCTCTTCTGTCTCTAGCATGTTGCTACAGTACCAGAATAGGTTCCGCTCATTGGACATGAGATAATAATGCTTCACTTCTATTCTGCGCATTTATTGATGAGGTTGAAAAAAAAATTGCTTAAACTTGTTCAAATTTAATGTTTGGACCAATGTTTGGATAGGAATAAGACTCAATTCATATGCTACCTTGTAATAGAAACGGTTTCTTGCAATAGCCATACGTGAAGTTGCTTAATTATCGAGTGATTGTTAATTGAAGAGTGGAAAAAAAAAGCTTGTGTATTTTCAGCGTATTTAATTTTTTTATTTCATTCGATAATTTGTTTCACATCATTTTTTAACTGGTTTTATTGAAAACTTACCTATCTCACTACTGGTTTTTTACTTTTTCCAAACCTGAGTTTCGCAAGTTATCTTTTCTAATCCCGCTCCGTCTTCCCTGACTCCATGCTACCCCTCCCAATTCAGATCAGAATCTTGACTGTAAATATCAATTCCTCGTTATCTCCAAGGATCTCACTCAATACATCCAACCATAGAGTCTCCCACAACTTATTTATTAATGATTCCCTTAACAAATTTCTATTTATGAAGATTCTCACCTAAAGAACCAAACTTTCATTGATAAATCGCCAGATTTCTTATATCGCTATCTGTTAAACGAGAAAAAGAGGTGGAAAAGCCTTGTTTAGTAACGTTGCTTGAGTAGCTATTGGTATTTTCCTCTAAAGCTTTAATTATGATGAATTTGTTCACTAGCACTACCTCTCTTCAGTATCCATACCGATTAAAAAATATATCGATTTTCTATTGGATTTTGATAGCTAAAATTAGCTAACGAGCTTTTTTCTCACCTATAGCGACGCTCTTTAGCTGTTTTCAAGTGATGAGAGAAAAACCGTCCTCGCAATTGCTGATGCAAGGCTTTTCCGATTTAAAATTTCCTAATTTTCGGACACGACTATAAATAGTCATAACGACTAAAAAAAAACTGGACACATTCAACCAATTTAGAAGATCCAACCGTTGCCTGACGGACCCTCCTGTCCTCGATGGAAATGCCCTCAGGAAGCTGGGAGGGAGTTTTCCTTACCCTTGAAATTTTAAGAAGGAAGGAGTTTATGACAAGTAAATTATTGGACAGCTGTTTCTGGCAACGAGAGTTAAAATTAGGATTCTTATATTTTAGGAATTTTTTGGTCTTGTTATCTATAATTAGTGGTTTAATCTGTTCAAACGACCAGACCTCAAAGCCTCTTACCTGATCTCCTTCATTTTTCGACATGGGAAGACGTAAAATTGCCATCCAAGCCATCAGCGATTCAAAAATCCGACACGTAAAAGTTTTTCGAAAGACGTCAGAAATCCTTACATGATTAATTAGAATACTTTCAATAAGCGTAAAAACGGCTTGGTGAAGAAGGCGGCTGAGCTCTCAATGCTTTGCAATGTGAAAATGCTGCTCGCATTTGAGGATTTACATGGAAATCTGATCCAATACTCAACACATGGGATATTTGACCCTAAGCAGTATTTCAGCGGAAACAAAGCCCTTACCGCCTACGAGTTTACTTCTAAACATGTAAGTGCTTGTGTGGAATTTTTAAAAGGTTAAATCTTTTTGTTAGTATCCTAATTTCTTCAAAGGATCGCAATCAGAGAAGAAAAATTCAAATACTACTACAGTAACAACTGAAACCCTTGAAGAGAGTCAGCCTCAGACTTATGTCCCAATGAAGTCAACTAAGCTGTTAGAGTCATTAGAGTAAATCATCGTTCTCTTTGGCATACTGATCCTGGGTCTTTAGTTCTAATATTAAAACGTGTTCAAAAATGGTGGAGAAGCTAAATGCCTCCATGGATAATATTAAAATTGACCGCATGGCGCGCTTTAAATCTAAAGAACTGGTAAATGAGATTCACTGTAAACGAAGCCTGAAACTTGTGTAGAATGTGACTGAAAAAAGCGATCCGCTTTTACGAAAGATCCGAAAAGTTGATGGTCCTAGCCATAAGCTCGAATATCAAAGTGATAGCGAGCATGGCATTTGCGAATCACGAGACTTTTCTCCTAAGATTGAGTGTTTACCAGAAGAAACCCAGTATCAAGCCAACACAAGGAGCCAGCAGGAAATGGCAATAGAAAATCAGAGAAATAATAGTCCTGTCTCTCAGGATTTGATCAAAGGGTTGGCAAGTGCTGGAGGAATGCCCTCGCCCAACCCTTTGCAAGCGATGAGTCTTAACTACGCTCTTAACTTCCTGCAGAATCCACTTTCTTCGATGCTTCTCCAGAGCACTAATAATGACCTGCTAGCTTTTTCGAAATCTCTGTTGCTCTTCAGCTCGTTGACAAATTCCATCAATAGCATGAATAACATGGATAAAATAGCCTCTGTATTCAAAGAAAGCCAAAGGAATTCTCAAGCTATTAGCAGCGAACCGAGCGTCGAGTCTTCTCTATCCGCTCAATCTAGGCAAGCGACACTACAAACACAGACAAGGGATCATGATTCGGAATAATTATCTGGGCATGAATTGATAATTGAATGAGCGCTTGTGTTTTTTTGTATTGATTTGCCATGTACAAAAAAGCTTCTTGCGACCTTTGTTGTTGTTCTATATTAATATATAGTAGGGTGAACGGTGTGGATCAATAGGTCCAGCCACGCAATGCGTGATTGTATAAAAACTGAATCAAATTCAATGAATTCTTAGCGAACAAGTGCGTACCTCATCTAAGTAGGAAATAGCAGAAGAGTTGAATCTTATTCTATGCTGAGACCAATAGAGGCTTACAAGTGTTGAGATGATAGTCAACTGTTTGGAATTGATAACCGGACGGTACTCGCAGGATGCAAGAGCAGGAAATGGTAGATAGGTTCTTGGGTGCTTTCAATGTCCCAAGATATCTTTTTTGAATTTAGTGAGACAGAATTAAATTATTAGGAGCTATTTTTAAGCTTGTCTAATTATAGCTGATTAGCCCTTGACGGTATCAAATATCGATTAGACCTCACAAAATAGTTGATGGCTTGAAGCGATTGGCTTAGTACCACTGCAAAGCCTTCATCCGAGTGAGCTTAGAGGGCAAATAGCTGAGATTGATCTCACATGTTGAAGAAGCCCGAAAGCGGTGGTATTGCGCGAATTTGATAGTTTTGAGCTTAGTTTTGACCGACATTCTCAGCAAGACTTCCATAAAAGCGATATTGCTCGCTTTTTTTTCCAAATTGAAGGCAAGCTGCGCATAATTAGGAAGAGACATTTCCACATTTTAAAGAACGATCAAGATTAAATTTAATTGACTAATTGCATATTCTACCTCATTCTTCATTATTCATACACGCTGATATTACTATCTATTCGAACCAAGAGAAAGCAGGTATAGCTCTACTTTTGAGTCATCTAGTTATAGGACTTTGCGGTCTTTCTCAACAGCAGCCTTATATATGAAGCAAAAGTCTGTAAGTTTTCGTAGTTCATTTGATGAAAACCCAAAGATCTGGGTGATACGGATTCGCCGTCAGTTCTCGGCATATACTCAATTTGAGTCAATAATAAAATAAGCTCCTTGAAAAGAGCAGAACAAACGATATTCATTGAATTAAAGTTGAGAAGTTCGAGTCATGAATTTCAAACAACTATCCAATTGAAATACTTCTTTATCGTACTCTTAAAATCAGCTAGCGACACCTATTTTTCAGTTTAGATCTCAAAATTCATGTGAGAATGAGCATAATTACCTTGCCATCAAATTCATTGTGCACATACAAGATCAAATCGCCATACTCAGCATCCGTTCCCAGCTTAGGGTTCGGAGTCAAAAATTCTTTCAACTCCTGGACGGTTAAGAACCCATCAGCATCCTAAATCAAAAATCGTTAGCACGGAGATATTAGTGGACGGCTCTACTTGATCCCAGATTTTAAACATCATTTCTAGTTTCGTGTTGTTCAGAAACGACTCTTTATCAAACGCAGCGTTCAAAAATCCTATAGATTTCAAAGATCCTCCATAAAATACATTACAAGGAGGCTCTTTTACCAGTATATTCAATATATCCGCTTTTGTTAGAATCCAATGCGTCAAAAACCTTATCAATATCAATTACCGACTTTCCTTTGTAACCCAACTCGAAACCTGATTTTGTCCCATAAGTAAGACACAAAAGCACTATCACTTACCTCTTCTCAAATCATCCTGTGTCAGCATACCGCGGCCTTTCCAATCCAGCGCTGTCCAGGTCTTTATAATTTTGTACTTCTCTTCATACGTTGAAAAATACGAAATCAGAAAAGCCCAGAACGCGTTTTTCAACAACGACATTCCTCTGAAGCTCGCCAAAGTTTCCATGATTTCAGCATCGATGTTTTTCTCTAAGTGAAGCTCTTGCAGCATTTTATCAAACCAAGGGTGCTCCAGACACTGTTGGGCTGAGAACCTTCGAGCTGGGTCCTTTTCCATCATTTTCAAAATCAAATCCTTTGCCTCCTCTGACGCTTTCTCGAATGCTACCTTTTTCACCGACACTTCTGCTCTTTTGATTTTTTTAATAAGAACTTCCTCATTGTGACCTTCAAAAGGGAGCTTGCCCGAAAGCAGCATGTACAGCACCACGCCGCAAGACCATATGTCGCATTTTTCGTTGTAGTTCTTTTCCAGCACCTCAGGGGCCATATAAGCAACCTAACGCAAGGCATTTTTAAGCTCATCATATATAAACCATTGTAGTACTGTTCCTTTTGTCTGTTGTAGTTTGATATTCTTCTGAAAAACCGAAGCAGCACCAAAATCAACCACTTTCAGTATCGAATCGGGGTCATCAGTCGCAAACATGATGTTCTCGGGCTTTATATCTCTAGACCACAGGTGATAACTCACGAAAGACACGCAATTACCGATGGGTTATCCCTTTGCTGTGCATATAGTTAACGCATCTGAGTATATCTTTCATGAATTGTGCGATTTGAATCTCAGTGAACTTGCCGCCTTTAAGCCATCTCTCGGAGAGGGTCCCGCCTGAATATATCTCAACTACGATATAAAAGCTGTACGGATCGTCGTAGTACTCAATGATCTTCAGCGCGTTCGGATGATCCTTATTTGAATTATGCGAACTGGGAGGAAGTTAGGGTTTACCATCTCCCGAAGAAGGTCTACTTCTTTCAACAGCTTCTGCTCAGTATCTTTCGACAGATTATTTCTCCGTACTACTTTCACAGCTCTTTCGATGTTTGTGATCTTATGGATTGCTCGTTTAACCTCACCGTAACTCCCTATTGGCAGTTACGAGACTCCGCAGTAAGCTTTTACCTTCACCAAGTACAGCAAGAAATTTGTAATCATCCTTGACATCTCGGTCAAGCACCTTTCGTATCATGTCGCTTTGACGAATAGGCAGCTGCTTAGGAACAATACTCACAGCTAGCAGTGGTTAGTGATAAGCGTTTAATCATCTCTTACGTTCAGCGACTCTGTCTTTGCCACAAGTCTTGCCCATTTTCCAATGTAACTCCGTTTTAATTTCCGTAAAATAATTTTCGATGAGCTCTCTAAATGCCGCCTATTGGTAGTGGTAAATACAGAAATGAAGACTAAACTGTTTGAATTATCTGATTCAGCTCAAGATGCCTTGTGAGACTAAAAAAAAGTGAATTCTGTGTTTTTTTTTGACCTCAGCAAATGGGTTATTAATGATTGCTTAGGCATGCATATGTTATACACTATATCAATTTAACTCTAAGAATATAGGCATGAGAACCAAATATTTGAAATCCAAAGAAAGGATCTGCAAAAATTTTGTAACTATACTTTGATCATCAATGCCTTATGCCTTGATAATCAAAGTCTATGTAAGATATATATATCTATCTGTCACTTTGCAACAGCAGAAATCAGTTCGCTTCAAATTTGACAGCAATTTCTGGTTTCTCCTGCTCAAGTTCCATTTGACAAGAACCATCATGCTGTGGGCTTTGGAACAGGGTCTTTTCAGTTGAATCTTCGAGCAATTTGCTCTTAATTTGACTAAGAGAAGCACCTTCCATTGTTTTCTTTGTCTATTTAATCGATAAGCTTATGAATTCAACAATGTAATGTTATACCATGTGGTATTTAGAGGTATAGCACTTCTGGCACAAGCCCAAAGCATATAACTTTTCATGGGAACAGTTCCAAGGCTTTTTCGTTCTGCCGACCTTGAGGTAGCAGCTGCTGCAAAGACCTTTGGCGTAATGATCTCTTCCAGTATGTCCGCAGATAAGAGTTCTAATAATTTTCGTTAATTCATTCGTTTCTCAATAAAAAAGCTTACTTTTTGGTGTTTTTGTTAAGAATTGAAATGACTCGAGACTTTCCAGATTCCTCTTGAGGCTCTTCAACGGTGGTTTTCTTTGCAAATTTCTTCTGCATCAAGCTGAAAAGCTTCTGCGACCTTTTTCTTTTGCCAGCGGAGGCGCTGAACTCAAATTTGCCAACAAAGGCGCAAGATTCATGGTCTTTGGGTCCAGGACTCATGGCAGAGTCTTTTAGGGTTGAAGCTTGGGATGACTCCTCAACTTTGACGTCTACAAGCTTCTGAGGGGTCGCGGTGGCGGTGGTGGTGGCGGTTTGAGGCTCGACTGATGTGGTGAGGATGAGGTATTTCAGGTATTCTTGGAGGTTTTGAATGGCGATTAAGTTAGAGAGCTGTGCCTGCATTTGAACAGCAGTGGTAGCTGGGATTCTCATTGGGAAAGAGTCTTGAATGGTGGACATTTGGTAGGACAGCTAGTATGTTGAAATTTTTTCGATTTTTTTGATATATTAATGAGAATATCTCAGGGAGTTTATATCGGTGATGGTATAAACGGATAAAAAAACACATCATGAGCAAATACAAACGCTTATGATTTAATAAATTTGGGATTTGGATAGAGTTAGGTGAAAACTCAGAAAATTAAATTGATCGTTTTTTACGCTTGTCTGCGTTTCGCAGGTAAAAATAACCGAAATTTACACTCTTTCTCAGTCTATTGAATAGATTTCGGAGAGGCAGCCTTTGAGGAGTTTTCAATTGCTGAGAAAGGTTTTCCAGGAACTATTGATGTGATTTTTACTAAAGAAAGCTATTTCGAGTTGAGGTTTGTTCGCGGATTAATGCCGAACGCGTTATTTATTAAAATAGATTCAATGCAATAAAGTCTGACGTTATCGTCTAAATCGCTAGCGCTAATACATTAAGAAAACGTCATTGTATATGTACGCACTTCGCTGATTTGCTAGATCGTATGCAAACGATCTTTTCCTAATGGCCCGGAACCAATAGTAGTATTCAATGAATACGAAGCTGGCGGATGACCGCGTGTTATTCTCTTCTATACTTTGGATTCAGTATAACGAAAATTACCGGCCTATTCTCGAAAATAGCGAAAGAGAGTCCATTTAGAAGCATTTAGAAGGAAATGTCTACAGCATTGAAAATCAGAGGAGGCTTTCCTTTTACAATGTTAGAGTATGAAAGGCAACGTGCTCAAGAGTTATCGGTCTGACGTATTGATTCATCGTCATCAAATCCCGAAAATAGAGTAAATGAGATAATTTCGGGTTTGCGCTAATTTAATAGTTTCAGTCGTTTATATCTCACAAACTCACAAAATAAAATCTTATTGAATCACTTTTTTTCAGCAAATCAACGCAGATATTTCTCTGAAGCAAATCTTTCATAAAAGATCAGGAGTTCTATTGATTTCGGGTTCTATCAAACGTACAAACTGATATTTTACGAGCATCTTTGCCCTTAACGAAAGAAATCTCAGAATTTTTCGCAAAATTATACAATCCAAATTTGCTTTGTCCAATCATATTTTCGCGGATTTTCAAAGCTGTTCAACAATATTAATACACCGAAGGATTGCAAATACGTTTTGAGTTAGCAATATGTTTTCAAAGGAGGCTAATTTGTAAATCACAGATTGGATCATGCTTTAGATTTGCTTTGTACAGTAAGGAATTTCCTGACGTTAGCAGCATAATATATTGGTTAAGTGGCGATCTCCTCAAATAAGGTTATTAATTTGCAGCAAATGGCTACTTTTTGTCTCTCTCTCTATATTCAAACATTTTTCATGAAAAATTCAGCATACAGATCTCTTTCATTAATATCAAACGCAATCAATAATTTAGATATATTAATTAGCCTTACACACGATCTAATTCTCTTATTCATAATAGTTATTATAGTTTGAAATCTTTTGAGAATATCCACTGTCCAAAATCTCTCCTTTCGTCGTCATTGCCGTATATTTAATCTCTTTATCGTCTACATTGATAACCCAAAAAAAGTTGACTGTATTCTCAAATTTCTCCAGCACTCCAGTCGAATTATCCTCCTGACACCTTCCAGGCGCCACGCCCCAGGATCCGTCTCCTAAATAAACAGTTCCGTTGGGATTAAACTGCCGATTGGTGATCGGAAACGTTCTTTTGAACGCATGCATGTGGTTCTCAAAGATCGCCATATAGCGGAAACGGTCGAATTGAGGGACCCAATGCTCCTCGCCTGAGCAAGCGTAAACACAAGACGAATAGATCGGGTCGTGATACATTGCCATTTTTACATGGTCAGGGTATTTCTCTGAAACGGACTTGATAAACTCTAATTGATCCCCGTCGTATTTCGAAATGTACCCGCTGTCCAGGTTCATTAATAATATCTTTCCAAGCAAATGGTAACTGTAAGAGCGGCGCTCGTTAATATCTGGGATCACTGCCCTGTCTGGGGCCATGGGGTCCGGTTTCGTGCTCTGGGCAGACCAAGCGTATAGCCAAGGGCCTGACTCGCTAAACTCGATTTTTCTCTCAGAGTTTGCGTTCAAGCCGATGTCATGATTCCCGACTGACATCACAAAAGGCACGAGTCTCCCAACTCTCTTGTTTAAGTCCTCAAACATGCGGAAGAAGCCATCCCAGGCGTAATAACAGTGCTTTATCCCGTTATCATAGGCAGCGTCGCCTCCGATAAGCACGACGTCAGGGTTGATCAAACTTATCTGAGTTAACGCCTGGTAAGAGACATCATTTGTGCCGACATCGCCACCTTGGACTATAGTCATCGATCCGGTGTAGTTTTTATCAGGAAGGGTCCTATACCTCGCAGCAGTCTGGACCTGGTTATTATAGTAGACTTGTATGTAATAAGTGGTATTAGGTGTAAGACCACCAATAAAGGCGTGATGGACGACCCTCTGACCTTTACTTTCGATGGTATCAATGATGAAGCTTCTGGGTTTCGTTGAGTATCGGCCCAGCTTGCCTTGTAATAGCTTGATATTGGTTGCTTCTTCATAATGGATGGTGATGTCTTGCGTTTTGATATCAGTATGCACATTAATGATGACTCCAGTAGAGCCGTCTTCGGGCAGAGTGGCAAAGAAATGGCAGGGAGGGCCAGGCGGACATTGGGTATCTAGAGTGAAATATCGGGTTAGCATGCTACTCCATGTCACTGAGTCTCCGTTCCCATTGGATCGGACGCCGGCTTCGTTATTGTAGGCAACAAGGCAGCTCCCATGAAAAAGCAAGGAGAACCCAAAAGAAAAGCACACAATGAAAATCAACACTCTTCGCATGCGAAATGCTTTGTTTTGAGCGGCTATTTGCAGAACGCGGAGGAAACGCCGGGTTCTTGATCCTCCGAACTTGGTACCTGAAGGATGGAGACGGTAGAGGTGGTTGAAGTAATGAGTTAGAAGGATGAGTGCTGATAAAATTGCTGAAGTTGGAGCACTAATGATCTCGAATATCAGCAAAACAATGGGAATAAAGCCCCAAACAATCGCTGCTGACCCAAACAAAAACACAATTGAGGCAGAAAGTTGCATTCTCGGCGATAGTTCTACGTCTTCATCATCTGTGTCTTTCTGAAGCTGTAACTCCGCGATGATTGCTGTGGGACTTCGGAGCTTTGCAGTTGCTGAAGCCGGTTCTATCTCTTTGATAACAGGTAAAGGAACCGACTTGGTCTTTGTACTTGAGTATTTCTGGTATATCCTGGTTTTTTTCATTAGTAGTATTTTTGCGAAAATATAGGCAAGTAAGCCTAAGAAAGCAAGAAATCCTGAAAAACTGAGCCCAACTAACTCTCGGTAAGTGACGTGTTTGACATAAAAGAAAGAGAGGATTCCCAACCCCATAAGTTTCAAAAAAATACAAAGTTTGATAATTTAAAAAGCTGTGGATGTTAATTTTTTTTCAACTTCTAAAATCTAATGGAACTATTCGCTTTAAATGGGATCCTTAATTCGATTCTGACAGAAAAAGTTTTAGCAAATTAAATTAAACCTTTTAAAGCATTCCACCTTTACACTAAGGAAAGCTAATGCCAGCTTGTTATATTCAGGCCATTCTCTGTAATTTTTGCTTGAGATCAGCTGTTGGGGCTGGTTATCATGTATTTTCTAACCAACTGACAAAAGATAATAATTCAAATGGAAGAAATTTCAAAGTACTCTCTAATCAGATCAATCTTGTCGAAGAAACTATTCAATAAGAATCATTGTATTAGCTAATACAATGTCGGTTGTTAAGGAAATATGTATCAGAATGTAAATGCAAATAAGCAAATTGTTTTATTTTCTCTCAGGTGATGCCAATTAAAAAAATTCTGATCAAAGTAAATAAAAAAATGAACCAGACAGACAACTTGAATAACTATATACATTTTTCCAAAACTTCTTTGGTTATAGTACCATTCCAGATCCGAATTCTTGCATCCATTTCACAAACTTATCCAAATCATTTTTGCTGACTGATTTCTGCACATTCTGCAGAGCGTCTACAAAGTCCTTCTGATTAACCGGCACATCAATCTCAGCTAGTAGTGGGTTATTAAGGGTTAAGGATCAATCGCAGTTTACATTTGAGTTCTTCAATTTTTTCGACCTTGCTCAAGAAATTACCTCCTTTGAGAAGCTGTCTTCTCATTGGCATCATTGCTGCCTCACGACACACCTAAAGGAAGTTCAGAATGAACTCTAAAAGCTATTAAGTCTAGTTTACATTCGCGATATCCGCTCCGCTGTATCCTTCGGTTTTGCTCACGAGATAATCGAAATCAATGTCATCCGAAGTCTTCAGTCCTACTCCACAGTAAATTTATAAAATTTCTGCAACAAGCAACCTTTAAGATTGATCTTAAACAGTTCTTTTCGGCCCTTATGCGTTGGGAGAGGTATATCTATTTTTTTCAGCTTCGATTCAAAAGTTCGAGCCAAAAAATCTTACAAATTCTCTTTTCGAGACGTCTTCTGATAGCTTCATCGAGCAGCCAAGGAATGTTAGTCGCCGCTAGAACAGTCACGTTTTTCATGGTTTCTTCGCCTTCGGATTTTTCGTTCGCTCCCGCGCTGCTTACTACGCTGACGCCGTCCATCTGAGCCAACAATTCTGCTTTGACTCTTTTAAGGGGTTAGTTCAAATAGAAATATTGAATGTTACCTTCTGCCGGTTTCTCCCTCACCATCTGACTCACGCTTCGAAGCGAGAGCGTCAATTTCATCAAAGAAAATGGTCGTAGGAGCATAGAACCTCGCCATTTCGAAAAGTATCTATAAAAGAAAAGTAGTTTAAACTTTGCAGGCCTGATAGAGCAGGACTTACTCTAACAAGTTTTTCGGAATCTCCTCTCCATTTAGATGCTAATGTCGCTGGAGAAACGTTGAAAAAGGTCGTCTTTCCTTGCTAAACCCGAAATTAACGCGAAAATAATGGGGGAACTAACCGTTGCTACGGCCTTCGCGAGCATGGTTTTGCCTGTTCCTGGCGGCCCAAACATCAAGACTCCTTTCCAAGGCCTTCGAATTCCCTTTAAAATCAGTTAGATGAATGTATATGTGTAAAACATTCAAACTTTAAAGAACTCAGGCATAAGCAAAGGCAGCAGAACGGTCTCTTGAATGATGTTCTTCGCTTCATCCAAGTCAGCAATGTCTTCGAACTTCACGTTGGGATTTTTGTCGATCACATCGTTCTCGAGCATATTGATCAGGTCCTCATTAGGACCTCTTCCGTCAGGGTAGCAGTGATACAAGAATGCGCTCTTATCACCTCCTCTGAGAAATGATAGTAGTGTTAAAGAATTCTGCCTTCAATTGATTGAGTTACTTCGCATTTTTATCTTCTTTCTTCTCAGGCACTTGCCAAGGTTTATCGTAGGCTCTTCTATCATTAGTTGAACCTCCTGCTTTTCCTCTTCGAAAGAATGAGTATAACAATAGCAGAACATATTATCGTACTTATTATCAGTCTTGCCTCCGTCTCTTGAGCCAGGTTTCTTCATATTATTTGTGGACGGCTGGTAAACCTAAAGTCAATTCATTATTCATTAATTATCATTTATTTCTTTCTTTCGGTGTCTTACCGGCTTTTTTTTTGGCATCGGCTTTACTTTAGGAGAAGGAGGATCCCACACCTCAGGGTCTTTGTATTGGTTTTGATTGGAATTCTGACGAGGGTCTTTCACGTAGATCACATGGTTAGGGAAATTTGAGTTCATGTTGCTATTGGGGTTTGGCCCTCCTTGGTAGTAGTTTTGACCCATTGGGTCGAAATTCTGTCCTCCACCATACATCTGCTGATGCTGCTGTTGCTGGCCATAGTAAGGGTTGCTGTTTTGATTCATGTACATAGGGCTCTGGTTATTATAGGGGTTCTGTTGCTGCATTGGTTGGTAAAACTGCTGCGGCTGTTGCTGTTGCTGCTGATAGTTGTTGGGAATTGGGTAGTTTGGACTCATGTTTTGGCTGGTAGGCTTTTCCTCCATCATTTTATTCTGGTGATGGGTAAAAGGCTTCTGATCGAATGGATATTTTTTTTGAGGCTGTGCAATTGGTCGATTATCCGGTTCTGTTTCCTTTGGATAGTCGTTGCTTCCGCTCGACATAGGTTGCTTTCCAGGCTCAGTCTTTTTGTCTCAGTAAGGCCACACTGTCTCTGAAAAAGTGTTACTTTAAACCCTTCGACGGTTCCTTGAAGCTCTTTAACTGTGCTCATTTCATTATAAAGTTCGCCCTCAGTCTTCTTCCATTCCTCGATAAGCATTCGATCGCTCACGCCTTTATAATGACTATAACCAAGAGTTTTGGATAACAAAATCAAATTTATGGGGCTAAACTCACTTTCGAATCCTGTCAATTGCTTTCTTAAATCCTGATAATGAGTCAGCATAGAGTCCGAGATAGGCTTGCTCTCTAATGATTTGTATTAAAACGGTAGACTTCGCGACTGTCACCTGGCCACGCGGATTGTATTTTTGACTTCAGATAAATAGTCGGTCATGTCTCTGCAGTGTATTTTCTATCACGTATAATTTCAAATGTGTATGATTCAGTATTAACTTCCTATAGATAAATTCAAAAATTTATTGTTGAACACATTTCGATTAACTGAGCGAAAAAATAAGGAATAAGCCAGCACGCTCATCAGTTTGATCGGTTGAAATACTTTTTCGAAGCAAGGCTTGCTAATCCAGAGGAGCTGTCGTGGTTTTCTGAAGAAGGGAAGGGATTATCACAGCATATTGAAAATTATCTTCATTCATGAGTTATCAATTCAAGAGGCTCAAAATGGTATAGTTTTTTTATTAGAATATGAAGTAATGATATGAATAGTAAATTTAGCAAGCAAAAGATGGACTCAGCAACGATAAAATCTTAGAAAACAATAACATTTTTTCTTCTACTATTAATTGGCTACTTAAATTATTTACCAGTGCTTATCAAAATTGTGGAATAGCAAGTAAGACTATATTCAAGGCAATAGTAGCATTAAGGGGAACCTTGGTGAACAATAGAGCTTTTCATAGAGACTTTAGTAGAAGTTTGTGGACGGCTCGTGATTGAGAAGTGGTAAGGGTTGTCTTTATGAAGAGATAGGAAATTTTTTGATCTAGTCGGCTGATATCTCGACGTATTCGAGTCTTTCTCTCGCGTGACTGGTCGAGCAGTGCTATTTGCATTACTAAGCCCTTTAGATAATTTACCTATGATATAGTAATACCTAATTCTCTTATTGAATGATGATTTTGTTTTATCTAGCTGACTTTGAGCCTTATGTGCATTGGCCTTTTGCTGTTCACTCTCCAGCGCTTTGCTCCTAAAAAGTTAATGTTATTTGATACAAAATCTTGATAAATTGGCCTTACAGCTGCTGAATCTTGAGTTCAAGCGGCTTGGAAATATATATCTGCATTTTCGATTGATCGGGAGTCTCTTTGGAAATCGAGACCAGGAAAGGGTCAGTTTCATCAGAAAAATTAAAGAATCTTGCGAGTGGAGTATTTGGAAAATGGAGAGTATCAGTGAGGATCTAATCAAAGAAAGTTCTTTGTTATATTGAATGGAAGTCAATGGGGTACCTTCCAAAGGTAGTTCTCCTCTTCATAAAGGAAATTGAAGGTTATACTCTGATGTTCTACGATCACTCCCTGGGCCATAAAGCAGTATGCATGCAGTAAATCCCGCCATTTGATAATAGCCTCCACAACTTTTATCGTCAGCATCCTCAGCCCGGTTAAAAGATCTGAAGCCTTTGAGAATCGAGTCATTATTCACTGTATTGAAAGAAAAATTTCTATGTACCTGAGTCACTAACTCTTCTATTTTAGAGTTATCAGACGCAGCAGTGACCTTCTCGCTCGTCAGCTGCTCGATCACTTTCTCTAACTCGTTCAAGCACCTCTCTCGGTCCAATATTGTCGCGGTTGCGCGCTATTTCAACTGTTAAAACTGCTCACATAACAACTGCGTTACATGCACGGGTTCTAGCTCTGCATTCACGAGTTCAATTTCCTTTCGGAACACTTTAATCACTTTTCCGACTTCAGAGTTCTTGACGATTGCTAACACAATATCCCTATTGACTCATTGAGAACTTCATTTGATTTATAAATAACTCTTACTTGTGAAAGGTTGGGATGCTATGATTTGCCCACGCAGTCATCAATTTTTGTTCTTCCGCCCGAAGTTTCTTTAATTTCCTCTGCTGAGAGCTCTTGAACTCGAATTTCCATTCAGCTTTATCAGAGGTCGAGGGCTCGGTTTTAGTCGTAGTAGCCGTTCCTGTGTTCAAAGGCAGTACTCTTCCCTTTGCTTCCGGCTTATTTAACGAGACTGAAATAGTGGAAAGACAAGTTAGTGAAAATTAAGCAGAAGAGGTCAACTTCGATAGGAGGTGGTTGGACGTTCAATCGAGCTCGTTATTGAGGGACTTAACGGAAGAAATTCTTGGCTTTGGGTTTTAAAAACAGATTGCTGATTGGGCTTGGCCCGCCAAGTTGGGAGCATCCTATCATTTAATAAGATCAATACAAAGTCTTGGAAAAAAGTTACTTTTGAGGCGAATAGCACATGAAGCGTACTTTGACAGCTATTCCAATAAAGCAATGAGATAAAGCTTTAAGTTGTAAAAAAAAGAGTAGTTTTACTTCGATTAGTGGGACTAAGCCATTTGGAAGTATCGATATCGGTATTATAGTTGAATCTTTGATCCCAGCCATCTTCCTGCAAGGCGTAAGAGTTGCCTGTGGTTGATTAAGGCTTACTTTTTTCTTTATGTAGTTCACGCAGTAGAGATTTTGTGTATTATCTAATCCATTCTTCAAGAGAAAGTTTCCTCGGGCTTTTGGTGAACTAAGCTCTTCTTTTTTCTGAGTGAATAGTCTAGGAGGTGATGAGATGATTTAGCAATTGAAAGCTGCGTACTTTGACATAAAAGGATCTTAAGTTCTTGTATTGCGAATATTTAGACAACAGTTATTAATTCCCTTTAATTTATTTACTGAGTCTGATTTTGATGCTTCTCAAGTTTTTCAAGAGATTGGCTAAGTGGGAGTGTCTCACATAAAGTTTGGTTTTTTGGGTCTTTATGCTTGTAGTATGAGAAAAACTCATTATACTTCCGAACTCAGGGCAATTTTACACTCAGGTGAGATGAGGGAGCCTTTGAGCTTCATTGAATCTTCACACTGGCATTCATTTTCATATTTCTTCAAAATTTCAACTGCTACTGATATATAGAAGCATTGCTCTTCCTATTCTCCACTCATTTCAACAAAGGCATCTGAAATGCTTCTTATATGCAAAAACAATGATCGAGCATTAGTGATAATCATCCCGAGAAGCAAAATATGTATTGTATGGACACTAGGACACCAGCCCATCAATTATTGAGCTAAAACCTGTTACTGTGAGGTAAGTTGTGGCCTGCAATGTAACAATTTCATAGTTTTGGATATATCCATTAAGATTTCGATAAATTTGCCGGAAGTGCTCCATCACAGTCCATTTCCTGTTTTACTACTCAAAATAGATGGAATAAGACGCATCTAGGGCAACGAAGACTCCGAAAAAAATTAAAAAAAAGAATAGAACATTTTTGGTGTATTCCTCTATTATAATTCCTACTCTATTGTCAGTCAAATATTTGTGAATGGACTGCTAATTTCAGCCTAAATTACAATCTCTAAGCTCGCTGTTTCAAAGCTATCTTTTAAATCACTGTCCTCACAGGACATTCCATATCTAACTGCCTACAATGTACTTTTGGAGGGCATTATTGATATTTCTGTTAATTCTTCCAATGTCTCCTAACTAAAACAGTGGAACTCGCTCTTTTTTAACAAAGTCCTAAGCTCGCAACGCAAGCTTTTCATTTTCTTTGCGTTCTGACTTTGCACCCTATTTAAATCAACAAATAAAATATTTCAAAAACGCGTTCGAAAAAACCCTTGTATAAACGATGAATACACCCGCCATCCTAAACCTTCACTGGCCATCCTCTTCATGATAAGTCTAGCATCACTTTTCGCACTTATTACGCTATGAAATTCTAAATTAAGACGTAGAGTTTTTTCATGCTCTCAGTGATTCTTTTAGAAATCCGCTTTTGAGATCAAATTTTTATTCGAATTGTTAAATTTAATCTAAGGCACGAAAGTATTATCAAAGATTTGAGCTTACCTTCTTCAAAAATGGCTACCCAAGCACAGGAAAAGATTTCTGAAGTGATCCCAAAGCTGATCAAAGTCGATATTGTCTGTAACAAGAAAGTCCTCTTCCCTGTCGAGGTGAGTCCCTTTTTTCTGCCCTTAATAAGCAATTGTTAATTATGGTCTCATTAGTTAAATCCCAATGAAACCCTCATGGAACTCAGGCAAATCCTCTCAGAAACCTCACAACTGTTTTTCTACATCAGCTATGCATTCTATTTCGAAGGAAAGAAGCTGGACGAGTTCTCAGAAGTGTTAAATCAGGTGAATCTCACCAACGGAAGCCAACTCGAGATTCAATTCCAGCAATACGATGAGAGAAGCTGCAAATATCACATAAAAAAGGTCCAAGAGTTCGTTAACAACCCTCAAAACTACGGTCACATCCTCTCTTGTAAGATAATTCCTATTTGGCGATCATCTTAACAACTCTTATAGCTCCTCTCAAATGGAGTGTAGACAACTTGCCAGATATGAAAGAGAAGCTCGAGAAGATCGAGGAGAGCCAAACCAAGAAGGAGTTCGACGCTAAGAACCTCCTCTCGATCAACGACGCACTGGAGACAAAACTTAGCTTATATTCAAACATTTCATCCAACCGTAAGGACAGAGGCGAGAAGGTCAACCTCTTGATCTCCTTGGGACAATCAGGTAGCTATTCTCCCCCGAAACTCGGCTCTAATCCCTTTTATAGCTTTCAATCCTCCATCTGCATACAGAAAGATGAGAGGTGACCTCGTTTACCTTCACCTCAAGACACTCGAAGGCCTCGAATATCATATCAGCGGCTGCTACAAGGGATTCTATTTCAATAAGTCATCCAACCGCGTGTTCGACCCTACTCCAGCCAACAACTTGCTTTCTTACTCCATCCTGGACCTCATCAGCTCTGTTTCACCTCTCTTTAAGTAAATTCTTTCTCTAACTCACCGAAATACTAACCTGTTCTCCTCTAACTAGCCAAAAGATCAAGGAAATCATCGACAACGAGAATATTTTACCAAACCTTGCTCAAAACTTAGCCAATCCGCTCAGTTTGTACTCTTACGGAAGATCATGGCTTGTCCCTGAGGACGAGAAAGCCAGCCAGAACCACGAGCCAAACTGGCTCCGCGCTGAGATGGCTTTCACTAACCTCTACGGTTTTGAGCCAAGCTCTGTCCGTGAATGGAATGACGAGTTCCAAGCATCGCTGGAACTCCCAAAGGACGACTTGTTCCAGAGACTCAACAGAGATAAGGCGCTCATCAAATCGCACTCTGATTTCGTTGAGGCTGCCGTTCAAGGAGCGAAGGCCATTATCGAGAAGAACTTGTTGCCACTCAACCCAATGGACCCACAGAACCAACAAGTCTTTGTTTATAACCACATTTTCTTCAGTTTCGTCACTCCTTGCCCTGATTCCTTCAAACAAGAAACTGGACCTGATGCCTGCCCAACCGTCCCAATGTCCAACTGCGATCTTCGCAACCTTAAGGTATTGTTGAGACTGAAGCTCTCTGAGTTGAGCCTCGTTCATACCTGTATCATTGACTACAAGGGCTGGACCGTCGTCGCCCAAAGTATCATTCCAGGTATTTTGAGTGTAGATCACTCGCTTTGCACTGAGTTCGGAACGCTGGATGATGGCAAGACCATCAACAGCAGCCCTGAGGTAACGCTTTATCACATCCGCTGACTTAACTAAGCTTCTTTCGAATTAGTTTGAGGCTATTATCAAGAAGGTCTGCGAGTATTTCTCCCTTGAAGAAGACATTCCATTCCTCGATGAGGCTGGAAAAGAGCACAAAATCTCAGGATCAGTTGAGGTTAAAGGCATCAAAGGCACCGACAGACGCCGCTATCTCCTCGACCTCCTCAGATTGTCTCCAAGAGACGTCAACTGGGTCAGTGAAGGTGACGAGTACCTTTGCTGCGTGCTTAGACCTGAGATTATCTCTCACTACGTCACTTCCAAGAATCTCATCGCTGCCCGCGAGAAAGTCCTTGAGGAAAGAGAAAAGGAACAGAAGGAATCCGAGCAGCAACAACAACAAGCTGCCGCTGAGAATGAAGAAAACAAAGGCGAAGGTGAGATCACCGAGAAAAAGGAAGGAGAGAAGAAGCCTGCCAGCTCATTCACATATGCCGATTTCATCACTAAGCTCCAACAACAACTCTCTAGACCTGATAAGGAGAAAATCAGACTCAACTCCAACCTTTACACCAAGATCAAGCTTGGAGAGATCCCTAACATCGAGGACCAGAAGAAGAGACTCGAAGAAGTCGCTGATTTCATCACAAAGCAAGCTATTCCAAATCTCATAAAGGAACTTCTCCACGGAGAAGTCAGCCTCCCTGTGGACAGTCAGACCCTTGGAGAACTCCTTCATGGGCACGGAATCAACGTGAGATACATTGGAAAAATCGCCCAGACCGTCAGCAAGAGCGAGAGCCCATTCCTCCTCATCTTGCTCGAGAGAATCATTTTCGCTAAGTGCCTCAAGCACTACACAAAGGAACAAATGAGAAGCACCAACCACGAAGACTTCCCTGAACTCATCGCCAGAATTTTGAACTGCACCTTCGGATCCGAGAAGTGCTTGGAAGTCCTTGAAGAGGGTCTTCAATTCAAGCAAGAGGGCGAGGCCAGCAACCAACCACAAGAAGAAACCAAAGAAGCCGCTGCCGAGACCGTCTCTAAGAAGAAAAAGAAGAAAAATAAGGAAGAAAAACCAGAAGACTTGAAGGTTGAGGAACATGAGACCCATGATGCCAACAAATCCGCCAAAAAGAAGAAGAAAAAGAAAGCCGGCATCACCAAGCCAGCTGAAAACGCTTCAACCGTCTCTGATATATTTATTCAAATCGATAATGTGGGTGCCGGTCAAGAGCAAGAGAAGCCTTACAACGCTATCAAGCCTTCAGACATCTGGAAGAGACTCGTTGAGATCGCGAAGAAGAGATACCAATACGACTTGCCTGAGTCATTCAAAGAATTCGTGCCTTTCAAATACCCACTTACCAAGTTGGCCACCCTTAGAGATTTTTGCCTTTCAACCGGTATCAAGCTCGCGACTAAGCACTATCAACTCCACCACAACGGAAAGCACCATTTCAGCGAGCAAAAGAGCCAAGGCGGCCAGAAGCCATCATTCTTAGCGTTCTCTGCTGAGGATGTTATGGACATCTCGCCTATTATTAAGCATTTGGACCCTATCAGCGAAGATGCCAGAGTCAACCTCGAAATCGTAAACAACAAACTTTAAAACTTAGAAATAACAATTTTTTCTTCATTCAAGGCATACAAACTCGTCGCTGAACGTGAATTCGAAGACGCTATTGACAGTCTCGTTGCCTCAATTCAAATATTCATGAACGTAATCCATTACTCCCTTTTTTTCTAGAGTTAACCGTCACAAATTGATAGTTGTATGGCCCAATTCACAAGGACATCGCCATTTGCTACTCTCGTCTCGGTTCATTGTTCTTCAAGCTGGAAGACTACCAGCAAGCTCTCATCCACCACAAGCAAGCCCTCATCGTCCTCGAGAAGTTCTACGGCACTGACCATCCTCAAACTGGTCACGCCTACCTTAACCTCGGTCTTTTCTACTTCTCCGTCAAGGAATACGAGAGAGGTTTCTCATACATGCTTAAGAGTCTCTACTGCTTCAATTTGGTCGGCGGTGAATGCGTAAGCAAGCTTTTCCTCCTCTTTCTTTAACGATTACTTCCTTCCTCAGCACCCAGAAGCTTCAAACGTGTTGGTCAGCTTAGCCAGCAAATACCAAGAGCAAAAGAAGCACCAAGCTGCCATCAGCTGCCTCCTCGAAGCTTTGGACAGAAGCACCATCATCTTCGGCGAAAAGAGCCCAAGAGTAACAAAACTCAAAGAAAATTCTAGATTTTATAATAATTTTTCCCCTCAAAGGTCGCTCACATCTACCAACAACTCGCTGTCACCCACTTCGAGATCAAGGACATCAAGAAAGCCACTGAATTCCAAGAAAACGCCATCAGAATCCTTAAAGAGGTAAACTCAGTGCATCACTCTGACAGACCCTAATACGCATGCCTATAGAACTACCCAGCCAATGATCCAAAGGTTACTGATGCGGTTTTGAACCTTCAAAAGATTCAAAACTCCGGCAAGGAGAAACTGATGGAAGAATCCAAGAAACAGGCCTCCGAACCAAAGAAAAGAGCCTTCGGTCAAAATAAACCTCTCCAACCAGCCAATGGACAGAGGGAAAATACAAATGAGATGTTCAATGCTGACCAAAGCGATATCAGAAACGACTCTCATTTCGTAATAGATCATAATTTAGTTGTGTGTATTAATAGTTAAATAGGAGAGAGAATCAGCACTCCAGCGATTGAGATTCGCAAAACTTCAAGCCAAGCAAGGAATGAGAGGACAAAACCAGGTTGATCTTCTCCGATACATGCAATATATGCAAGCCAGAAGCGGCTATTTGGGTGAAACCGGTCAAAACCCCTCGAAGCAAGAATAACTTTTTTATTCTGAAATCTCAAGAGGGAATGCCGGAGACTGTTAGGCATCTCTTCTAAAGGTAGCGAAAGATCTTAGGAAAAAAAAATTTCTCATTAATTGTCTGATTTTGTATATTGTTTCCTCAATCTGAAGCAAGAATTAGATTTGCAAGGTTGCCTCATTATCTAGCATAATTATTGCGAACTATATATCAATCTGGAAAAATGATAAAATATTCATTGTTTGTGAGAGGAGGAAAAGTCTATAGTCAATAGTAACAAGTTAAATGAAAAATATGAAGAAGAGAAAATAATTGTTCATTTGCAAAGTATCAAATGACTAAGCTGCTGTATTCATCTATTGGACTTGAACCAATATTTTAAGATCTTTGAGATTGTTAGTAACAAGAAAATAATAAAAAAGCGTGTGGAATTACCAACGTTACCAGAAATATTGTCTCGGGCTCTGATAGTTGACAGAATTTTCACATCTAAGACTTTAGTTTCCACCATTCAACTGTTCAGATCAGCAAATGCGAATGTCTTAACGAAACAATTAGGCAAAGAAGTAGTAATGGCAACTATTTGTTTACAACTCTAAGACTAAAAGGACATATAAGCAGTAAAACTATTAATTAGATGAGTTGAATACTTGAGTATATCTTAATATTATCTGAATAGTTGGATCAACTAAATTATTTGGTAGTAGCATTAACATTTGAGAATTACTGAAAGTGACTTTTCTCTCAGGTTAGTTAGTATACATCATTAGAAAAATTAAACTTATGGTCACTTCTATTAAAACAGGTGTTTACATTATTTCTGCTGTGTGATTAAAGAAATGAAAGTTGAAACAGCCCATTTTTCTTCATTAAGCATACGTTTCCAGCTTAATATGGTATCAAAACACTAACTTAAATAAACCATTACTTCTCATTCAAGCAATCTAATACTCATTACTTTCAAATTATTTCAAAAACCAATGCAAATAATGCATCTTTAATTACCTATTCCCATGTTCGATACAATTACTTAAAGGAAAGACAGATAGCCCCATACCTCTCAATAAATATAGAATTTGAAAAAATGAACTAACTGTATAATATACTCCTCTACCTCATTACACAAATTTGAAATTTTTTAATTATTGAATAATTCAAATTCAATTTTCCTAAAAACACCAATTCCTTTTTCGGAATTTTTTATTTTTGCAAAATCCCCATTTGAATATAAAATACCACTGCAAGAATTCAAATGACATTGATGAGCAGGCTTCTTTACTTCAACTTCATATGAACCTAACTCTGAAGATGATCTTATATAGAAATATCGGATGTGTAATAAAAATATACAAATCGCCTTTCCTCAAGAAAAATAAGCCTAGCTCTGAATTATAATAACCTTACCTCTTTATTCACAAACTTCTAGACTACACACTGACCTCTCGCTACATATTAGTCCTCCTCAGTGTGTACTTTCTTCCTCGCAGGGTAGTTTGACGACTCTCTGAACAAATTTAAGTCCATAAACGATTCTAAATAGTCCGGAGATCTCGGATGGGGGTCAAAGCCTGCGTTTCGTTTATGATAAACAAAATTATCGATTTTATTGTTGGCAGGGTAAGGATTGTGCTTATTGTGCTTGAAATTATCTGTGGGTGTGGGACTGTCGAGCTCATCCTGCGAGCTGCTGTCATCGTCATAGTCGATCGTATCGCCAGCGAAGCCCCATAGCTTTTCCGCTGAGAATTCTTTTCTGTTTCTCTCCTTTTCGACTTAAGTATATTTATCAACGCAGATAGTAGTTACCTTGTCGAGCAAGACTAAGAGTCTGCCTGCTTGGACGGGGGTAACATGATTTCTGAAATCGTCAACAATTGCTTGCATTGTCGTTGACTGTCTGAAGAGCTCTTTGCGGTTCTCTTCGAAGTTTTGGATCAATCTTGGAAAGTTATGAGGTCACCAGAAGGCGAGAGTGGAATTACTGGTCCATTTTAGCTTTTTCTTGAATGAGCTTTTTCTTATATTTCAGAATGGATTTCCTTTGGCTCTCCGTCAGATTGATTGCTGGACCAATCTTCGCCCAGATATGGCTAGAGGAAATAAGTTAAATAACTATCAAAAGGCGGGGACCATTACCTTCTCTTTGAAGGGGAATCATAGTCCTCACTAGAATACAAATTTTCCTTCTTGGAGTAGAATAAATCTTTATCTTTAGTTGTACTGAAGTGAGAAAAAGTACATTGATGAAGAGATACCTTCTTTTGCAGCCCAGAGCAAATATTTCATATGAACAGGCATAAGCTGGTCAATTATTTGCTTGAAGAAGAAGTTCAGCACGGTGACTCTTTCATTACCGCCTCCACCCAGTCTCAGCTAATTTTTTTTAACAATTCGTCATTTCTCAAAGGGAAAATTAGTTACCCTGAGCGAATCAATTAACAGATTGATCTCTGATTCATCAGCGTCACTGTTGAGCATCTTCTCGAGTTTATCGAACAACTGCTGTTTGCCATTCACCATACCATTCAGCTGTGCGACAATTAAAATGATTATTTCTCAACATGAATATTAGTATCATACCAATTTGGTCAAGCCGCTCTGATTGCTCGAATTTGCTGCCATTTGTTCAATTTGCTTCCTCGCAGCCTCAAGCTCTTGGGTCAGCTGCTCCACTTTCTTCTCAAGCAAATCAACGTAAATCTTCTTCCTCATTCGACTGTTCCTCGCGGACTCGCGGTTCTTTGCCAGTTTATCGTTAGTTTTATCACCTGAAATATAATTATATTCCCTTATTATTAATTTTTTCATTTACCAGTTCCCTCACTTTCCTCATTCTGTAGTCTATTTTTCTTGGCTGCTACTTTGTAAGGGTGCACAGAGTTTTCAATGTTATTTTTAAAGAGGTCGTTTTTCTTCAAAATGTCTTCCGCAAGGTCAATTTTGCTGTGAAAAAGAATGGATATAAGTTCCCTTCCTTTAATGAAAAAATTACTCTTCCTCTGCAGCTTTCTCACTAATCAAGTGACTTATCCTGTTTACATAGAGTGTTTTGCTATTGGTCTTCTGCTGCTGCTCAGATTCCTGGGCATTCACCCCATCATCCGCACCTTTCCTCTTCCTCCTTCTGCGCTTTTTTTCTGGTTTGGCACCTTCTTCCTCCTTCTCATTGATGTTTTCTATTTCGATTTTTTGGATTGCGTCGCCTTTTTGACCCTCAAAATGCGGATTCTAATCATCAATTCGTCAGAGAAGAATCTCAGATTTAGTGCTACATTGACCATAAGATGCGCTAGGCTTTGCTGGAGACTCTGATGCTGCTGGCTCGAGGCCTCTTGGGAGGCCAGCTCCCTTGCTAGAAGAGAATCTTGATCATTTTTTGGGTTTTGGCTACGATAAAAGTCAGCCTAAGCCTGAGGAGAAACCGCGTTACCCGGTGGTGTTTCCTTTAGATGCGTTCAAAAAGCTCAGAAAGAAGTCTTCTTTGACGATGGACACTAAGCCTGATTCCATGAGCTTGCTATTGTTGAGCATATTGGACATGGATTTATATGGACTTCAAGGTTTTAGGAGGCTATTGGATTGCTTTAAAATATATTTAATATATTTTTTTTATGAAATTCCAAATTTCCAGAGTTCTTCCATGCTCAAGAGTAAGATATGCGGTTTTTATAGTCCAGCCATTAAATTCCAAGGAGCGGAAAATAATACGCGTGGAAAAATACCGAAGTAGAGGGAGTAGATCACAGAATTTGAAAAGTCTGTTTTGGAAGCGAATAGATCCAATATAATCGTTACCCTTGGCCCGCTATGGTCAAGGGGTTCGATATAGTTATAAGGGTATGCATATAGGTGCTTAAAGTAATTTTATTGCAGGCGATAAATTAGGATTTGCGGGTTGAGTGTCAGTATGAGGGTTTTTTTATTAAATCAAATCGCCGTTGTGTTATATTTCAAAATTTAACAGCTAAGAAAAATGGAAACTTTAGACAGTTCAGACAGGCTTACCATTGTCTACGGGACTGCGGGTAATTTCATGGACAACAAAACCTTTTCAAGTAAGCAATTGGTTCGTGGTTATACTCATTGATACTCTTCCCAGGTGATCAGGGTCTCATCGATTTCATCTGCCGCAAGGCAAGCCAAAAGCAAACAGCGAAATACTTTAAAACCGCTTTCAACGACACTGGTAATCATTGACTGAAGCAGTGGTTTTCTCATAAGGCATTCTCACAGGCGACTCCTTTGTCACGGCTGATAATTTGGGAAATATTCAAATTTTCCACATTGATAAAAGAAGGTACGTTACCATCGCAAAGTCGAAATACCCTTCCGTTATGGCATACACCGATCGAGCTGGGGGACAGGTCATCCTTGCTCAGCCAAGCAAAGACGTTGAGGTTTTCACCGAGAGTAAGTTTTTCGAATATTGTATATTCTGATGGGCATTGACTCTCCAGCTGGAAAGTTAAAGAGCAATTTGAGAGGGCATAAGAACACGGTTCATACGATCAGTTTCTCTCACGCTGGAAACCAGGTCCTGACATGCTCTTCGGACGCTTGCATGATTTGGGACTCGAACTCTTACCGACTTTTGAAGTAAATTTGGACTCGTTTTCCGTCAAAAACCTTTGCTATTAGGTCATTGACGTCAAAGGGTTCGCCTTTCACTAGCGCTGTTTTCACTCCTGATGGAGCCTCTATTGTGACAGCTTTTCAAGATGGAGCTGTGATATTCTGGCGATTATCAGACTGCTCGGTCGAAGACAAGCTGACCCTTCCGAAAGAGGCTAATATTAAGTTTATGGGGGTTTCCAAAGACTCTCATTACCTGGTCGCAGCGTAAAATTGCCTTTCAAAATTCGAATTTAATTGACTGTTAAGCGGCGACTCGACTCTACTCTACGTGATAAATCTCCGTCAGTCAAGAAATTTCACTTCGTACTCGGTTCCCGGAGGAGAGCCCATCGTTGGACTCTCAATGACCTCTAAAGACTGCGTTTCTGTTGTCTCGTATAACGGAAAAGTTTACATTGCTGATCTGAACTCTATGGGAGTCGTGGTTAAGAAAGAGGTTCCTAATAAGGTCAGTCCATTCCCCTTTGTATTTTTATAACTAAAGTGATAATTTAGGCTATTATAAGCGCTTCCACTGATACCTCAGGAAAATTCCTTACCACCGTTGTTAACACAGGCGAAATCTACCTGTATGATCTACCAAAGCTTGCTCAGAGCGAACAAAAGTAAAAGATTTAAGTAAATTCTCAGTTTTATCGATTCACAGATCAACGACCGGAAGATCAGGCTTAAGCGTAACTTCCGATTTGGCACAGAGCACCTTGAAGCCTGTAAAACACTTCACGCGCCAGAGCGTGACTTCTGCAAGTGGCAGGCAATCAGAGCCGCGCTCACCTGGAAAACGAGACTCCTCCGAAGAGGAACCAGCGTTCAACAAGGAAAACCTCAGGAAAATTGCTAATGCCAATACGATGTCAATAACAACAAAAGGACGTCAAAGCACCACAGCAAGCTTGAAATCCGATACCCATACAATGGAAAAACAGTCAACAGGTGGCAAAGGAGCCAAATTATCCGTTGAGTCTTTAAGCAAGCCCAAGCTGAAACAGCTCCTTGCACGTCATCACGTCTATCCCGATAAATACCGGGAGATGGCCTGGAAGTTCCTCCTTGAAACACCAAATAACGTTGAACAATTCAAAGAACTCAGTTCCAAGGGAATTCATTCGGCCTTCAAGCATTTGAATGAAACCCATGAGCTGCGAAATCATCAACTATTTTCGAAACTCCAAGCGATCTGCTCTGCCCTCGCGTTCTATTGCCCGCTCTTTGGAGAGGTCGAGCATCTCCCAGAGCTCGTCTTCCCTTTCGTGAAGCTCTTCGCTTCGGATGACCTCTTCTGCTTTGAAGTTGTGCTCTCTTTCTTCTTCCATTGGGGCCAGCACTTCTTCGAGTACTTCCCGAACCCACCCGTCGCCCTCCTCCAAGACTGCGAAGAGCTCCTCAGATTCCACGACCTCGACCTCTATAACCACCTGAAAAACAAAGATATCTCTATGATTAACTACCTCTGGCCTTTCTATCGCACGATTTTTACCGAAATCCTCAGCCGAGACGCCTGGGTCGAGTTATTCGATTTCCTCGTGACTCACCGCGACGAGCCTCACCTCATAGTGTTTTTCTCTGTCGCGTATCTCAAGTACTTCCGCACCGCGTTGCTCCGAATCGAAACGAAGGAGGCCATGAAAACATTTGTCTCGACGCAGAACCCGGTGAACATCCAAAACGTGATTAAGCTCGCCGCAAGTTTGAAGAAGATTACTCCTGGCACTGCACATAATATCATGTACACAACGCTGCTTCCGCTTGAAAAAGGACAGTATCAAGTCTTTAAAATGTACCCGAAGTACGCCGCCGAGCAGCATAGACGCGTGAGAGAGCAGATGTACACTGAACGCTTACGCTTCGAAGAGAGAGAGAAACAGACTGGAGAACTCCAAGTTTTGACCACAGAGCTCCTCAAACAAGAGAGATTGTTCAAGGAAAAGCAAGATGCGCTCTTGGCCGCTGAGAACGAGCGAAGGGAGTTCGAGAGACAGGAAGAAGATCGTAAGCTGCGTAAAAAAATCAATTCTGAGAACCAGTCCAGAGAGACTCGTTTGCTGCAACTTCGGCTTCTCCAGGAGAGCCTGAAAGACTCGCTGGTCACTCAACACAAGGTCAGAGACACCGAATTTAGAGAGATGGAAAGAGAGTACGAAACCAGGAAGAGAATCGAGGACTTTGCGTTCAGATCGAGGATGGAAGAGGCCGCGCTTGCGCATCTTGAGGTGACCACAGCGAACCAACTGAACGAGATTATCGCGCTAAGAAACAGAGAAGAGCAGGCTAGACGGATCCGAATGGAGTTAGATCGAAGAGCTAGAGAGCAACACGCTCAGGACAGAGCCTTTGACGATGCGATTAGGGCTGAAGATTCGGAATTTAGACTGAAACAGGATCTGATAAGACAACAAAAATTGTTTGATTACGCGCAGCGAAAGGAAGAGAACGACCGCAAGGAGTTCGAGAATAGACTGGCAGTAGAGGACTTCGAGCGTGAGATGAAGTTCAGAGACGTTGAGAGAGAACGAAGAAAGCGTAGACTCGTTGAAGGGCATATGATAGATACGGAGGAAGAGACCAGAAAGATGAAGGAAGAATTTGAAAAGCTTAAGGCTCAAGAGCAGGAGCTGCGAAAGACCTACGTGGAAGCAGAGAAGGCTAATGCGTTGAGAAGAACGCAGAAAGAGCTGGAGGCGGTTGAGGAAGAGCAGAAGGTGCAAATGAGAGAGCTTGAGGAGTATAAAGAGAGGATAAGAGGAATGACTGAAGAGCAAAGGAAACTAGAGTTCCAGATGCAAGTGAGGGATTTGAAGTACGAATACGAGATGAAACTGCTTGAGGAAGAGAAGAAAATCCAAGCGATGATGCTAGAGACCCAGAAAGCCAGGATGGAGCAGCAAACGCTTGAGGATGAGCTTTATAATAAGCAAAGATCGTTTAAGGAGAAGGTCGATTTTCATAGGTCTATCAAGGTGGAACATGATAGAGTCATTGATGAAGAGAGGAGAAAGTTCTTCGAGTTCAAGGCCGAGTTGGACGCCGAGCTCAAACAAACGGAGGAGAACCAGCAAAAGGAGGTTGAGAAGAGAGTGAATGAGCTAACGTACCAGAGAGAAGAGCTCTTGGAAAAGAAGCTGGAAGAAATGAGGAATAAAATCCAGACGGAAAATATGATTAGTTATATTGATTCTGAGCTCAGAAGGAATGAAACGATGATCAAGGGTGGAACTTACGCTGGGGGAAGCAGCATGAAAAAGGATCACAGCTACTCGAGAGCCGGAGGAGACGAAAGAAGTAGATTTTATGGGTCTTTGAAGAGTTATTGACGTTTTTTATTAGGTATGGCTATGAGCCAAAACAGATCGGATAGATCGCCAGGAGGGTATCAACCCTCTGGTCAAAGGACCATTTCAGCTCCGCTTTCCGATTATACGCAATCGGAAGGTCGCCAAGGACTAAAGTCGTCTCAGAGAACTGGTAGAGCTGATGGGCTGAGAGAAGATGAAGGGCTTCAGGTAGTTTTATTATCCCTATTTTATTGAGTTATTAAATCCTATTGATAGAGCGGAAACAATGAAAGGACTTTTGGGCTGAGAAACCAGTCGAATTTGGGTTCTCCTGACTTCAGTTTGAGTCAGACAAGGAGTCCAGATCTTAGGAACCTGAGAGGCAGTCCGACTCTAACGTACAGCTCGCTTGAAGGATCAACGAGAAGAGACTTTTAGAATTACTGTATTTATCATTGGAATTTTGGCTCATACTTTTAATATTTTTCATAAATTTGTATCTTAAATCTTTTACCAATATCTTGAACTGACAAATAGAATCTAATTCACCACATAACATGAAATATGCAATTAATTCCTGCCGATTAAAGAACTACCATAAAATGTATACGCTTCAATGTCAGACCAGCTCAGTTACTGACTGATACTATTAATGAGCTGCATGCCAATTATATAAAAAAAAATGTTTTAGAGCTTATTATATGCCCAATTCTACCCTGAGCAGACGGTTTTCTCAAGCACAAAGCAGGGTGTTGATAAGGTCGAAAGCTAGTTTAATACGAGCTGGATTTTTTCTGAAGTTACGGAGGCATTTGTTAACGAAGAGGCCTACTATCAAGAGGACCATATAGAGCACTTTGAGCATAAGAAGATTTCTGAAGTTTCGCTGGAGGTCTTCAAGGTCTTCTTTTATGAACCAATATTGTTGGAAAAATAATAAGGGGAAAGCAATGATGGCGAGGAGGAGATGATTATGTTGGATTTTTCTTCAGAAAGAACCGAATCTTCACCATGCTTTATTCGATCCTTATCGATATTGAGACAGTTATTCATTTTTACCGGCGAAATGCTAGCACTTACTCACAATTAATTTATTTATTACATCAGAAAGTGATTAGAGAAGTAACCAAATGCCTTATTTCAGCTTCCTTAGTCTCTTCTTTCTTTTCGTGAGAAAAGCATCAAAATAGCGACCCTAATGGATTAGCATCATTGAGAGGAATCAAAAGGGACTAGCCCTCGGGAGTTAATTTGAAAACCAGTCTACTTAGTTAATCCTTATTTTAGAAAAGGTTATATACTACATTCTATCCAACATTCAAGTCAAGGCTAGCCTGGTTATCGTTGAGCTAGAGCTGACTTAATTGCTGTTATTGCAATCAACAATCGAATAAAGTTAACTGACTAACTGACCAGTTTTCTGTCAATCAGAACAATTTTTTACGGTATAAGTCCAAAGCATACCGTAAAGAGTTTTCTAAAATACTTTGAAAATACGAAACTTATAAGCAACCTCGCCTCTAGCAATTAGAATACATATAAAAAAAACCAAAAAACTCTAAAATGCTTGGCAGCGGCAGCTCAACTTCAATTGATTACATCGCCAAAGTTCTCATTATTGGAGACTCCGCAGTAGGGAAAACCTCACTTCTCCTCCGTTACTGCGATGGCAAGTTTACTGGCACCACAGTGTCGACCATTGGAGTAGACTATAAGATAAAAACGTTCGAGATTGACGGCAAGAGGCTCAAGCTCAAGATCTGGGACACTGCAGGCCAAGAAAAATTCAGAAATATAACGGAATCATACTACAAAGGGTCAGCCGGGGTTATCCTTACATACGCATGTAACGACAGAAAATCCTTTGAGAACGTAGGAAGCTGGGTAAAGCAAATCACTGCTCGCTCTGGAGATAAGATTTGCAAAATTCTAGTCGCAAGCAAATGCGATACAAAGGACAGAGTGGTGACTCTTGAAGAGGGACAGCAGCTTGCTGATTCCTATGGTATCAAGTTTTTTGAAACTAGCGCCAAAGAAGATTTAAACGTGAAAGAGTTGTTCAGCACAATGGCGAAGGACGTGAAGAACTATTGCACCAACTTTGAAAGCGTCCTTTTGAGGTCTACTCTTCAGCCAGACACAGAAATCAGCAAACCAAAATGTTGCTAATTTAGAAAATCAATCTCGTTGAATGTTTATAAGGCTTGTTATTCAATATTTTCGAGTTCGAGAAGAAATATCTTTTTTTTCCGAGAGTTTCTCATTTCATGTTCATCCAATTTGATGTAAATTTCAATTAAATCATTATCAAAAGCAGTCACTGTTTAATGCTAGCTAACAACTCGCAGTAATTTCTGCCTTCTTGCTATGGATGTAACTCGCTTATGGCAAAAAGTGGCTTCCAATAAACACGCTTGTTGCTGAAAAAAATCGCAAGGGGAGTGTTCCATTCCAAAGTATTTCCGTATCTGAAGTTAAAAAATCAATAAATTAATTTCGGATCTTATCAAGGTTGAATAATGGGAGCTTTTGCTAACTGCATACTTTGGGCGCTAGGTGCGTAAAACTCCTCCCGCTCTCTCTTCTAACCCTTTCGTTCGCAATCGCAGGCATACTTTCGTTCATCGTGGTTTTCTTCGGAATCCACATTGTGGAGGAAGGCCATATTGGTGTTTATTTCCGCACAGGAGCTTTGCTCCCAGGGACTACAGAGCCCGGAATCCACGTCAAGCTGCCCATACTTACCAGGTATGACGCCGTGCAGATTACCATGCAAACAGACAAAGTGACCGATATTCCTGTAACAAAGTATCGATTTCTGAAACGCTGATGTTTATAGTGTGGAACGAGCGGTGGTGTGCTGATATATTTCGGTAAGCCCGTTATGAGTGCGACTTTGACCATGCTTTTGATTGGTTAGATCGAATTGAAGTCGTGAACAGACTCAAAAAGAACCTTGCCTGGCAAACGATCAAGAACTACACCGTTAACTACGATAAAACTTGGATCTTCGATAAAATCCAGTACTATTACATTAAAATTTCCTCTGATAGTTGTAATGCAAGCCACGAAATTAACCAATTTTGTTCGAAGCATACCTTACAGGAAGTCTATATTACATTGTTCGATCAGCTGGACGAAGATTTGAAGGATGTAATTCAACACCATTGCTTTAGACGTGTCTAAATCAGTTAATTAAAGGCTTTGCAAAGGGGATGTGAGGAATGGGCGCCTGGCATCGAAAGTAATCATCAACTATCCATTATGGTATAATTAATCACTGAACGCTATAGTTATCGCTGTGAGAGTCACCAAACCAACAATCCCGTATTTTTTTCAATTGAGAAGATAATAAATTGAAATCTATTGGCGCAGAAAAGCGATTCAAGCAAGCTTTGAGAAAAGAGAAATCGAACGAACAAGATTCAGCATGGCTAAAGAGCAGCAAAAGGTCAAAGAGCAGGGTATAACCAATGAATAACGAATTGAAGTAATCGCCTTGGTTTTCTTGTGTGTAGAGGCGGAAACCGACAAACTGTTGAAGAAATTGACTGCAGAAACGGCGTCTGAGGTCGCTAAAATAAACATGGAGATAGAGCTGCTGGAAAAAGGTGCTAAGCAGCAAATGGAGTACATCGACAGTAATATAATATACAGCTTCCTTGTGCTAATGGGCATATTAGACCAAATTTACATTAACCATAAGAGAGCTAAAGCCGAGGCTGAAAAATGTTTTTAAATATTATATTTTCGGGATTCTGACTTGAATTTGCAAACAGACAAAAGGCTCAAGGAAATCGAGGTCAACCTTAAGAAGTTGTCGACCAACTACATCAAGTTGAAAGCTCTCGAGAACTTGAAGAATTATCAGAAAGTAATGAGTTTTCCATAGGGAAAGTTGAATTAAATATGTTCATAGGTGTACTTCGGCAAGAGCATTCCTGACTTCATCGAATCTAACCTCAGAGTGTTTGATCTGGATCAAACAAGTCCGAAAAGCAAGTAATTAGAGATAATTTGAAGGGAAAAGCAAAGGACGATTTCCATTGCATAGATGAAATCTTAATCAACTGTTTGAAGATTTATAAACTTTAACCTAAGCATCAGCAAAAATCATATTTTTAATGGCAGAACGTGATATGCACAACAGTTATTAAACGTAAAAAAAGAATTTCTGTTCAAATAGATTATGAAAAATTATGTCAAATAAGCAGTAAGACTGATGTAATCAGTGTGGAACTCGAAGATTCACGTTAAATTTTTTAACAAATTAAATCAAAGTAAATAAGAAAGATATTTTTTACAAACCGAATTACTGGCAGTGAATTGCTGGTTGAAAGTGATGAGCGATCCTCTTACTTGTCGAGATGTCTCTATACTACCTTCCTTTACTGATGTTCACTTACTTCTCGGTCAGATTCATATCTTTTTTGTCTCGCGAGCTGAAAAATGAAAAAAAGTTTCTTTAATCTTTTGTGAGCATCACGCTAATGAATGAGACTCCAAAAGTCAAATGCATACTTGTTGGAGATTTAGGTTTTATCTTATGGACTTCAGTGGTTAATGATTTCCTAGGTGTTGGGAAAACATCAATAATATCGCGGTTTGTGGGCGATCAATTTCGACACGAGCCGGTGACTCTTGGCGTTGAATTTCGGCAAAAAATCATCACACCGAAGCAGCTCCAATTTCCTGTTCGAATTCTGCTTCATGATACTGTAAGTTGTTGATTCAATTATCAATTCCGTTTCTAAAAAATGGACATTAGGCTGGCCAAGAAGCTTTTTGGTCTGTTACAAGGCAATTCTATAGAAAAGCCGATTGGGTCTTCTTGGTTTACGATGTTACTCAGTGACTTATTAGTATTGCTCTAGTGTTGAATTAAACATTGGATTAAAGGAGAAAATCGTTTGAAGATGTAATTGAATGGAAAACAGAAGCATTCCAGAGTGGAAAGGCAAAGCAATCCTACATGCTTGTAGGGAACAAAGTTGACCTCAATGCTCAGTAACAACAAAAACCTTCGCTTGAAATTTTCATTCCCACCTGGTTTCAGGAGAGAAGTAAGCACTGCTGAAGGAATTGATTTGGCAAAGGAACTAGAAGCAGATTTTTTTGAGGTCTCCGCTAAAGATGGGTACAATATAGAGCAAGTACACCGGCGCTTATTCCTTCTGAGTGAGTAATTAATTTTTATGAAAGCTGTTCTCGGAGGCTGCCGTCATTTTTTTAAAGAAGATCTCTGTGTCGCTTCCTGCTTCCTCAAGTAATATAGATCTGCAATGGAATAATTATACTCTATGCTTTCCATATTTTTAGGAAGGAAAACTCCTTACACCTCCTCCAATCTACAACTTAAACACCGCCGAAACACTTCCAATGATCAAGAAGAAAGAAAGCAGCAGAAAAAGAAAGAGAAAGCGCGAGGGCTCCCCTGATAGTCGCAGTTGTGCGTGTTAATGCTAATATAAGTGAAATGAGTTAGCTGTTCAATATTTATAAGCTATCGCGTTCCAGTTTACATGCTGAACACAGAAAACCCTACAAACTTCTAATCGTTGAGACAAATTACACAATTAATCATAGTTCGACCCTGAGAGAGTGGTGCTAGTGAATTTGTAATGTTTTTTAAATTTCGTAGTACCTAGATCCGATTTTTTTTGTAAATATATTTTGATTTATTCACTATTTCGAGAAATAGATGCAACTATATTTAGGCAAGCACTAATCCATAACCCGATATATATGAATTGCCTTACTAAAAAACGACCACGAGGTCACATTCTTTTTAATAGGATCTTCCCCAAAGAACTCTCTTCTTGGCAGGCTTTCCAGTGAAGAAGCATTTCTCGCCTTCTTGGATTGGCTTTTGATCCAAAGGAATGCAAAGAGTCTTTGCAGCGCCGGTCAATCCTTGTGGCTATTAATGAATTAGTATATTGGAACCATGTAATTTCAAAAGATAGTCTTACTCCCTCTTCCTTAGCGTCCAAAGCCTTGGAGTCAATGCCTGATTTCTCCTTGACCTTGTCTTCCTCTTCTTGCTCCATGCACCTAATACAGCAAATGAGACCCCAAACTTAATCTCAGTAACTACCAAGGAGTCAAGACGAATTTCTTTTGGTTCAATTCCTTGATGAAAGTGGCCCAGTCGTGAGCCTCAGCAATTCTGCTGTGGAGGATTTCAGTTGCCTTGCCAAGCATTCCCTTATGGATCTCTTCGAGTTTAGTGGCGATCTGGGCGCATAACCATTAGTTTTATTAGAGGGACTTAAAATCGTTTACTTGTTCAGTCAATCCTTCGAGTTTCAATTGGTATTTGGCGTTGTCGTATCTCTGGACGGCTTTGACTTCTCCGTTCTTGAGTTCCTTTGGACCGAGCTCGAGTCTCAGAGGAACACCTTTCAGCTCCCAGTGGTTGAACTTCCATCCAGGAGTGTAGTTCTCTCTATCATCGATCTTGGCTCTGATACCAGCTTTTTGAAGTCCCTTCAAGATCTCATCGGCCTTGCCCAAGAGCTCTTCTTTGTTGGTGTCCTTGAAGAAAAGAGGAACGATGATGACTTGGATCATCGCGACCTTTGGAGGCAACACGAGACCTTGGTCGTCACCGTGGACCATGATGACAACACCGAGGGATCTGGTGGAAAGACCCCAAGAGGTTTGCCAGGCAAGAGCTGGTTGCTTCTTCTCATCAAGGAAGTTGATTTTGAACATTTTAGAGAAGTTTTGTCCCAAATGATGCGAGGTAGCGGCCTAGGATAAATATCAATTAGCTCACAAAAGCGTGCGGAAACGGCTACCTGAACAGATCGTCCGTTTGCTGGGATGATGGTCTCAACGGTGGAAGTGAAATCACCTCCGGCGAACTTCTCACTGTCAGTTTTGATCTAAAGAACGTGAACTTATGAGTTCAAATTAACATGAAAGAGCTTACTCCCTTAATGACTGGAACGGCGAGCAAATCTTCGTAAACTCTTCTGTAGAAGTCAAGGATATCAAAGGTGAACTTCTCGGCTTCTTCTTTGGTAGCGTGGGCAGTGTGGCCTTCTTGCCAGAGGAATTCTCTGGTTCTGATGAAAGGAGTAGGATGCTTGAACTCCCATCTGACGACGTTTGACCATTGGTTGACTTTGATTGGGAGATCTCTGTGACTTTGCACCCACTTCGCGAAAGCAGGGTACATGATGGTCTCACTAGTAGGTCTGATAGCAACAGGCTCCTTGAGGTCGGTCTTGCTGTAACGAGTGACCCAAGCGACTTCAGGGGCGAAACCTTCGACGTGGGTAGCTTCGGTTTCAAGAGCCTTTTGGGAAACGAACATTGGGAAATAAGAGTTTTCAACTCCGAGCTAGATAATACAAGTCAATTAGAACGGTTATGAAGCTTCTAAGAGTCTTACCTCCTTGATCAATGAGTCGAAGTATCTCTGAATCTGCTCCCAAATAGCATAGGCCCAAGGTCTGATGATATAGCACCCAGAGACGTCGTAGTAGTCGATCAACTCACTCTTAATAATGACATCAGAGTACCATTCAGAGAAGTTTTCTTCCTTCTTGAACTCAACACAGAGCTTGGTATCGTGCTTGTCTTCTTCCTTCTTCTCTTCTTCCTTCTTAGCGCCACCCTTAGCACCACCCTTAGCACCGCCCTTAGCAGCGGTCTCTTCTGGCTTAGGCTCAGCAGAGTCAACGAGGTTCAGAACGACAGGCTCTCTGCCGATTTTTTGCAGGAATTTCTCAAATTCAGTTCTCTTCAATTCAACGGTGTAGTCGTTTTGCATTGGGTGGAACGCGAGGTACTCCTCCTTCATCAGGGTCTCGTCCAAGATGAAAGCTTTGACTCTCTTGTTCTTATCGTTGATCAAACCGAAAGGAGTAACAGCACCAGGCTTAACTCCAAGGACTTCTTCCAAAACTTCAGGCTTAGCCTGTCTGCAGTTGCTGTAGTTGGTTCCAACGGTTTTGTAAAACTGTCTTCCAACCTGGGTCTGATGGTGAGCGGAAGTGAGGAAGAGACCGCCCTTTTTGTCTTCCATAAAGAGATTTTTGATGATAGGGGCTTTATCGGTTTTAACTTTCTCAAGCATTTCTGCAGCAGTCATGACAGGATCATGCTTGTGAAGTTTGTATTCGATTTCGGCCTTCTTCAGGAACTCTTCAAAGGAGGCGACGTCGGTAATGCGTTGGCTTTCTACCATGGCAAATTTGGATATATGAGTTAAAAAATGCGAATTGAGTTTTAATCTAAACGTGTGCTGTTTTAGAATTTGCATGCTTTAATTAAAACTTTCATGTTCAAATTCAATTCGAGATTATCGAAATCTCGATCAAGGAAAGTACATAACGACTAACAAAAGGGGTGTCCATATTGAAAAGCTGGTGAAAGTGCTAAAATGAAAATAAAGAGATTTTTTTAATGAAGCAGAAGGTTATTGAAAGAGGCTGGGGCATTTATGGCTCGCGTCGGAAAGGATAGAGAGTATCTCCGTTCAGATGATAAGACGATTAACAGGAAAAGTTGCAAACAACTAAATAAATTGCTAATTTTCAGAAGTTTTGACGGCAGGGAAGAAATCTTGTCAGTCATTTGAGAGTCTGCAGCGAACTGGAAGGCACGAGCATGGTTGGCAATTGTGTGCCATGATTTAAAAATTTAAACTCAATCGATAAATGAATTGCGCATTTTTCGATAATTGCAAATTGGACTATATCTCCTATGATGCCTGCCCTGTAAAATCAGAAGTCTCCCGCTGAAATTGCAACCATGTGCTCCAAAAAATTTCCTTTTCTCGTCAAAACGTTTGGAATTCAGGAAAAAAAAAAATTAAAATAAAGCGTTCACTGCACCGTACTCTTGCTACAATATGCAAAATAGTGCATGTATGTTTCTGAGCTAATCACTCCGTATGAGGTTTGAATTCATTGCTTTATTTCAGATCTTCCACAAAAATGATAGTATGTGGATAGATTATTCTTGGGTATTGGGATGTTAACATTACGGATAAAATTCTTAGCCCTTTTGATTAGATTCTTAAGCCACTCCTACAACTAGCATGAAATTTTCATCACTTTCCGATGCAGAGTGAAATAAATCATCTAAAATACTTCACAACTTGTCTCACTTTATTCTCAGGTGATAATCAATACGATTTATTCATCGATAACGGAGCGCACTATGGGAGTTCGATGTGTGGTAATATGCCTCTATGTATTGCCGGATGACTTTAGAATATACTAAATTCCTTCTAAAATGAGAAATAAATTTAATTCGATCCCAGAAAGAACACGTAAAAAATGCAAGAAACCTACATCAACCCAAACCAGTTCCGCGAGTATTTAACAAATCGGATCCGAAAAACCCTGCCATATGTCCAACTCACCCAAGGGTTTGTAAACCTCTGCTGGCTGATTGCCTTCTGGATAGTCGTTCCATATGCCGACAAAAACACTTGCCCCGGCCCGATCTACCTCTTTAGCAAAATAGCCCCATATATCCATATCTTTCTCGCTGGCTGGAACATATCCAGCATTCCAATCGGCTATCGTCTCGCTAAAAAAGCTCGCAACGACCCCAATCCTCAAAATCGCCGCCCACCGAAGTGGCTATTCAGTATTTGGCGCTTTTATCACGTTGTTTCATTTTTCTTATGGCTTTACGGACTAACAGCTCTCCTCAACATTCGACGCTGCGCTAATAGTACTCTTGCTCTCATGGCTGTGACCTATGTTGTGCTTCCCGTGATCTTGGCTACTATTTGGATTTGCTCGGTGGCTTGCTGGCCGCGAGGCAGAGATGGGGCTCCTCAAGCCAGACCCAATAGGCAATCGTACGAAATGGTCGGGCAAACTGTTTAGAACGCTTTAGAAAGATCGGAAGCCTCATCTTCACAAAAACAAGCGCTGGAGTGCTACAGATATAGCTCAATTTACTTGCATACTACAGTGTTATATGGCACATTAGTAAATACGAATGCACTGATAATAATTTCATTGAAATTTATTATATACATACAAAACCACAAGCTGTTCTTTGAGTTTTGTAATCAGCAGATAAATCTAGTCAGCAAAGAAAGTCTGTCTCTTCGCATCTTTACATCAGTCTCTGGTTTCTTCAGCGTAGGCAAATGGATATAAAATTCAATGGGAAATTTGCCTATTTATCAAGCTTGAGTGAAGTTTTATTTAAAATTCTTTAAAAGGGTAAAAGAATCTTAAAAAGGGAGGTCACATGGGAAAGAACTACATCAACCGTAAGCCACTCTCTCCCTCCTGACTTGTTAGCTTAATAATCCTCTGGCACACAGGTTCTACCACTTTCAACACACCAAGAAGACCATTCGAGAAGGAAAGACTCGATGAAGAGTAAGAGTTCAATTATTAGCGGAGAATTTCATTGTGCTACGTAAATAGACTCAAGCTCATCGGTAAATACGGTTTGAAGAACAAGAGAGAAGTCTGGAGAGTCAGACTTACCTTGGCAAAGATTAGAAAGACTGCCAGAGAGCTTCTTACTCTTGATGAGAAAGACCCAAAAAGAGTTTTCGAAGGTAGCGCCCTCATGAAGAAGCTTTATAAGATGGGTGTCTTGAATGAATCTGAAAACAAATTGGATTACGTCTTGGGTCTCACCATTAACAGATTCTTGGAAAGAAGACTTCAAACTGTTGTCTTGAAGAGCAACTTCGCTCAATCCATTCACCACGCCAGAGTTGTCATCAGACACAGACACATCAGAGTTGGCAGACAATTGGTTGACTCCCCATCATTCATGGTCAGAATCGCCAGTGAAAAGGCCATTGATCGTGCATTCAATTCTTCCCTCGTTGAAGGCAACAAGCCAGGCAGAACCGCCAGAAAGCACGCCAAGGCAAAGAAGGGAAAGGTAAATAATAAACTAACTCCACAATTTCCTTATACTCTATTGTAGGGTGGTGAAGACGACGAATAGTCATTTATATTCACAGAAGAGAAAACGCGAGGCCTATTGTCGTGTTGTTAGATGAACGGATCTCTCATTCAATAAAGTCTATGCAAATTTATTGATCTAATGCATAATTATTTCAATGACAATCTGTTTGCATATTCCCCTCGCATATGTCCTTTAAAAAAAAAATAAATCACAATTACAGTTCAATTCGTTAGGAACACATAGCACTATTAGCGACTTAAAAACAGCTATTGAAGCTATCCCATTAGTGGCTAACTATTGGCTCTTCTTGTTCATATCTGATGAGCAGAGGTTGTTGAAGTCTATATAATAATTTTTCTTTTGGGAGTTGAGCTCTTTGTTTAATACGAAATTTATCGATTTATGAGGAGAAGCGCATGAATATAGAGATCAAACTTGAAAAGTTTAATGGCGAAGGCAAACTTTAAAGCAGGTATTTATTTTTGTAATTTTTCTATGGCTTTTGTGTATTTGTTTTTTCTCGACAGAGAAAGTCTCAACGAGAAAGGCCAGAGCGCGGAAACTCAATCAAGTAGACTTAGTTCTTCATTTGGAGGCCAGATTCTGGGAGCCAGGCTTCAATGATATTCTTCAATTCAGCATCGTTGGCCTTGCTAAGTTCTCCAGTACTAAGGATGATAAGAGTCAATTGACTGTTATTTATAGAAATATAGCTTACGTTTTAATGTCGTCAAGGATCTTAGGGTGGTTAGCTCTCAAGAAT